>Ga0182021_10010110_pt1 | contig 11186 bp, 10 predicted proteins | sample 612E3MmetaG_FD_120493 | JGI IMG/M metagenome (GOLD analysis project Ga0182021, IMG submission 120493) | Permafrost microbial communities from Stordalen Mire, Sweden - 612E3M metaG (Illumina Assembly) | ecosystem: Environmental > Terrestrial > Soil > Wetlands > Permafrost | place: Sweden...
ATTGGGATCATCCAGGTGACATGAGAGACAAAGCTTTTCCTGTGTAAGTTTCACTTTAGCAGAATCAGAACTGCCATGTAATCCCGTAATCTGACTTCGATGGCACGACATGCAAACTGGCGCACCTGCAACATCAACACTTGATGCTTTGCCATGCACCGATAGGCGATAATGTTGCACTTGTTTTTCATGGCAGGTTGCACAAATATTAATCGATTCGGTCGATATGTTCCCCTTCGTACTTATTTTCGTATGCTGAATATTATGTGTGCCGTGACATTGTTTGCATGAGGCGACAAGTTCCAAATCGCTCGCTTTTGATTTCAATATCGGGCCGTGGACGAGATGTTTGGTAGCTGCATCTTTATGGCAGTTTAGACAATTAACCGGATCAATCTTCTCTTTATGTGGAACATTGCCGGCATCGAAACCAACATGGCAAGCGATGCATACGAATTTTGCATGTGGTGATTTTTTTAACACTGCGTGATTTGCAAACAGGGAAATTGTTTTTCCTTTTTTCTCCATTGTCAGCGTACTATCTGAGTGGCACGCAAGACAATCATCCACGGTCTGCGCTGAAACGATCCATGGGAGCAACACGCTTACTCCTACGATGATTAAGAAATGAATTTTTTGGAAATACTTAGGTTTTTGTATCGTTTTTTTTCCCAATGGCAACAACATGAATTCTTTCTCTATAAGCATCAATTCAAGTAAAAGGACAAATAATATGACAAATCATACCTTTATTATCAGCATTCATTATTTCCATTTAGAACATAAAACATTGGACAATTCGCAATGATTGTACCAAGAAATCAAGCAATATGTTTGCTATTTAAGCGTATTATTGACATATATGTTGTATAATTCATCGTTTTATCTTGAGAATTGGAATTTCTTGCTAAAAACTGGAATTAAATATGTTTGAAAAAACAGTAAATATCAATGAACATTATTGAGAATTGCTTTTTTCCTGTTCTCTCATCATCTCGAAGAAATAAATTTAAATTCAAGCACTGACATTCAAATCGCTTTTTCTGATGGTTCGAAGGTACTCTTCAAGTTGTGGACGGAATAAAGGGTGTGCTATCGCAATGAGAGCTTCTGCGCGTTGACGCAGGTTTTTTCCATGAAGAAAAGCTGTGCCATATTCGGTCACGACATATTGAACATCTGCTCGTGAAGTTACTACACCCGCTCCAGGTTTTAACTGGGGTACAATTCGGGAAACTGTATCATTCTTCGTTGTCGAAGGCAATGCAATGATTGCTTTCCCCCCCTTGGAATATGCACATCCCCGGACGAAGTCTACCTGTCCGCCAAATCCGCTATAGATTTTCGTACCGATGGAATCTGAACAGACCTGTCCTGTAATATCCACTTCAATGCAAGAATTGATCGAGACCATTTTTTCATTCTGTGCGATAATGAACGGATTGTTCGTGTAATCGCACGGATGAAGTTCAAAGAGTGGATTGTTGTGGACATAGTCATAGAGTTGCTGAGAACCTAATACGAATGTCCCTACAACCTTCCCTGGATGAAGTGTTTTCTTTTGGCTGGTAATGATTCCTTTTTCAATTCCATTCACAACTCCATCAGAAATCATTTCTGTATGAATGCCTAAATGCTGTTTCCCTTCGATGCGTGCCAGCACGGCATCCGGAATACCGCCGATTCCTAATTGCAGAGTGGCACCGTCATCAATCATGGGGGCAATGAAGTCGGCAATTTTTTCCTCGATATCCGAAGCAACGACCTGTTTCCCTTCAATAATTGGCACAGAGCATTCTACAATTTTATGCACTCGAGTGACATGAATAAAAACATCACCCAACGTTCGCGGCATACGTTCATTGACTTGCGCAACAACAATCTTCGCATTCTCTGCTGCCGCTTTCGATGCGCCGCATTCAGCACCAAAACTCATGAACCCATGCGCATCCGGTGGAGAGAGATGCACTAAAGCGACATCGAGAGGAATATATTCTGAACGAAAGAGCGCCGGTATTTGAGAGAGATGAACAGGCACAAAATCCGAATTCCCCTCTGCAATAGACTCTCGATCCCCGGGTCCGACAAAGAACGAGTTGTGTCGAAAGTGCCGGGCCATTCCCGGCGTGGAAAGCGGATCACTCCCCAACAATAAAATATGATTGACTTCGATATTAAAGAGTTCCGGTGCACGTTGAGCAAGGGCGTTCGTAAGAAGAAGAGGCGTTGCTGCATTGCCGCTTAAAAAAATTCTATCATCTGATTTGACGACACGTACCGCATCTTCGGCAGCAACAACTTTGGATTTATATTGATCGAGCCAGTTCATACTCGTTCCTAGCTGAGGGTAGCTGAAGGTGACTTGAGCAGTTGTTGAATATCTATTACTTTGAGGTCGAACGCCTTCGCTGCCGCATCATTGGTGCACTGCCCACGAAATGTACAAACACCTTTTGAAAGGCCGACATCAGCACGCAGAACTTTTTCTATCCCCAATTCAGTCGCTTCACGCAGAAAGGGAAGAAGTACATTCGTCCATCCAACAGTTGCCGTGCGCGGCACAGACGCCGGAGTGTTTGGAACACAATAATGCACAATACCATGCATGATATAGGTCGGATCCTGCAATGTTGTCGGCCGGCTTGTCTCGACACATCCACCTTGGTCAATGGAAATATCGACTATGACAGATCCGGGTTTCATTTGTTTCACTAAGCTTTCAGATACTAAATGAGGCGTCTTCTCGCCTTTCAGAAGAACGGCTCCAATAAGCACGTCGGCTTCACGCACCGCGCATTCGATATTGTATTGATCAGAAACCGCAGTAGAAACTCTCCATTGAAAGAGATTTTCCACTTCGCGCAACTGGTTGATATTTTTATCAATGATCATGACTTTTGCCCCAAGGCCAAGTGCCACACGTGCCGCGGTTCGGCCAACAGTTCCTGCGCCAAGAATCAGTACATCGGCAGCAGGGACGCCTGGAATACTTCCCAGCAGTACACCGCGGCCGCCTTCACGTGTCTGCAGATAATGTGCAGCGACCTGAATCGATATCTGTCCGGCAATTTCTGCCATGGTCTGGACAATCGGCAGATCACCCCGTTCATTCTCGATCAGTTCATGGGCAATAGCAGTAATGTTCTTTTTGAGAAGTGTTTCTATCGTTTTGCGTTTGGAAATTGCCAAATGAAATGCAGAAAAAAGAGTTTGCCCATCATGAAGAAAATTCAATTCACTCTCTGTCGGCGGAGCAACTTTGAGCACAATATCAGAACGGCTGATAACCTCTTCCGGACTGTACACAATAGTTCCGCCAGCTGTTCGATATTCATCATCCGAGAAATAACTCAGGGCTCCTGCATTCCGCTCGATATAGACTGTAGCACCCAAACTGGCAAGTGTCTGTACGCCGCCAGGTGTAAGTGCGATCCTTCGTTCTGATGGAAATACTTCTTTCAAGATGCCTATGTTCATGAGAATATTCCTTTTATCTCCGATTCAACGTGTTCAACATTAGGAAATGATTATTTGAAGTGCAAGGTAGTATTGACGAGAAAATCAAAGCGGAGAGAAAATAACCGAGAATGTTGGCGAGTTGAGACTGGCCTCTCCTTCGTACATTAACCTTTGCTTGGATATTCTTCTGAAGCAGGAAAAATAAATAACTTTCTCAGAAAGTTCATTTCAATTCACGAACCAGCTGGGCGCATAAGTCTTTGCGACTCCCGGTCACATGAAGCACAATGTGTCGTCGTCGGATTTTGCTCAAGATATTTTGTTGAAATTTCTCTTCCGCACAGAGCACAAAGGCCGAATGTTCCCATCCGAATGCGTTCAAGCGATTCACGCATACGCACAATCGGTGGAGCGGTCATTGTTTTTAGTACACCGCTCTGAAGAAACACGGAAATAACTTCGTCGGGAGAAGAATCTGGTTTTACATTGATATGCCGGAGACGAAGATCATTCACGACATCCTTGAGGCGCTGGTGGCAGTATTTCTGGAGTGAAACATCTAACTCCGATAAAAGGGCGGCTTTAACACGCTGAAGTTCTTTTCCTTTCATCGCACACCTTCTCTTTCTTTGACGCGAGCAAGAGTACGATTGGGTTGTTTTGGCGTTGAATTCTTTCTCGTCCCGGTACTGCGTCCATTCTATGATACGAACTCGGATCGAGAAAGTCCATCAAAAACTATAGAAATTCCTGAATAACTCAAGGTCCAAACACCAAATTTCAAACAATAGCCAAATCGATCGATGGATATCAGAAATCCCGCAATGAGGGACTAATATTGCTAACAATTTGGGATTTGGAGCTTTTGGAAGTTTCCTAAATTACATCCGGTTCGAAGCTGGAAATAATCCCCTCGCTTACCTGTCCGCGGGCGCGGATTTCATTCAATTTCTGGTTGATGTGCAATACAATACGGCTTTTTTCTTCAAGCAGTTCCCGGACAAAAGCATTCACATCCGGATAGTCGCATTCGGTCATCAATTTTTCATAGAAATGGATCATTTCCGTTTCTTTTCGCATCGCCTCTGTCAGCATTTTGCAAGTAATGCGGCAATCATGATTGCAGTCTACTCCGCTTTGTTCCATCGTCTGCTCTTTCCAAGTTTGAATAGCAGATTGTTTTTTTTCCATCTGATTTATCGTACCGCCATTTCTGAAGCTGCTTCCCGTGCTAGCTCTTTTCCGCGTATCAATGCTTGTTCGTTAATAGGAATTAAATGCTGTCGATGCGATGGCAGAACACTGTGTAGAACGTTGACAACATGTTCCGGCTGTACAATCAAACGCCTGTCCAGGAATGCACCGAGCAGTACCATATTTGCCACCTGCTTACTTGTCAGTTTTTGCGCTTCTTCTAATCCATGAATGCCCAAAATTTCTATATCTGTTCTAGTCGGCGGGCGGATAACACTAGATTTCTCATAGATCAGCAATCCACCCGGTTTCACTGCAGATTCAAATTTTTCCAAGGAAGGTTGATTCAGGAGAATCGCAGTATCAAATTTTGTGATGATGGGTGAACTGATGCGCGAATCTGACACGATGACGATACAGTTTGCCGTACCGCCGCGCATCTCCGGTCCATAGGAGGGCATCCAACTTACTTCTTTGCCTTCCTTCATCGCTGCATAGGCAATAATTTGTCCCATCGAGAGAACACCTTGGCCGCCAAATCCTGCTATGATAATTTCATGCGCACTTTTCATTCTTTACTCCTGCAATTCTCTGAGACAGGATTCCATTCTGTCTTACTGCGATTTCGGTACTTTGATATCGCCAAGGGGATAGAACGGAAACATGTTCTTCTCCAACCATTGGTTTGCTTCCACAGGTGTCATCTTCCATCCGGATGGACAATTGGAAACCACTTCAAGAAAACATGTCCCCTTATTTATTTTTTGAAACTTGAACGATGCTTCGATTGCTTTCTTGAATTTGCGTATGGCGGCAGTAGTATGCACCGCATGCCGTGCAACGAAATATGCACCAGGAAGCTGTGCAAGTAATTCTGTAATCTTCAGTGGATTGCCCATTGTTGATGCTTCACGTCCGAATGGCGATGTCGTAGTCTTCATGCCAAGCAGCGAGGTCGGAGCCATTTGTCCGCCTGTCATACCATAGATACCATTGTTGATAAACAGCATCAGGATATTCTCGCCGCGATTCACCGTGTGTATAGTTTCCCCCGTCCCGATGGCCGCAAGATCGCCGTCACCTTGGTACGAAAAAACATATTTATGGGGAAGCACGCGCTTGATACCGGTTGCTACAGCGCTTGCGCGCCCGTGTGCTGCTTCTTGCATGTCGATGTTCATATAATCATATGCAAAGACCGAACATCCCACCGGTGCCACACCGATCGTATCTTCTTGAATTCCCATTTCATCGATAACTTCCATGAGAATTTTATGCACAACACCATGTCCGCATCCCGGACAATAGTGCATCGGAATATCGGTCAATGTCTGTGGTTTTTTGTAAATGAGTTCCAGGCCGTTAATATTTGTGACAGGTTCCATATCTTCATCCCTTTTATGCCAGAACTGCTTGAAGTTTCTCAGCTATCGATTCCACACGTACCAACACTTCTTCAGGCGACGGGATCATACCACCCATGCGGCCATAGAAATCTACCGGACGTTTTCCATCAACGGCAAGCCGTACATCTTCTACCATCTGACCGGCATTCATTTCGACGGTAAGGAATGATTGAGCACTTTTTGCTAACTTCATAATGGCATTTGTCGGAAACGGATAGAGCGTGATCGGCCGCAGGAGTCCGACTTTCAATCCTTTTTCACGGGCGAGATCTACCGTCTTCTCACAAATACGGGAAGTAAGCCCAAAGGCAATAAGCACGATAGCAGCATCGTCCGTACGGATTTCTTCCCAACGTACCTCTTTCTCCATTTCATGGTATTTTGCTTGTAGTACTAAATTTAGTTTTTCCATTCGTTCGGGCTGAATAAACAGAGAAGTGATTATATTTCTCTCACGTTCATGTCCCTTGCCTGTTGTTGCCCATGCCGCATCCATCTTCGGCAGCGATCCCGCAGCAGGAAGAATCACTTTTTCCATCATCTGTCCGAGCGCACCGTCTGCAAGAATCATAGCCGGATTTCGGTACTTCTCGCTCAAACGAAATCCATCAAATACAAAGTCCACCATTTCTTGCACAGATGCAGGCGCAAGAACTATAAGATGGTAATCACCATGGCCGCCGCCCTTTACTGCTTGGAAGTAATCTCCTTGTGATGGTTGAATCGTCCCGAGTCCGGGGCCGCCGCGCTGGACATTAACAATCAACGCCGGCAACTGCGCCGATGTCATATAGGAAAGGCATTCCTGCATTAGACTTATACCGGGACTCGAAGAAGAGATCATCGTACGCGCACCTGCACCCGCTGCACCATGAACCATATTGATCGCCGCTAATTCACTTTCAGCCTGGAGAATAACGACATCCGGATGGTCCGGCGCTTGCGCCGCAAGATATTCCAATACTTCCGATTGGGGCGTAATAGGGTACCCGAAATACGCCTGCATCCCGGCTCTGAACGCTGCTTCCGCAAGAGCTTCGTTGCCCTTCATTAACCGAATTTCAGAAGTTCCTTTTTCGTTTGTCATGGTTATTCACATTTGATAAATTGATCGTTCGGATCAAACTGTTGCACCTTTTAACACAGCCTTTACTTGACGATATACAGTAATTGCACTATCCGGACAGACGATAGCGCAATTCACGCAACCGGTGCACGTATCATTTTTCAACTGAACATAGTGATAACTTTTCGCATTGAGATTGGGCGACATCTCCAAACAATCTTGAGGGCATGCCGTAATACATAGTTCACATGCTTTGCAAATATCCGTGGCAACGATGATCGTTCCTCGAATCATAAGTGTTCTCCTCGTGAAAAAACCTTGTGCGATAACCAAGGAGGGAATCGCATCATACTATCCCCTTCATTGTTCAAGTATTGTGCCACATCAACCTGTCAATGCTATTTGATTAAAAAACAGAAATCTGAAAGAATATATGCATTCCTTGGCACTTTTAGGAAGATTTTATGTTCTCTTTCCTGAAAGCGGTAACCGTAGTACAAACTTTAACCTCCATTCCGCTGTCAAGAATATTCTAAAAAATACTATTGGTATCTAGTGATCAATCTCTTCTGTTCGAAGGCGCACACCGGCTCGCTTCAACAATTCAACCGGCATTTCTCCACCCGCGAAGATAAAAATAAAATCGTTGGAGATCGTTTGCAATTGTTTTGCTTCCTCCTTGAGGACTACTGTATCTCTGCGAATCTCAAGGAGTTGAGAATTAAAAATGACTCTGATTTTTTTTGTCTGAATCAAATTGTTGATGTTTTTTTCGTTCTTTTCTTTTAATCGAACAAATTCACTTCGCCTGTAGCTAAGGGTAATGATATTTTCTTTTTGTCGTGCCAGAGCTATAGCAGCTTCTACTGCACTATCACCACCACCGACGATCAGAATATTCTTCTGATTATACATCTCGGCCTCAATGAGTTGATATGCAACTTTTGGAATATCCTCCCCCGGTACATCGAGTTTTCGCGGACTGCCGCGTCGTCCGAGCGCAAGTACTACATTTTTAGTTGTGCAATATGAATTACCATAGGAGACTTGAAACCCTTCTTGGTTCTTTGTAATGCCATCTACCTTTGTATTAATCTGAATGTGAATCTTCTGGCTTTCTATCACATTCATCCACATTTTTAGAAGTTCTTCCTTGGTTATCTCAGATACTTTAAGTTTTCCATACAGAGGCAATTCAACCGGTGCAGTGAGAACAAGTTTTTGTCGAGGATAATGATAAATTGTTCCGCCAATAGACCCTTGTTCGAGAACAATATATCGCAATCCATGTTCTTTCGATGCAAGTGCGGCAGTCAATCCAGCCGGGCCTGCTCCAACAATTATGACATCATAGTTGAACTTCTTGTCTAAATCTTTTTTTCCTACAATATGGTGAACTGCCTTTGTAGCCTGAGTAACTGCATTCTTAATCAACCCAATACCGCCAAGTTCTCCAACAATGTACAATCCAGGAATATTGGTTTGATAATTATCATCGTACCAAGGAATTTCTTGTCCTTGTTTCGGTGTTCCAAAACCCATCGTGATGGCTCCCACCGGGCATACATCTGCACAAAGACTATGGCCAACGCATTTCAATCCGCTCACAACAGCAGCACGACCATTGACAATCCCGAGTACAGATTCAGGGCATACTTTTACACAACTCGCACAGCCGATGCACTCTTGCAAATCAATATGGGGATGGAGTGTCACCGGTGTCAGGATGCCAGCTTGAATACTCTTACTCAATTTTTCTTCCGCCACTTGTCGGTGTCTTACCACTCGAATCCAATATGGTACGGCGAACACCCCGGTGAGAATTATAAAAATAACAAATGTGTAAAGTGATTCCATTAGAATCTCCAACTCAATTCTGTGAACAGTGACTTTGAATTTGAGCCAAGTCCATGGAGCGCGTCGAAACTGCCGATCACTGTAATCTGGCGGGAAATCATTGCGCCGATATCGACACCAAAGGTTGTTGTCGTGTTCGTTAATGTAAACTGTCGAATATCTGAACGATTCTGCTGGTATCGAATTCCGCAATCTATGCTTAAAATATTCCGTTGCAGATTGATCCCATAACCTTGTGTCCGTGTCAGGACATTCTCATTCATGAGATAGTTCATTCGGATCATGACGCCGGTTTTCAAAAAATTATTTAAATAGACACTTGAGGAATTTGAGTATTCTTTTCCGAATCCCTCATCTGAGAAACGAGGAGTAAATGTATTGTTGATTCCGGCACCATTCCAAAAATACACACCGCCGCTGAATGAAATTCCCGATCGAAGTTTTTTATCCAGCAACGTATCGGGAATGGATTGTGTCGATGAAAGCGAATACACCGGTCTTGATGCATCTACCCCTATGCCAGCTGTGATACTATTCGAGAAACGATAATTCATGGAACAGATAAGCAGCGAGAGCGCAGGATCTGTCCGGCTTATTCCATGCGAAATTGAACGAAGGTCGATATCTCCGGACGCATACACGAAAAGACCGTCTGAGGAGTACATATTAAGCGATGTTGAAAATACTTCCCGCTCAATCCCCAAACTTGACCAAACGCGAGCGTAAGCAGCACCAGCCGTAGTATTCCATTGGTCTTTTGCCTGATATTGGCCAAAGAGCAAGAATTTTTTGTTGATGTTCGATGGTGCTTGCAGGTTGGCACTTGGTTGGAAACCAATCGAGGTCCCTGTAACGATGTTGCCAAATCGTCTCGCAATGCTCGCACCATCAATATATCCGATTGAAGGAACATAGAGAAGAAAAATTCTGCCAAGCGAGAGAACAGTTATTTGATCATCATATTCCAACGACATACGATATATACGGGAATCATTTTTAGAACTGTTTGCAAAAAGGCCCGTATTGCCGCGTGCGGTTCTTCGGAGGTTTCCATACATTTCAAATTTCAATGGTACTCCTAGCGCTTCACCATGTAAATTCATCACTAAACCGCCTTGTTGAATATTGAGGGATGAATAATCAAATAATACTGTATTGTACTGCACACTCATCCGTCCCTTTACCTTTATAAAAGAAGGGTTCTCCTGAGGCAAAATTGCCAACGGTTTCGATGGTTTGATTTCCTTAATGACAAAAGCCGCCGTATCCTGTCTCACAACAGGCAAAGTTTTTTCAAGAAGTGGCATTCGAAGAATTGTCTCAACAGAATCACCAACTTGAATTTGTTTTTTCAAGTCAATAATTCGACACACAGATGACTTCGAGCTTAGTGCAAAGACTTGAAGCAGAGCAAGAGTGTCGTTTCCTTGGAATACAGCCACCTGTAAAGAATCTGTAACTCCCTGTTCTCTTCCTAACGATGTGTACACCGATCCTGCTCCGATGTAAGTGACTTTTCCTGATATGATTTTTCCCTTTGCTATAAAGCAAAAAACAAAAAACATATACAGGATCAATACCGCTCTCCTCACTTACTCACCTTCTTACCGATTGTGATATTTTAAAATTGGAAATACATAAATCGAAATATTATATTAATTGACAACAATGTTTTGTTCGAAACATGCTACCCTCCGCTGCCCCTCGGATGACACTGATAACAATTTACGCTGTTCCACACATACCCTGATCTCCCACTATGTTGTGAGTCTGTCTGAGTTTTCGTGTGACATACCGTGCATTGGAAGATAGAATAGTTTGAGGGATTTGTATGACAGGTAGCGCATACTCCGTTTGCATTTCCATGGTTTGTCGGGAACCACGTGTGATTGAATGTCGCACCTGTCCATGTCAATGTCGTATGACAAGTCTCGCAAGTTGTTGGGAAACGTGCAGCTGCATGATTTGGACTCGTCGTACTATTATAATTAGAAGCATGACAGACGTAGCATCCGGTGTACACAAGTTGATAATTACCATTCGTGTGACAGGTTTGACATTGAACCGTCGTATGTGTGCCTGTCAGGGGAAATTTCGTGGTGCTATGATCAAATGTCGCCGGCTGCCACGCTGTCGTCGTATGACAGGTCAGACAATTATGTGAAAAGTTGCCCGTTACATGGTTCGGGTTTGTCACTCCCTGA
>Ga0182021_10010111_pt1 | contig 11186 bp, 9 predicted proteins | sample 612E3MmetaG_FD_120493 | JGI IMG/M metagenome (GOLD analysis project Ga0182021, IMG submission 120493) | Permafrost microbial communities from Stordalen Mire, Sweden - 612E3M metaG (Illumina Assembly) | ecosystem: Environmental > Terrestrial > Soil > Wetlands > Permafrost | place: Sweden...
ATCGCGCTGCACTTTGAGATTGGAAACTCTGCAGTAGCGCTGGGTTGTTGTAATCTTGCTGTGGCCCAACAGATCCTGAATGGTGACGAGATCGGCATCTGCATTTAACAGTTGTGTTGCCATAGTGTGTCTCAATTGATGACAGGATACTTGTATCTGGGTCTTCCGTGCATAGTATTCGATTCTCTTTTGTATGCCGCGAACCGATATCGGCTTGCCTCTCAGCGGTCCCTTTTGTACGAGGAACACTCTCTTCTCCTTAGAGCATCTCCGTTTCTGCATATACGCCTGTAGGGCGCTCAGAGCATCTTCGCTGAGATATACAACCCTGTCCTTGCTGCCTTTGCCATTGAAGACATAAAGCTGTCTTCTGCGATACTCTATCGCATCTGTCGTTAGCTGTGCAACCTCTTCAACACGCAGACCGCATCTGAGCATCAGCATGAACATGGCCCGATCTCTGATGTCGCTAATCTCCTTGAAGAGATCCACAACCTGTTCATCCCTGAGGTGCTTGGGCAGTGGTCTGGGCAGACGAAGTTTGTAATTCTTTCTCACTGGGTTGATACGAGCCATTCTCTCATCTTCGATCAGATAATCGTAAAAGGCATGGATGCAACCGAGATGACAGTTTATGGTCTTCGGTTTTTTTCTATCTCTCAATAGATGGTCCATATACGCATCGATTTGCTTTGCTGTTACTTGCTCTATAGGAATCTGCAACCAGCCGATGAAGTGTCCAAGGATGTTGATGTAGTTTTTTACAGTATGCTTCGAATAGTTCCTTCGCTTCAGGAATCTTCGATACATATTAATCAGATCAGTAGGCCCCATGAATGCCCCCCAGCTCGATGATTCCCATGGCACGGAAGTACTCCTCTTCGCAGCTCTTGTCGGTGAGGCGGGCATACCGCCGGGTCATCTCAATATCGCTATGACCCATCAGCAGTTGCAAACACTCCAAGCGCATACCGGCATTGAGCAGTTCGCTTGTGAAGGTATGACGAAGGCTATGAATTGTGTAGCCTTTGTGTTGGAGTTTTGTTTCACTCAAATATTTTATAAAAATACTCCGAGCCGCACTGTAGCATAACTCACTGCCCCTGCCGTAAAAGAGATATTCCTTGCTCTTTTCCCTTTTTCTGAGCCACAGACGTAAGGCCATCAGTGCATCATCGCTCAGATATACAACTCGTCCAAGGCTGTTCTTCTCACCTTTATAGATGTGTATCTTCCGCTCACGGATATCAAGGTCTCTCATCTGCAAACCAAGAAGCTCTCCGATTCTCATGCCCGTCCGCAAGAGCACCAGGATAAGAGCGCGGTCACGAATATCCTTGATGGCCCCGAGAAGTTTTCTGGTATCCACCGGAGCAATAGCTCTCGGTAGAAAATTGGGCACTCGGAGTTTAATCTTGCGTTTGAGATTGCTCTCATCAATGATGTCCTGTTCGATGAGAAACCGTAAGAACGCCCAAAGATAATTAAGTCGTGTTTTGGTCGAGGTGACTTTGAGCCCTCGGTCTTGCTCATGTTCGACAAATGCTTCCAGATCGTTACTGATAATATCTTGGAGTACACTCTTCCCTGAGTTGCAATAGAAACTGAGAAAACGACTTACCGCTTGAAAGCTTCCCCTAAGACTATGCGGCTTGTGATTCATTCTCCACTTATGGCACATGAAACTCTCAAAGTGCTCTTTGCCGGGGAGTTCCGTCTTGGAGATTTCTTCAACAATGTGATCGATGAGAGATCCCGTCGGGGCCTGATGATTTGCTGCTTTATCATCGCTAATGATTGCTTCGAAACTTGAACTGATCTGGGTCATTGCTCCTCCTCTTTCTCATTGAAAAAGCAGGATTCATAATGACCCTCAGGGGCCTTAAGAATCAATGAATTTTGTTACGTATAGCGTGCAGAAATCATTCATCCAGGAATATCGAGATCTCTCTCACCTGTCTCACAGGAGTCATCGTTTTAAAAACAACGGAAATCATGGTGATTATTTCTGTTAATCATCTTTCACCGGAGAAAGTTAGTAATGTAACCTCAACTCACAGGTAACCTTTTTTAAAACGATTCAATAAACATCCCGCCCAGCCATCACCCGCTCGTTAAGCGTTGTTGCAACATAGATGATCAGGGATATAGCCCGGTGGCCGTTGGCTTTGCTTATCTCCTTCCTGGTTACAACACGAGAAAGTAATTTGTCGGAAAACCTCTTTTCTTGCGATGAAACCGAAAGAATACTATGGTCTGTTAATATTAGAATTCGTTCCGCTAGGCATCTGGAATTTAGTGTACCCGGCAGGGACTTCAAAAAGACTGTCTGATTGCGCGCCGAACTTGATATTCTTATATTCCTGGGTCCATGAAGCATCAATCGCAGCGGTCTTAATGGGGAAATTGATATCGGTAGCCCACCACGAATAAACCTGATGTTGCATGCCGCCTGATTTTCGCGTTACAAGATATTTTTTGGTAGGATGTCCGTCAATAGTCTCCGTGCCAACTTGCTTTCTTTCTACCTCCCCCTCCATCTTCTCTTCCAACATCGGCTTGTTCTTCATGGCGTCATAAGGCATCTCCATATACATTTTTTTGTTCTGCATAATGTTCCAGATCACTTTCTTATCGATACGCGTTATCACCGTCATATTCTGAGGAGACAACATATCAATTCTGAACCTGTTCTTACCAAAAAAAGCTTTCCCTGTGTTCGTATGGCCTTTGCTCGTCATGATCGTGTCAGCCGAAAATTCGGCGGCCAATGCAACTCCGGAAAACAGGAAGATAATGGACAACAGAACTGTTAGACGTCTTACCATAACCACCTCCATCTAGATAAATTCGAACATACTTATGCAATGCTATAACTTATATTGTACACCATCGCGTCAGAAGGATTCACGCTCCGAACGTATGACAACAAACGCCATTATGGACCCATCATAAGGTGGATCCGTCCATCCGGTACAGGCAACCAGAAGGATTCTTTTGCCTTCCACAATGAATCCTTCTGCATGTGCTTGCTTGCTAGTAACAATCGATCTGGGTGATCAATTTTATAAATATCTGGTCAATAACTTCACCAAGAAGTCATCGATTCGGCATATCATGCAGTATCGATGATTTTCACTACTAACCTCGCATCAGGAAATGTTTCGACGCTTGGTGCCTGCGCACAGAAAGAATCGCTAAAGGGTATCCTAAATATACTGAACTGTCTAAGCGGTAATCATCGGGGGGCGATTCCAAGCAGCACCAGGTATTCGTGCGAATTATAAAATAATAGTCCTCAGGTGCAATAAAAATTAAACAAGACTAAAAGTTCGTCTATCGATATGGGCTTGGCGATGTAGTCGCTAAATCCATTCGATAGGAACTTCTCCCTGTCATCAGTCATGGCGTATGATGTTAGAGCTATGACAGGAATGTTCCTGGTTAACGGCTCCACCTGCAATATCTTAAATGCCTCCGTCCCATCAATCTTTGGCATCTGAATGTCCATAAAGATGATGTCGGGCTAAGCTTCTTTCGCTATTTCAATACACTTAGCTCCATCGTATGCTTGCAATGTCTCGTATCCATTCGCCTCAAGAATAGCCTTAAAGAGTCTTTGGTTTGTTTCATCATCATCTGCTATTAGAATCCTTCTCACTTTAATGCTCCGGGTAGCATAGGTATTACAAATATAAATTGACTCCCTTTGCCTGCTTCGCTCTCAACCCAAATGCTCCCGCCATGGAGCTCAACAAGCCTCTTGCATAAACTCAGCCCCAGACCAGTCCCCTTATATTGCCTTGTCAATCTCATATCAACCTGATGAAATGGAGTGAAGAGCTTTTTCCGATCATCAGCCGATATTCCAATCCCGGTGTCACTGACTGAGAAATTCACGAATTCCTTATCAGCAGTCAGAGTCGCCTCTACATGAATTCTCCCGCTGTCGGGTGTGAATTTCACTGCATTGCCCAGAAGATTTAACAATACCTGTTTTATTTTCCTCTCGTCTCCAATCATTGTACCCAAGCCCTTTGCAATCTCAAAAGTCATTTGCAGCTTTTGCGTGAATGCCTTTCCCTTAAATAAGGCAATGCTGGTTTTAACAAGGCTTTCTATGTTGAACTCATTAATCTCCAGTTCCATCTTGCCGGCTTCCACTTTTGATAAATCTAGAATGTCATTAACTAGGCTGAGGAGGTGTTGTCCACTTGTGAATATATCGGTGACATAATCTTTCTGTTGATCAGTCAGCGGCCCGCCCAGTCCCATTGCCATTAGCTCGGAAAAACCAATGACGGCATTTAGCGGTGTCCTTAATTCATGGCTCATGCTGGCCAGAAAATCCGACTTGGCCTTATTGGCAGCCTCGGCAGTCTCTTTCATGATTTGAGCCTCTCGCATCTTCTTGCGTTCAGTGATGTCCTGCATGACATGCACCGAATATAGATATTTGCCTTCTCCGTCTAATTTTGGATACATTCGCACACTATAGGCCGTCCCTATTGAATCTATTACAATGTCTTCTGAGGCGGACTTCCCGGAAACTCTTGACTCACTGCATAGTTCACTTGGGCCGCTACTCTTTGGGAATACCTCGTAATAAGGTCGGCCGACCAATTCAGCCAGCGACATGCCCGCTATTTGCTCATAAGCCCTGTTTGCCCTTATTATCCTGCCGTCAATATCATGAATGAAAATCAATTCTGTGATGGCATCAAAGGTGTCCTCCCATTCCTTCTTAGCCTTTATTATTTTCTGCTCTATTTTTTTGCGCTCTGTGATAACGTCAAACACAGCCACAAAATGTTCTTTTTGGGGGCTGTACACTGATATCCAAAACCACATCCGCAAGGCAGCTACGTACATCTCAAATCGCTCGGGTTTCCCGGACAAGGCCACTCGGCCGTATATCTCAAATAACTCGGGATCAGTCTCTAGTATTTCAGGAATGACCTCAGACACCCTCTTACCAACAACATTCTTTAAGCCAGTTAATATTGTGAAGGCATCATTTACTGCAAGGTAGATGAAGTCCTGAGGCTGATCCCCCGAAAAAAGCATTCGGCAATAGGCAAAGCCGTTGAGCATGTTGTCAAACAAGGAGTGATATAATTCTTCACTTCCGCGAAGCAACTCTTCTGCCTGGAATTTCGCCAGGGCTACGGCTAGGTGCCCCGCCAATCTTTCCCATAGAGCAATATCTTCAGGAGAGAAACGACCCTTTTGTCGGTCGTTCAACTGCAGTAGCCCCAGTCTATCCTCACCGACTCGCAGGGCGATCAGGGCCACCGATTCGTATCCCTCCCCGTTGCACCTGTTGCGCGTTCGAGCTTGTCGATCTGCTTCAGTCGTGCTTGCAAGTAGTTCGGTCGTACTGTTTGTCCAGAAGCTTCCACCGTGGGTAAAAAAAGGTTTTGAGGGATCGAAACGCCCGCAGATAACGTTCCCGCACATGCAATCCAAGACAGGATTGCATGTGCTGTCGCAGATGACCGCTCCGGTCGTGGAGTGGGAGCACAACGAGTTTTCGGCCAAAACAAACTCGACCGGAAATCCGCGAGCTTCATAATAAGGGTAGTCATTATTATCATGCAGCCGGATCCCTGCAGCTTCACATCCAGAGTGCAGCTGGAAAAAGGTCACCGCCGACTGAACCATATCCTTCTTATTCCTGCTCTCATTAACCAGACGGAGGAAATCGACTGCGATCGTCCTCTCCTTTTCGGCCTTTTTACGCTTGACAATGTCTTCTTGCAGCCTTTTTCTTTCAAGTACTATCTTTGTTGTGTACCTAAGTATAGGCACTATCACGGAAACCACGATGAGGGACACGACAATGGCGTCGACGGCACCGACTTCGATAAGTTCCCTTGCAATCATGCCATGCCGGAAGACACTCTGAAGCGAAGTAAGGACGAAGGTAAGAACTTCCGAAAATAGTACCGCAACAAGAATAAATTGCCAATTCTTTATACGTTCCAATGTTCGGAATATATCCATAGGAGCAATTATATCAGGTGCTATCTAATCCTGCTACTTATTTCTTAACCCTGTGTTTTTTAACCCCGAATTGATTCACATAAAATGTTACCGGAGGTGAAAAGAAGAAGTATCATTGACTCATAATACATGTTACCGAGAAAAAGCATGGATAGAAAATACTATGGTCCACGATCCAGAAAAGAATATCTCGAAGCCATATATGTTCGATACAAAAAAGCTTCTCCTAAAGAGAAAGCGGGTATTCTCGATGAATTCTGTGCCTCATGCTGGTATCACCGAAAACATGCTATACGATTCATCATACGTTCAGACGCGATCAGAAACCGAAGCACAAAAAGAAGGGTAGCCTCCTGTTTACCACAAAGAGTCCATCATTAAGCCCATGAAGCGCATTTGGCATGCTGCAAACCTTCCTTGCTCCAAGAGACTCAAAGCGATCCTTCCTCTTTGGCTGCCCAGTTATCAAAAACGGTATGGTTCGCTCTCAGAAGAGGAAAGGCAAGCACTCCTTAGTATTCGTACTCTGCACGCAATTACCTTATTCTGAAACTACGGATAAGTCGGTGAAACCTCAATTGCGCATCGATGCTAATTTCTGCGCGTCAAAAGGATTCATTCATTGAAGCGGCTAGCCGAGGTTACTTTAGGCAATCACCAAATTTAAAGTACTGGCAAAATCGATGGTTATCAGGAGCACCAATTTCCCCGGATAAGGCTGCCGGCATTGATTTCTGGAAGCAAGCTCGCATAATGAACAGTATTCCCAAGATCAAGACTTTAAGTAGTTATCAGTGGTCAGTTCTCCAAGTCACCCGAAAAGCCATACTTTTTGCGCAGCTAATCAAGTCATTATAGCTGAAAAATATCGCTGCTACTTTGTCGAGCGTCTCCTTGTAACACGCCTTGATCTGCATCGCTGAGAAGCGCGGTGTTAACCCTGAAATGAACAGTACGGGATTTATTTGCCTTCTCGGGGTTAGCCATGCCAGTACTGCCGCCGCTATGAGCAGTACTGGCACATCACCCAAGAGATGGCCTCGATGTTGTGGATAAACGAGTGACTGAACTGCCATAATCCCGCCATGAACGATGCTTGACCAGACGAAGAACCAAATGAGACTGAGATTATCGAGAGGATTCCGGGCCGCGATGACCAAGAATACACCTAGTGTCGCGTAGATTCCGATAATCATCTGTAAGTAGAGCGAAGGGCCATCCGTGTGCCATGCCCAGCCCGACGGCCAAAAAATTGTAAGCGGATAAACTCCGAGTACACAGAATGCACCAATCAATACCAACGCAATCCTTAAATACCTGAGTCGACCAGATTCTTCCATGGTTGCCTCCCTTTCCTAACTGACTTTTTCCGATTATATACGCCAATTTTACAGCCTAGCAGTTAATGTGCCTCGTGGGGATTTCACACCCTCTATATGCAAACTATAGCATACTCGGTACTGTTTGAATAGACGGCAATCTGGTATGGTTGCGTTAGTCTCAATTTCTGGTAGAAACATCGTGCAATGAGCGCTACCCTAACGTTAGAGACTTTAAGTAGCAGTTGCCAAATTTCCGGTCCGGGCAAAAACGATGATTTGTAGGTGACGAATAGCAATACGGGGTTCCCGGATCCAGTGTTGCCCAGCACTCTTCAGCTATCGTCTTTTCAGAAGTTTTGAGCTATAAGCCGAGCCTCTTTGCGCGCAGCTTCCATAATATCCTGCTTCTGTCGGGGTTCGGCCATGAGCATGGGCTCAACAACTATCTGCTTAATATCCGTGAACCCGATAAAGCCGAGTAACAGTTGAAAGTAGGGGATCTGGAAATCGTAAGACATCTCAGGCGTGCCCTTTGGATAAGAGCCACCTCTGGCATACGCTATCGCGACTGGTTTTCCTGTGACCATGCCCTTATAGCCTTCCGTAGTGGAATAAGAAAATGTGTAGGACGGTTGTATAAGTATATCTAAATAATGCTTCAGCTTGTACGGGATGCCAAAATTCCACATGGGCATAGAAAAAAGATACTTATCAGCTGATTTGAAGTCAGCGATGATCCGCTCGACCGCCTTCCATGCCTTCTCTTCAGCAGGGGTCTTTTGCTGGCCATGAAGGATCGAGTATTTTGCGTTGACTGTATCACCGTCAAAAGGCGGCAGATCTGTCTTCCAGAGATCTATCGTATCAATGACATCAGCACGATGCGAAGCCTTGTAGGCATCAATAAAAGCTTTGGCAACTTCGATAGACGCTGACCGGTCTTTTCTTGGCGAGGCCTCGATGTAAAGTAAACGAGCCATAAATATTCTCCTTTTAACGTAATTATCATGATAGTCAGGAATCTTATGTTGTAAGTATAACAAGACAGGGCAGACCGCCAAAGGCCGGGTTTATTTTGGTAATGACCATTTTAGAGCTGGTTGTTTATATTAGCTTTTAGGTGCACAGCGTACCTTATCGGAGAAGGCTAGCATCTTGATTTCTGGAAGAAAGCTCGTATAGTTAGCGATGTCGCTCTGAGAATGACTTTAGGAGTAGAACCTCACAGCGATCGGTTCCCTACGTCCCCAGGAAACAAAATAATCCTCGTGATGCTCTAGTGCCATCTTTAACTTGCTAATGGGACCTTTTTAAAATTGGATGTCTGTCTCGACATTTATAAAAAAGACTGTTATGTTTTAATTGAAATCATATCCATGTGCCCCATCACGGATTAAAGGGAGAAACTATGAACCTTGAAAACAAAACAATCTTTGTAAGCGGCGCTAATCGCGGTATCGGCAAGGCCATTGTTGAAGCACTACTCAAACAACCCGTAGTAAAAATCTATGCTGCGGCACGGAACATTACAGATGTTCCAGAATTCGGTGATAAACGTGTAGTACCAGTAAAACTTGATATTACCGACCTTGATCTCATCAAAAAGGCTGTCGATGCGGCGCAAGATGTCGATGTGCTAATCAACAATGCTGGCGTTGCCACTATTTCGTCTGTCGTTTCGAGCGAGCTCGACATGCTGAAGTACGATATGAATGTGAATTATTTTGGGACGCTCAATATGATCCGCTTCTTCGTGCCCGTCCTTGAAAAAAGAGGTAACGGGGCAATTGCTAATGTCATTTCTATTGTCGGTCTCGCCAGCATGTTTTCCATCGGCGGCTATAGTGCTTCAAAAGCGGCCTTGTTTTCTGCAACTCAGGCGGTGCGAGCGGAATTAAAGGCCAAACACATTTCTGTGCATGGTATTTTCCCAGGTCCGATTGATACAGACATGTCCCGTAACTTTGATATGCCTAAAACCAGTGCGGAGGTAGCTGCGGAAAACATTGTCAAGGGGATCATATCTGGGCAGGAAGATATTTTCCCTGATCCAATGTCTTCACAGTTGAGCGAATTGTGGGCGAAAGACCCGAAAGGTCTCGAACGCCAATTTGCATCCATGTGAGGTGGTGTCTTGGCACATATGTGCACAATGAAGTCCGGAAATCACCAGATTCTTGGTAACAGTAAAGGAGAAGCGCCATGCCAAAGATCGTACGCTTTTATAAGACAGGAGGAGCCGAGGTACTCAAGGTGGAAGAGTTGCCTCTAGTGGAGCCGGGTGCGGGCGAAGTTCGACTGACAGTTGAAGCATTTGGCCTAAACCGCGCCGAAGTTATGTTCCGGCGCGGAGAGTATCTGGAAAACCCAGAACTGCCCTCACGTCTCGGCTATGAAGCAGCAGGAATCGTAGACGCCGTGGGACCAGGCACCAGCGGTATCCACATTGGTGACCGAGTGAGCACCATTCCTTCCTTTTCAATGGGTAATTATGGTGTATACGGCGAAAGCGCAATCGTTCCGGCCTACGCGGTAACCCATTATGCTGCGGGTCTGTCGTCAGTCGAAGCAGCTGCGATCTGGATGCAGTATCTAACAGCTTTCGGTGCGCTTATTGAATTCGGTCGAATGCAAAAAAACGATTCCGTATTGATCACCGCGGGTAGCAGCAGCGTGGCACTGGCCGCGATTCAAATAACAAAGTCTGTCGGGGCCCTTGCTATCGTCACCACTCGTGGCGCCGAAAAAAAATCATTTCTCGTGGGCGCAGGGGCAGATCATGTCATAGTGACTAATGATGAAGATCTGGTTGAAAACGTGAAATCTATCACTGCAGGGAAAGGTGTTAGCTTGGTCTTTGACCCTGTGGCTGGCGCATTACTCGGAAAACTTGCCGATGCTGCAGCTCCTGGTGCGACTATCTTCGAATATGGAGCATTGTCGCCGGCACCTTGTATCTACCCTTTGTTCTCAGCGTTAACCAAGGGTCTAACAGTGAGAGGGTACACCCTATTTGAGATTGTAAAGAACCATGAGAGGCTTGCTCGCGGCAAACAGTTTATTTACAATGGCCTTGAATCTGGTGCTCTGAAACCGATTATCGATAGCACTTTCCGGCTGGAAAACATTGTTGAAGCCCACCGACACATGGAATCCAACCAACAAAAAGGCAAGATCGTGGTAAAAGTTTAAATTATTGTCTGACGGACATTACCATAAATAAAATGACAGGCTTGATTGAAGCAACGGGTCGCGATTTCCAGTTGAAATCTCTCACTCCGCTCCAATATGACTCGATAGAGGTTATAAGTAAAACCTAGTAAGTCGCCTCGATGTGGCCTCCGCGATGGTTACGACATGTACCCACGATCATCAAATTTCTGGCGACAATGGAGGGTACAAATGGCAATAGTCATTCCGCAAATAATTCCAAAATCAAGGTTTTTAGTAGAAATTCTTGGGCGGCAGATCCTCACGACAGTCTCTAAAATTGATACGCCTAATTGCGTATAATATTCAACCTGTAACTCTGATAGAAGCCGCGCCATCTATTATAATTTTCCTCTACTTTGGCTCAAAAATGGATATAATTCCAGTATGCGTCTCGGATATCCATGCATCAATCTTTCCCTTTCATGCCGGAGTTCTAGGACATTCCGCCTCGCTTCTTTTTCAGCGGAACGTTTCAGGGCCACTGTCATCTCAAACCTAAGGTGCCTCTCCGAAATCCTCTCTTTGAATGAGGCCTCCGGACTTCTCTTCTTCAGAATAACCTCTGATCTCGTTCCCTTTGCCTCCCATCCGTTTAACAAAGTGCCGTGGCAGGATGAGTTCAGAACAGAGTTCGAAAAAATTGGG
>Ga0182021_10010113_pt1 | contig 11185 bp, 8 predicted proteins | sample 612E3MmetaG_FD_120493 | JGI IMG/M metagenome (GOLD analysis project Ga0182021, IMG submission 120493) | Permafrost microbial communities from Stordalen Mire, Sweden - 612E3M metaG (Illumina Assembly) | ecosystem: Environmental > Terrestrial > Soil > Wetlands > Permafrost | place: Sweden...
ATCATCGCGATCTCCCCGCCTCGAACATGCCGCATCCGGTTCGTCGACACCTTGAGAAGGTCAACGCCCTCGAACAGAACCTCGCCTCCGGCGATCTCGCCGGGCGGAATGTCGATCAGGCGCATGATCGAGTGTGCCGTGACGCTCTTGCCACAGCCGGACTCGCCGACCAGGCCGACCGTGCCGCCGCGAGGAATCGAGAAGTCGACTCCGTCGACGGCCTTGACCGTGCCGTCCATGACGTGGAAGTAGGTCTTCAGGCCACGAACGTCGAGTAGCGGCGACTCTTCCGCCGCCGTCGTCTGGGCGGAGAGCTGATTGGCTGTTTCGGGTTGGCTGCTCACTCGCGGCTCCTGGGGTCGAGGGCGTCGCGTAGGCCATCGCCCATGAAGTTGATTCCGAGAACGGTCAGGACGATGGCAAGGCCCGGGAAGAGCGGCCACCACCAGTTGCCCTGAGCAATGAAGTCCTGAGCCGCAGTGAGCTCGTTGCCCCACGTTGGCGTCAGAGACGGATTTACTCCATAGCCGATGAAGCTGACGAACGCCTCTCCGATGATGACTCCTGCGACCGATAGGGTCGTGGAGACGATGATGGGGCTTATCGCGTTGGGGAGGATGTGCCTGAAGATGATCCGGATATCGCTAACGCCGACGGCACGCGCCGCATCGACAAAGACCTCGGTGCGGAGTGTAAGGAAGAGGCTCCGGACCAGGCGCGCGATGCCCTGCCATCCGAATATGGCGAACACGATGAGGATGACTTTCCAGTCGCCGTTTCCGAAAACCTCGGCGCAAATGATGATCACGAAGAGGATCGGAATGCTCAGCATGATGTCGACGATTCTCATGAGGACGTTGTCGAGCAATCCGCCGAAATAGCCCGCGACGCCACCGACAATCGTGCCGATGATGGCCGAGAAGATAGACGCCCCGAGGCCGATGATCAGCGAGACGCGAGCGCCGTTGACGACGAGAGTCAGGAGATCGAGTCGCAGGCTGCCGGTCGTACCGAGCAAGTGTCCGGGCGTGAGGGGTGGGCAGCCGCTATACGCGAGTTGCGTGGTGCTGCCAGGGCAGAACAGCGAATCGGGCGGCGGCACAAACGTCGGATCGTACGGCAGGAAGAAAGGCCCGAAAACCGCCAGGGCGACCATCCCCAGGAAGATGCAGGCGCCGATCAGGGCCAGACGATGTTTCTTGAACCGCCTCCACGCCAGCTGCCACTGGTTCAGGGAGACCAGCGCAACTTCATAGTCTGGCGAGGGCCCTCCGGCCCCGCTTCTATCAACTTCCTCGATGCGAGGGTCCAATGTGGCGTCCTAATCGTACTTGACGCGTGGATCGACCACGGCATACATGATGTCGGCAAACAGGTTCGCGAACACGACGATGACCGATGTGATGAGCAGTATGCCCATCAAGACCGTGTAGTCGTTGTGCCCGACCGACTCGACGAACTGCCGCCCCATTCCGGGCCACGAGAAGATGGTCTCAGTGGCGATCGCACCGCTGAACAGGAACGGAATCTCCAGCCCGACGTTCGTGATGACCGGCAGCAGAGCATTGCGGAGAGCGTGCCGGAAGACGACCCGTCGCTCCGAAAGACCCTTGGCGCGAGCAGTCTTCACGTAATCCTGGTTGAGGGCATCGAGCATGCTCGAGCGAATGAATCGCGAGTCACCGGCGACGCTGACCAGCACGAGAGTCAGGACTGGCAGCGCCAGGTGGCGGGCCAGGTCGGTCAAGGCGGTCAGCGGATTGGCGCCCACAAACGCCCAGTACTGTCCCGTTCCGAAGATAGGTACGGTCCTCGCGTCCCACATGCCGCTGGCCGGAAATATCTTCAACGGCGGCACGGATAGGAATGCGATCAACATCAGACCAAGCCAGAACGTCGGCAAGGAATACCCAACGTAGTTGAATATGGTCAGAGTGGAGTCGAACTTGCCGTACCGTTTGACAGCCGCGTACACGCCCGCAAGGAAGGCGATCGTGATCCAGATCGCGTACGCGGTAAGGGCGAGGATGATTGTCGGCAAGGCCCGGTTGGCGATTATCGTCGTGACCGGTTGGCCATCGAAGATCGAGAACCCAAAGTCACCGTGAATAACGCCGTTGTCACCACCCGGCAGCCCGATAGAAACACCAGCGATGTTTGCCTGGCCGCCCGGAAGGGCATTCAAGACGCCCTTGTCTCCGCACACTCCCAGCCACATGCAGTACTGCACAGGCAGCGGCTCGTCCAGGCCCCAGCGGTGCTTGAAGGCCGAGATCTGAGCCTGTGTGATCTTCGGGTTCTGAGCGAACCTGTCGGCCGGATTGCCCGGCTGGAGGTGCATCAGCATGAAGCAGACGACCGTGATGCCGAAGAGAACCGGGATCGCCTGCAGTGATCGTCTGACGATGTACTTGAGCATTCCTGCGCCCACATGTGCGAGAGGGCGGCGAGCCGGGGGGCTCGTCGCCCTCTCTATCGGGACCTAGATGTGGCGACCGATCGGAGGATCAGCCGGCATTACTGGATCAGCCGACCCACCAGTCGCCGATGTTCCACTCACCGGCGGAGGTCGTCGGGTTGCCCGTGAAGTTGTGCAGCTTCGGGGTGACGAGCCACACGTCCTTGCGGTTGTAGAGCGGAAGCTCGTACGTGTTCTGGCTGGACACGTAGATGTCCTGGACCGTGAACATGGACTGACGCACCTTGGCGAAGTCGACGCTCGACTTGACTGCGTTGTACGCGGCGTCGAGTGCCGGGATGCTGGTGCGAGTGACGTTTTGGCCGTTGTGCGGCGCTGCATCCGGGATGCCGATCGAGTTGTAGACGTTGTAGCCGCCCAATGGGTCGAGCGGGGAGACGTATGCGAACTCGGCGACGTCGAACGTGCCGTGGACCAGGTTGCACGGAGTCGTGGCCGGCACGTCGTTCCAGCCCGCGAAGATGTTCGGAGTCTGGGTCGTGTCGGCCTTGATGCCGATGGCCTTGAGCTGAGAGGCGATGAGCTTCAGGGTGTCACCGCGGACCGCCTTGGTCGTGGTGCAGTACTGCAGCTCCAGCTTCTTGCCGCCCTTGGCGAGGATCCCGTCGGAGCCCAACGCCCAGCCGGCAGCGGTGAGGAGCGAGGTTGCGGTGGCCGGGTCGGCTGCCGTGGAGCCGCCCTCATCCTTGTAGTACCAGGTCAGCGGAGAGATGAAGTTGTTGGTGACCGTGACGTTGCCGCCGAGCGGACCCTTGGCGATGGCCAGCCGGTCCGTCGCCAGCTTCACCGCGTTGATGATGGTCACGGCGTCGGCGCCGTACTTGTCGGTGAGGGACTTCTTGTTGAAGGCGTTGAGTTCGTAGGTCAGCGAATCGTGGATGACCTGCTGGGCCGGATCGATCCCGACGAGAGACGGGATGTCGGCATTCTGGAGGTCCTGTCCGAGATCGTATTCGCCAGCCTTGAAGCCCTGGATCATGGCATCGGAGGTGCCGTAATACTTCCAGATCACCGAGCCCAGGTACGGTGCGTGACCGCCGATGGTCGACCAGTTCGCGTTCGGCACGAGAGTGATCTGGGCGTCGGCCCGCGCATCAGTCGGGATGTAGGCGCCGCTGTAGACGCCCGAGCTGAGGTTGGTCAGCGGATACAGCTTGGTGGGGGCGTCGGCGACGCTAACAGTGGTGATGTAATGGGCGGGGAGGACCGGGGAGACGAGGCTCAGATAGCCCTCGTACACCTTGCTGAAGTGGATCACGCAGTTGGTATCCGTGCCGCCGTCGACGCCGGAGATGTCTTCCCAACCGGTGGTGCCACCGGCGAGGCCGGTGTTGGCCGGGTCCATGACCCATTTCCAGGTGGCCTGGACGTCGTTGCAGTTGATGGGCTGGCCGTCGGACCACTTCATCCCTGCACGCAGGGTCCAGGTGACGTCCATGCCGCCGGCGGTGGTGAGAACGACCCCGCCGTTGTCAACGGTCGGGACGTTCGTCGCCAGGTCGGGGACGTACTTCAGGTCGGGCGTGACGTTCAGGAGGCTGTCAAACATGCTGCCGGAGACTTCGATGTCAGTCTCGGCCTGGGCGAAGTACGGGTTGATCGTGTCCGGGTACTGCCACTCGGCGAGGACGATCGATCCGCCGGTGGTGCCGGCCGGGGTCGCCACGTAGGTACTGCCGGTTATGGCGATCGGCACGGCGGTCGGCACGGCGGTCGGCGTGGCCGGGGTAACCGCCGTCGCGACCGGGGTCGGGACCGCAGTCGGGGCAAGAGTCGCCAATGGCGACGGTGTGCTCGACGTGCTACAAGCAGCGACGAGCAGAGCTCCGACGCTGAGAACACTGATCAGACGTTTACGCATCTAGGCGCCTCCCTAACGAGTCCAACCCAACCGTCGAGGCTAGGACCTCGACGTCTCGCCCTCCAACAAGAAAAGCCGCCAAAGGACGGCGCTTGCAGTTGGGCCATGGGCATTGTCGGGTTGTCACTTGGCCGTACTATGCCGACGCACCGGCAGAGTGTCAAACGTGCACGACTCAACTACCCGGTCTGGACGAGCGGCCGGCCGGCCACACTGCTCCAGCGATAACCGATTTGCAACAATTGTGGCCGCTTAATACTTGTTTGTTGACTGCGTGGTATTGGTTGTCAGCGCCAATCTTCCAGAAACGTTCTATTCGGGACACATTCTTCAGTCAGGGCATGGCGTCTGACCGCCGGTCATGGCGCGCCAGCGAAGGTTCGGCTGTCGGGCAGCAGAAGTCTCATCGAGACGGCGCACCGGCGAGCTATGCGGGGCCGAATGAAGAAGATCCGGATCGACATGAGCCTCATGCACGATCGCCCGAAGAGCCTCCACGAATGCGTCGAGCGTCTCGATCGATTCTGTCTCGGTCGGCTCAATCAGAAGGGCCTCTTCGACGGTCAGAGGAAAGTAGATCGTCGGCGGGTGAAAGCCCAGATCGATGAGACGCTTGGCCACGTCCAGCGTACGTATTCCGGTCTCGGCCTTGAGTGTCGCCGACGAAGCCACGAACTCGTGCATGCAGTGGCGAGCGAACGGCACGTCGAGCACGCCGGCAACCTGCGACTTCATGTAGTTTGCCGCCAGGACGGCGTCGTCAGACACCTCACGCAGCCCGGATGCACCGTGGGCGCGGATGTAGGCATAGGCCCGAACCAGGACCGCGGTATTGCCTGCGAACGAGCGAATACGGCCGATGCTGGATGGGCGCTCGCCCGCATGTTCGAGGCGGAAACGGCCGTCGGACTCGCGCAGAACCCGCGGCGAGGGCAGGAACGGCAGCAGCTTCTCCCCTACCCCGACTGGCCCGGCGCCCGGCCCACCGCCGCCGTGCGGAGTGGAGAACGTCTTGTGAACGTTGATGTGCATGACGTCGAAGCCCGCCTCGCCGGGCTTGAAGCGGCCCATGATCGCGTTCAGGTTGGCACCGTCCATATAGGCGAGAGCGCCAACGGCATGGACCGCATCCAGCAGCTCGCCGATGCGCGACTCGAAGAGGCCGAGCGTCGACGGGTTCGTGATCATGACCGCAGCAGTCCTGGGCCCTAGCGCCGCCCGGAAGGCCGCGATATCCACTCCACCGTCCGAAGCGGACGCAATTGAAACCGTTTTGAAACCCGCCATGGAGGCCGTGGCCGGGTTGGTGCCGTGAGCGGAGTCGGGAACGAGGACCTCGCTCCGCTCCAGGTCGCTACGGCTGCGATGGTAGGCCCGGACCATCAGAATGCCGGTCAGTTCGCCCTGGGCGCCGGCCGCGGGCTGGAGAGTGACGGCGCGCATGCCGCCGATCTCGGCCAGGGCCTGCTCCAGCTCCCACAGCAACTGCAGCGACCCCTGGGCCAGCTCGTCCGGGGCGAAGGGATGCAGCGAGACGAAGCCGGGCAGTCGGGCGGCCCACTCGTTGACCTTCGGGTTCCACTTCATTGTGCACGAGCCGAGCGGATAGAAGCCCGAATCGATGGCGTAGTTGAGCTGGCTCAGGTTGATGTAATGGCGCGTCAGCTCCGGCTCCGCGACTTCCGGCAGATTCGGACCCTCGGTGCGGAGCTGATCTGCCGGGATGCGCGCCAGCGCGTCCTTGGGCGGATGCGGGATCTTGCCCCCGCCTCGGCCGGGATGGGAGCGCTCGAAGAGCGTTGGCCCGAGGCGATCTCCGGCGGCCGTCATCGCGCGTCCTCCGCCAGACCCGGAAGGCTCAGCTGGTGCTGACGCTCGATCTCATCGCACAAAGCCCGGGCGAAGACCTCGATGTCGTCCGCGGTGGTGACCTCTGTGGCGCAGACCAGCAGCGCGTCGGCGAGGGACGGATCGTCCGGCTCCGCCTCGACCAGAGCCAGGCCCGCCAGGACGCCGCGATCGAGAAGGCGGCGGTGCACCTCGTGCGCATTCGGAACTCGGATGGCGAACTCGTTGAGGTACGGCGCCGAATGGAGCCGCGGCGCGCCGGCCTCGGCGAGAGCCAGCTCCAACTCTGCGGCGCGGGCAGCGCCAAGAGCTGCCACGTCGCGCAGCCCATGCGGCCCGATTGCGCCCAGATATATGGATGCGGCCAGAGCGCACAGGGCCTGGTTGGTGCAGATGTTGCTCGCGGCCTTCTCGCGGCGAATGTCCTGCTCGCGGGCCCGCAGAGTCATCACGAAGGCACGCCTGCCATCCACGTCTTTCGTCATGCCAACCAGGCGACCCGGGATCTGCCGGACAAGGGACTCGCGGCAGGCGAGGATTCCGAGGTATGGGCCGCCGTACGCGAGCGGGATCCCGAGCGGCTGCCCCTCTCCGCAGGCAACGTCGGCGCCGTATGACGAAGGCGGCGCAAGGACGGCCAGCGAAACCGGCTCGACGACCGAGACGAACAACGCGCCGGCGGCATGGGCAAGCCGGCCGGCTTGGGCCATCGGCTCGAGCAATCCCAGGAAGCTCGGGTTCGCAACGACCACGCCGGCCACCGGGCGTTCGGGATCTGCCAGCATGCGCTCGAGAGCCGCGAGGTCCGTCGTGCCGGCAGCCGGTCCTTCGGCCACGAGCGGGATCTCATCGGCCACGAGATCCCCGCCGCCGAAGTACGTGCACAGAGTCTGGCGGTAGTGCGGGTGCACGCCGCGGCTCACGAGCACGCGTCCACGCCGCGTGGCCCGGCAGCTCATCAGGGCGCCTTCCGCCGTCGCGGTTGCCCCGTCGTAATGCGAGGCCGAAACCACGTCCATGCCCGTCAGCTCGGCCATCATCGACTGGTATTCGTAGATGGTTTGGAGTGTGCCCTGACTGATCTCGGGCTGGTAGGGCGTGTAGGCGGTGTAGAACTCGCCGCGCAGGAGAATCTGGTCGACGACCGCGGGAATGAAGTGGCGGTAAACCCCGGCGCCGAGGAAGCTCACCAAATCGACCCGATTGCGCTCGGACAGCCGCTGAAGCCGGCCCGCCAGCTCGGCTTCGGATTCGGGCGGTGGGAGCCTCAACTCTGAGGCCCGCATGGCCTCCGGAATGTCGGCGAAGAGCTCGTCTACAGAGGCGACGCCGATCGCCTTGCGCATGGCTGCGCGATCCTCGTCGGTGTGCGGACCGTAGGCCATCAGCTCAACTCCGTTGTCATGGCGTCGCGACCAAGCGCGCGGGCCGGGGAACCGGGCATCCCGTCAAGCCTCTCGCGTCAGCTCCTCGTAGGCCGCCTGATCCAGCAGACCGTCGAGCTGGCTCCTGTCCGCGATTCGGATTCGAAGCATCCAGCCCTTGCCGAATGGATCGCCGTTGACGAGCTCGGGGCTGGACGCGAGTTCGGAGTTGGTCTCGACGACCTCGCCAGAGACGGGCGCGAAGAGATCGCTCACGGCCTTCACAGATTCGATCACGCCGACGGAGCCCGACTGGGCCAGCGACCGCCCGACCTCAGGCAGCTCCACGAAGACGATGTCGCCCAGCTGCTCGGCGGCATAGTCAGTGATTCCGACGATGGCCAGATCCCCCTCCACCCGAACCCACTCGTGCTCCTTGGTGTAGCGCAGATCCTGAGCCACCTTCTCCTCCGCTCCTCTAGTTAGCTGTGCCGAACGGAACGCCGGGCCGCAATCAGGTGGCTCGACGGTAGAAAGGGAGAACCACGACTTCCGCGGGGACGCGCTGGTCGCGGATTCCAACCTCGACTATCGTACCGGGCCCCGCGTCGGAAGGCGCCACATAAGCCATCGCGATCGGCTCGCCGAGCGTAGGCGAGAGGGTCCCGCTCGTAACCACCCCGGTCCGGCGGTCGCCGGCGAAGACTGGGTAGCCGTGGCGGGCGATGCCACGACCGCGAAGCACGAGCCCGACCAGCTTCTTGTGCGGGCCGTCTGCCTCCGCCTTTTCGAGCGCGGCCTTGCCGACAAAGTCACCTTCCTTGCCGAGCTTCACCACTCGACCCAGGCCTGCTTCGTATGGCGTCGTGTCGGCGCCGAGCTCGTTGCCGTAGAGCGGCATCCCGGCTTCCAGACGGAGCGTATCGCGGGCGCCGAGCCCGACGGGGACGACGCCCACCGAACGGCCGGCTTCCATCAGCGCGTCCCAGACGCCCCCGGCCGAGGCCACGTCCACAAAGACCTCGAAACCGTCCTCCCCCGTGTAGCCGGTCCGGGCGACAAGCGCCGGCACGCCGGCCACATGCCCCTCCGCAATGGCGTAGTAGCGCAGATCCGCGATCGCCACGTCGGTCAACGGCGCCAGCACTGCCAGCGAGAGCGGGCCCTGAATGGCCACGAGAGCGGTCGCCAACGAGCGGTCGTCGAGGACCACGCTGAAGGCCCGAAGCCGCTCGGCGAGGGCGTCGCTCACGGCTGCGGAATTGGACGCGTTGGCTACGACCATGAACCGATCCTCGGCCAGGCGATAGACGATCAGGTCGTCCAGGATGCCGCCTTCCGGAAAGCAGATCATCGAGTAATGCGCGCGGCCGATCTTGAGCGTCGCCGGCTCACCGACCAGCGCGTAACCCAGGCCCCGCGCCGCGTCGGTTCCTTCCACGAACAACTCGCCCATGTGAGAGAGGTCGAAGAGCCCGGCTCGGGTCCGAACGGCGCGGTGTTCCTCGAGAATGCCGGCGTACTGGACCGGCATCGACCAGCCGGCGAACTCGACCATCCTCGCGCCAAGCGCCACGTGGCGACTGGCCAGCGGTGTCGCGAGCAATTCGCCCTGGACCATAGAGGTCGACCTCCCGTCTTGCAGGTTTCGCCGAGACGCTCCGGGGCGGACGTGCCTCTAGCTTGTGGCGCTTCTGAACTCGGGCAGCCGTTGTGCTGCCAGGCCGACGAGCGAACGTTCAGTATCGAACGAGAGGAGTGCGGGAGCCTCTTCGAAGCTGACCCAGCGAACCTCTTCGAACTCGCGGTCGTGGTCTTCCATGCTGCCGCCGATCGGCTCCATCAGGAAGTAGTGAACCGTTTTGTAGATCCGCATGCCCCTCTGAACGAAGGTGTAGTCGATCGCGTCCAGGGGCGCGATGATCCGAACCCGGAGACCTGTCTCCTCGCCGACCTCGCGCAGGGCCGTCTCCTCCAGAGTCTCGCCTGCGATCGGGGTGCCCTTTGGCAGGGTCCACGTGGCGCGGTCACGCTCACGTTTGCGGCGGCCGACGACGAACTGCGGAATCGCGTCCTGGAAACGAATGACGATACCGCCGGCGGAGGTCGCGGTGGCGGCAATCAGCCTCGCCACGGGGCCGGCGCGAGGGTCGATCGACGTTCCGTACGCGGCCGCGCGATACCGGCCCAGCTGATCGTCACGGCAGGGCGGATGACGCCACTCCGGGGCGCCCTCGAGTTGGCGGCCACCGGGCGCCACCCGCTCAAGTGGAGGCCGCCGTGCGAGGGACGCAGGATCGTGACGCGCGTCGCTGCACGCTGGAAGCTGAGGCTGGCGTGAAGCCCAAGCCGCCGCTCCCGCTCGCGCCCGACCGGCCGGACGAAACAGGCAGCGGGGCGAGCTGCGTACTTCGCCGCGATGCTGTGCTGCATGGCGCCAATCGTACCCGGTCAGGCAGGCTTTGCAAGCGCGGCCCCGACACGCTCAATCTGCTCCGGTGACAGCGTGCGCCGGTCCTCGGCAAGTCGGAGCTCCCTTCGGGCGACCGCCAAATAGAGCTCCATCGTGTCCGGGGCGAGGCGCGCCACCGCGGCGAGGTGGGCCTCGACCGTGCAGGCGTCGCCTCTCGTAATCGGGCCCGTGAGGGCCGCATTGACGCCGATCGCGCGCGCGTTGGCAAGGGTCTGCTCCACGAGGCGTCCGTAAACGGCGAGCGAGCCGCGCTCATCCATTCCGGCGGCTGCGCCAAGAGTGACGATGGCGTCGAGTAGCGCGACGAGTCCGCCCGAGGCCAGCGTGGCGGCCGCGTGGTAAGCGGGCTTCGTGCCACGTGGCAGGCGGACCGGCACCGCACCGAGCGCTTCAGCGAGGTCCGCCAGCAGCCCCAGGAGACGATCGTCGCCCTCCAGGGCGATCGTCGCGCCCTTGATCCCCGCCACGGACCGCTCTACGTCTGAGGTGAACGAGACCAGCGGATGGAAAGCGCCGATCTGGCTTCCGGCGGCGAGGGCGGGCAACAGCACCTCGGCGCCGAGCAGGCCGCTGGTGTGAACCAGGCATTGGCCGCTGTAGAGACGAATCGATTCGGCGACCGCAGCAATGACATCATCTGGGACTGCGACGATCACCAACTCCACTTCGTCGAGAATGGCGGCCGGCTCCACGAACGCTCTGACACCTGGAACCAGGCTGCGGAATCGCTCGCGGCGGGCGGCGTCGCGGCTGGCCACGGCGACTACCGGCCAGCCGGCGCGCGCGATCGCCACTCCCAACGCCGTGCCTACCGGCCCCGCTCCGACGATGCCGACGCTGGGGACGCCACGAGCGCCACGGTTATGCGGGTGCGGCTCCAGGTGCGAGTGGATCTGGTCGCCGTGATGATGGCGCCCCACACCGCCTCCGAGCGCGGGCGAATTCGCGCCGTCCCGAGCGCCGGGCGGGCGTTCACCTTGATACCCCGCGGGTTCTCGCCCCTTATCCAGCCCCTTATCCAGCCCCTTGTCCCAGCTTGCGCCGTCGCGCCACAGTTTCACGCGACATTCCTCCCCGTCCCGCGGACTCGCGCTATCCTTGCGCCGGATCTGCACCTGACGGCGTATCGATTCCGGGTCGCGTCGAAACGCGGCGAGACG
>Ga0182021_10010114_pt1 | contig 11184 bp, 10 predicted proteins | sample 612E3MmetaG_FD_120493 | JGI IMG/M metagenome (GOLD analysis project Ga0182021, IMG submission 120493) | Permafrost microbial communities from Stordalen Mire, Sweden - 612E3M metaG (Illumina Assembly) | ecosystem: Environmental > Terrestrial > Soil > Wetlands > Permafrost | place: Sweden...
CGCTTGGAATCCTCCACGTCGTCGTACCAGCCGATGGAAATGGCCTCGATGTTGGGCGCCTCGCCCAGGATGATGGTCAGGGCGTTGAGGAGCTCCTCGCCGAGCCGGCCGTGGGAAACGATGATGCCGCCGATCATTTATAGATGTCCCGATGATCAACCTTTATATCATATTTCCCGGCCTGAAGGGTATCCTTGACCGATTCGGCCAGGACCACGGAGCGGTGTTTGCCGCCCGTGCAGCCGATGGCGATGACCAGGCGGCTCTTACCTTCGGCGGCGAAGCGGGGCATGAGGAAGCCCAGGAACCGTTGAAGCTCGGCCAGGAAGGCTTTGGTCTCGGGCGCGTTGAGGACGAAATCCCGGACCTTGCGGCTCTTGCCGTTCTTGGCCCGCAGATCCTCGACATAAAAGGGATTGGGCAGGAAGCGCGTGTCGAAGATAAGGTCCGCGTCCAGGGGGATGCCATACTTGTACCCGAAGCTGACGACGAGGACATGCAAGGGGGGGCGTCTCCGCCGCTCGAAGCGCCGGGCCAGCGTCTCCTTGAGCTGGACGATGGACATCTGCGAAGTGTCGATGACCTCGTCGGCCATCTTCTTGATCCCGGCCAGCCGGCGCCGCTCCAGGCGGACGCCTTCCAGGACCGAGCGCCGGCGGGCCAGAGGATGGGGCCGGCGGCTCTCGCTGAAGCGCTTGACCAGCGTCTCGTCCGTGGCGTCGAGGAAGATCAGCTTGGGGCCGGCCTTTTTGCGGATGTCCTCCCAGATCCGAGGGAACATCGTCAGAAAGCCGTGCTCGCGGATGTCGACGACGAGGGCCACCTTCTCGATAGCCAGTTCGCGGCGGCGCCAGAGATTGATGAGGCTTGGAATGAGGGTGGCCGGCAGGTTGTCGACGCAGTAATAGCCGAGGTCCTCCAGAAACCGGCTGACCACGGTCTTGCCCGATCCGGACAGCCCGGTGATGATCAGAAAGCGGTCGCCGGTCATGAGCGGCCTTTCGGCCCGCCCCGGGCGATGGCCCGGTCGAGCTTGGCGCTGAGATCGAGGGAGGCCGTGTAGCCGCGCCGCTTCAAGAGGTGGACCTGGCAGGCCACTTCGATCAGGGTGGCGATATTGCGGCCGGGGGCGACGGGGATGTTCATCTGGGGGACCCTCAGGCCGGCGATGGGCGTGTCCTCGGGAAAACGCAGGCCGAGACGGTCAAACTCCTTCTTGAGCTGCCATTTCTTGAGACGGATGACCAGGTCGATCGGCGCTTCCAGGGCGATCGAGCGGGGACCGAAGATCTCCCGGATGTTGATGATGCCCAGACCGCGGATCTCCATGAAATGCCGGCTGATGGACGGGGCCCGCCCGATGAGACCGCCCCGCGGACCGCGGCGGACCTGGACCACGTCGTCCGAGATGAAGCGGTGGCCGCGGGCGATGAGCTCCAGCGCGCTCTCGCTCTTGCCCACCCCGCTGTCGCCGATGATGAGGACGCCCAGGCCGAACATGCGCAGGAGTCCGCCCGGGATGATGGAGGCGGCGCGGGGCGAAACGCTCATCGAGTCATTCCGGCTCCACCAGACCGATGCGGCCGTCCTTGCGGCGGAAGACAACGGCCCAGCCCTCGGTCTCCTCGCGCCGGAACATCAGGACTTCCTTCTTCTTGAGTTCAAATTGGGTCAAAGCCTCTTCGATGGTCATGGGCTTGGCCGAATAATGGGCGGACCGGACCCAGCGGCGTTCGGGCTCGACCGGAACACCCGGCTCGACCGGCGAGGCCAGTTCTTTGCGCTCGCGGCTGCCGCGGCGCTTCTTCTCCCGGAATTTCTCGCGCTCCTTCTTCAGCTTCATCTCCAGGTGATCGAAGGCGCGGTGGAGCGAACCGGCCAGGTCGGGCCCTTCCTCCGCCACCATCAGGCCGCCCCCTTTGGCCAGTACGTGAATCTCCGCCTTGTGCCGGTTCCTCTCCAGCGAGGTGATGACATCCACGTCCGTGGCGAAGCTCATCATCTTGGACAGGGCCTTGAACCGGGCCTGGCAGAACTCGCGGAGCTCGGGCGCCAGGGGCTCATGGCGGGACGTGTATTGCACGTTCATGAATGATCCTCCAGGAGAAATTTCCGTTTCCGGATATGGGACGGCAGGATTTTCAGCTGCTTGCGGTACTTGGCCACCGTCCGCCGGGCGATGTGGAAATTCTCCCGGTCGAGGATGGCCTCGATCTCCATATCGCTCAAGGGATGGGCCTTGTCTTCGGATTCGACCAGCTTGCGGATGTGCTCCTTGACCAAAAGCGAGGAGATGTCCTCCCCGGTATCCCCGGCCAGGGCCTTGTGGAAGAAATACTTCAGGGAGAAGACGCCCCGGGGCGTGACGATGTGCTTGTTGGCCACGACCCGGCCGACCGTCGATTCGTGAACGCCGACATCCTGGGCGATCTCCATGAGGGTCAGGGGGCGGATGAAATCGAGGCCCTTCTCGATGAAGTCCTTCTGCTTGTCGACGATGTAACGGGCGACCTTGTAGATCGTCTGGTCGCGCTGATCGAGGCTGCGCAGGAACCACAGGGCCTTCTTCATTTTGTCCTTGAGGAAGCGATAGGCGTCGGGGTTCTCCTGGTAGGCTTTGGCCAAAAGCTGGCGGTAATAGCCGTTGATGCGCAGGCGGGGCAGGCCCTCGTCGTTCAGGCTGATCTTGAGCTCGTCGCCTTCCTTGGTGACGATGATATCGGGGTAGACGTAAGACGGGCGGTCCTCGCTGTATTTCCGGCCGGGCGCCGGGTCCAGGCGCTTGATGATCTCGACGTGGTACTTGACCGAGGCGGGGACCACGTTAAGGACCTTGGCCAGCTGGACGAAGTCGGATTTTTCCAGCAAGGGCAGATGGTGGAGGACGATCTCGCGGGCCGTCTCGTCCTTGATCTGGATATAGTCCATCTGGGCCAGGAGGCATTCGCGCAAATCGAGCGACCCGACGCCGACCGGGTCGAACATCTTGATCTTGGCCCGGACGGCCTCGATGGTCTCGAGCGGCAGGCCGGCCGCCTCGGCCAGCTCGGCCGGCGCCTGAACGAGATAGCCGTCCTCGTTGATATTGCCGATGATCCGCTCCGCCGCTTCGCGTTCGCCGGCTTCGAAGAAAGTCAGATTGGCCTGCCAGTCGAGGTGGTCCCAGAGCGTCGCCGGGCCCGGCAGGGTGGCCTCCAGCGTCGGCCCTTCGTACCGCTCCTGGGGCTGGGAACGGAACCCGTCGTCGAAATATTCCTGGAAATAGGTCTCGAACTCGCGCTCTTCGCCGTCGACGGGCGGGCCCGCGTCGTCGGCGGCCGGCTCGAGCGTCTCGCTCTTGGCTGATTCGGCCCCCGTCTCCGGATCGGCCCCTTCCTCCGTCTCGGGTTTCTTCTCCTCGAGCTCCTCCTCGATTTCCAGCATGGGATTTTCGCTCAGCTCTTCGTCGATGACCTCGATGAGCTCGAGGTTGGTCATGGGCAGGAGCTTGATGGCCTGCTGCAGAGCGGGCGCCAGGATGAGCTTCTGGACCTGCCGCTGGTCGAGGCGCTGCTTCATGATTTTTCGCGTCCCCGCGCCGCTCCGCTCAAAGGGCGAACTCTTCGCCCAGGTAGGCGCGGCGGACATCGGCGGAAGCGACGATGTCGCCGGGACGGCCCTCCTTGAAGATCGTACCCTTATCGATGATATAGGCGCGGTCGCAGATCTTGAGCGTCTCGCGGACACTGTGGTCGGTGATGAGAATGCCCAGCCCCTGGGCCTTGAGGGCGCGGATGATCCGCTGCAGCTCCTGAATGGCGATAGGATCGATTCCGGTGAAGGGTTCGTCGAGCAGGATGAAGTCCGGTTCGGTGACCAGGGCGCGGGCGATCTCCAGGCGGCGCCGCTCCCCGCCCGAAAGGGTGAAAGCCCGGGCCCGGGCCAATCGGCCCAGCCCGAACTCGCCCAGCAGGCCGGCCGCGGAGGCGCCGGCCTGGGGATAGCCGCCGGGCATAGTTTCCATGATGGCCAGGAGATTTTGCTCGACGGTCAGCCGGCGGAACGCCGAGGGTTCCTGAGGGAGCAGGCAGATGCCGCGCCGGGCCCGCAGATACATGGGCAGGTCGGTGATGTCTTCGTCGTCGAGAATAATGCGCCCGGAATCCTGCTGGACCAGCCCCAGGATCATGGCGAAGGTGGTGGTTTTACCGGCCCCGTTCGGGCCGAGCAAGCCGACGATTTCGCCCCGCTGAATGGACACGGAGACGCCATCGACCACCGTCTTGGCGCCGTAGCTCTTGCGCAAACCGACGGCTTTCAAATCCGATTTCATCACTCACGACTTGATAACGACATCCGATCGCTGCTGATCCCGATTATCCACCTGGATGTTACCATCGGCCAAATTGAATGTCAATTTATCGCCCCGGAAGGTGCCTTTTTCCCGGTCGACGACGACGGGGTGGCCCGTCAGGACGATCGTCTCCAGCCCGACATCGTAGTCGGCGGCTTCGCCCCGGCCCTCCCGCGTCTTCTTCAGCTTGAGGACGACCGCCCCCCGGGCCTGGATGAGGCGGGGCTTGCCGGCCGAAGCCTCGGGGACGATGGCCACGGTCGCCGCCCGGATGTCCACGTCCCTGGTCAGCAGATAGCCGTTTCCACTGAAGACGACGATCCGGGTTTTGGGATCGTAGTCCATTTTTTCGCCTCCGACTTCGACGCGTTCGTCGGGGCCGCCGGCCTTGGGCGCATGGCTGAATTGGGTTTTAACGCCCTGTGTTCCGCGCATGGCCTGGGTCTCCTTGTTGATGGCGATCTCCGGGCCTTCCAGAACCTGCTTGTCCTGCCAGAGCCGGGCCTTGTCGGTCAGAACGAGCTCCTGCCGAGCCTGGATGAAACGAAGCAGCCGGGCCTGGGCGAAAACAGGCTTGCCGGCGGTGAAGAAGCCGCCGGCCGAAGCCGTCCCCGGGGCGGCGGAATCTTCCAGGACGGCCTTGACCGAGCCCCAGGCATCAAAGGAATTGTTTTGGAAGAAAAGGACCATGTTCCCGGCCCGGACGTCGCGCCCCTCGGAGATCGAACGGGCCGGGTTTTGACTGTTGCCCGCGGCCTTGAGAACGCGGTCGAAGCCGTCGTAGAAGATGAAGCGGCCTTCGATCGAGCGCCCGCCGGGGACCTCCTTGCTGACGCCGCGGACGCGGCCCGGGCCCCGGACGTCGATCGCTTCCAGGCCGCGCAGGGAATCGAAGACAAAATTGACCGCATCACCCTCGATGCGGGTCGACTGGCCTTCGGCGGAGGACAGGACGAACGAGGCCCCCCCCCGGGCCCGGACGCCGCGGAGGCGGCGGACTTTCTCGAAGGCCGCCATCAGGATCTGGTCGGCGTCGATGTCCTGGTCGGCGCTGTCGAAAAGGAACAGCGCTTCGTTGGATTGGGCCAGGGCCGGTTCGTCCTTTTTCGGGGCGGCCGGCCGGGCCTTGGCCTTGGCCGGCTTGGCCGCTTCGCGCATGACGATGTGGGCCCGGCCCATCAGCCAAAAGAGATGGATATAGTCCTTGTCCTCGAACAGCTGGATCTCCACGGCGTCGGCGGTGCCCCGGCTGCGGCCATGGCGAAGATCTATGCCGCCCTCGATGTGGGCCCGCCGGCGGGGATAGTTGAACACCATCCGCCGGCCCTTGACGATGAGAAACTCGGAATCGCCGATCTGCGGACGGATGGAGAATTCGACATCCCCCTCCAGAACGGCGGTTTCATCGACCAGGGAATAAGCATAGGATTTGGCCGAGCCGGTGAAGCGCTCCGAGCGCATGGTCACGCCCGTCTCGTTGAAGACAAGGTCGCGGGATTTATCATAGGAGAAGGAATCCGCCTTCAGGGTCAGGCCTTTCGAGGTGATCGAGACACGCCCCATGAAACGGATCATGGCCTGGTCCTTGTCGCTCACGGCCTGGTCGGCGTTGATCCGGATTTCCCGGCCGCCCTTCTTGCCGTAATCGAGGACCTTTACGTCGCCCTCCAGATGATACAGCCCGTCCGATCCGAGATACCGCTTGTTGCATTTGATGTCCATCCGGCCCCGGCCGCGGTCGAACTCGAAATGGCTGGCCGATTCCTGGACCTCGATCTTCTGAGGTGAGAAGCCCTCCTCACTCGATTCGACGCCGGCGGTGCGCTTGAGATGGGTCAGAAAATATCCGCCGATGGCTACCAGAACCACCGCCAGCCCGACGGCAAAAAGGATCTGCAGGCGCCGGATCCAGCGCAGAGGATGGCGGGTGCGGGGCCGGAGGCTCATTGCCGGGCCCCTTCCAGGGACAGTTGGAGCTTGTTTTCCCCCAGATAAGAGGAAAATAGCAGGGAATAGGCCACGTCGATCCGGTCGCCCTTTCCGATCCGGTCGGCCCAAGCGGCGCGGTCCCATCCGACGGCCTCGAAAACGCGGCCGTTCTGGCGCAGCAGGAGCTTGAGGTGCTTGCCCTTCATCGTTTGGGGAGGGGCGGCGACCTCGGCTTGCCGGGACATGAAGACGGGCCGGGAGTTTCCCACGCCGAACGGGGAGAGCAAGGCGTAGGTTTCCAAAAAGCCCTTTCCTTCGATATCCTTGAATTCCATTTCGGCGTCAAGGCGGAGCTTCTTACGCAGATCGTCATCGGTCAAACGGGCTTCGGCCACGGCGTTGGCCCCGCGGCGGAAATCGGGCAGATCTTCACGCATCAAGGTGCAACCGACGGCATAAGTGTGGCCGCCGTAAGAAAGGAACCGGCCCCCGCTCTCCTCCAGGCAGGCGATGAGCGAGAATTCGCTGATCGAGCGGCCGGAGCCGAAGGCCCGCCCGTCCTCGTAGGCGAAAAGAACGACGGGGCGGCGGAAAGCGTCCTTCAGCCGCGAGGCGACGATGCCGACGATCCCTCTCTGCCACTCCTCACCGCCCAGGATCAGGATTTTATATTTTTCGTCGTACTTATTGGCCCGGACACGATCGGCGGCCTGCTGGAAGATTTTCTCCTCGGCCTGTTGACGTTGGGAATTCAGCGCGTCCAACCGGCGGGCGATATCCATCGTCTCCCGGTCGGTGGTGGCGAAGAACAAGCGCACGGCCAGATCGGTCTCGCCCATCCGTCCGGCCGCGTTGATCCGCGGGCCGATGCGGAAGCCGACGTCCCCTTCCGAGATCTTCCTGCCCAGGAGGCCGCAGACATCGAACAGGCTGCGCAGACCGGGATTGGCGACGCTCTCCAGTTCCTTGAGCCCGTTCTTGACGAAGAGGCGGTTTTCCCCCCGCAGCTCGGCAATGTCGCTGATCGTACCGAGGGCGACCAGCTTGAGATAGTGGCGCAGGGAACCGGCCCAGCGGGTTTTTTGGAAGAGGGCCTGAATGAGCTTGAAGACAACCCCGACTCCGGCCAGGTTCTTTTCAGGATAGCCGGCCCCCTCGACGACGGGATCCAGGACGGCGGCCGCGGGAGGCAGATCGGCGCCGGGCAGGTGATGGTCGGTGACGATGACGTCCACGCCGGCCTCGGCGGCGCGGCGGACGAAACCGCCGGCCTTGATCCCGCAATCGACGCTGATGACCAGCCGGGCGCCCCGTTCCAGGACCACGGCGATATGCTCGTCCTTGATGCCGTAGCCGTCCTTGATGCGCTCAGGGATGAAATAATCGATCCGCCCGCCCATGGTGGTCAGGGCCTTGTGGAGCATGACCATGGAGAGGATGCCGTCGACGTCGTAGTCGCCGAAAATAAGAATCTTCTCGCCGCGGGAGACGGCTGTTTCGATACGCTCGACCGCCGCCTTCATCCCTGAAAAAAGGAACGGGTCGTTGAAATCTTCGAGGGTCCCATGAAGGAATTTTTGGGCCGCGGCCGGATCGAGGATTTTACGATTGACCAGGACCTGAGCGATGGGCAGGGGCAGCCCCAGCGCGGAAGCGATCGTTCGTGCTTCGTCGCGGGCGGCAGAAAGGATCCATATGGCGTCGTCCATGGAGTATTCAATTTAACACAAGACGCGCGCGCTCCCAAGCGGGCCCAGCCGGAGGGAGGATAATAATGTCGGCGGGTCCTTGCTAAGGCGTAGGGCTGCAAAGCCCGTCCTGCCTGCTCCGGCGCCCCGAATTCCGCTCGCTCCACCGACCCCCGGACGCGCATTCCTTTCCCCTCCGAATTCTTCGGAAGGGTTGGGGTGGATAATAACCATAAGATTGGAAGTGTTACAGCGCTTCCAGTTCCAATGGGGCCCGCTGACTCGCCCGCACCCCGCTTTGTGCTTATTGATATCACCTCCCCAGCCCCTTCTGCGCAGGAGGGGATTCGTCCGCGGGCTCGTACTGGAGGTGAGGAAGGAGCGTCGGACACCGTTTTTTTGCAAAAAAAACGGTGCGGGGAGTGCGAGCGTGATTCGCCCCCGAATGCCCCGAGCCCGGCGTCCTGTTATTCATGTTCCGTTCAGGGCCATTCATGCCATAATGGAGGCGGAAACATGCGCATTCTCGTCGTTGAAGACAACCGCTCCCTCCTCAAGACCCTCAAAAAGGGGCTGGTCGAGGAGTCGTTCGCCGTGGACACGGCCGAGGATGGTGAGGAAGGCCTTTACCTGGCCGGGATCAACGACTACGACATCGTCATCCTCGACCTGCTGCTGCCGAAGATCGACGGCTGGACGGTCCTGCGGGAAATGAGGGCCAAGGGCTTGTCCACGCATGTCCTGATCCTGACGGCGCGCGATGCGCCGGAAGACAAGGTCCGCGGCCTGGACGGCGGGGCGGACGATTACCTGACAAAGCCGTTCCGCTTCGAGGAACTCCTGGCCCGGGTCCGGGCCCTCATCCGCCGCAAATATCAAGCCAAGAATCCACGTCTGGCCGTGGCTGACCTGGAAATCGACACATCCTCGCATCGCGTTCTCCGGGGAGGGCGGGAGATCCCTCTCCAGCCCAAGGAATACGCCTTGCTCGAATATCTGGCCCACCGGGCCGGCGAGATCGTGCCCCGGGCGGCCATCTGGGAGCACCTCTACGATTGGCAGGACGACACGACCAGCAATATCATCGACGTCTATATCAGCCGCTTGCGGCGGAAGATCGATCGGCCGGGGCTCCGGCCGCTGTTTCAAACCATCCGCGGCGAAGGCTATCTTATGAGGGGCGACTGAGATGCATTCCCTGCGGCTGAAGCTGATTCTCGGTTTTCTTCTGGTCCTGGCCGCGGTGATCGCAGGATTTGACGTTTTCGTTTATACGGCCCAACGTCACGCTCTCATGCACGCCCTGGACGGCCGGCTGTTCGCCGCGACGCAGGCGGCGGCCCGCTATTTGGAGATCGAGTCGGGCCAGCCGGTCTTTGATCCGGCGAGGGAAAACAGCGCCCGCCCGCCTCTTCCCCGGGTTTTTCGGATCATGGATGAAAAGGGGAATATCCTCGGTCAATCACCCGGACCGATCTCCTTCTCCTGGCCGACGGCCAAGGCGGGCGATCCGAACCCGAGGAGGACGACCATTCGGCCCGACCGTGGGGTGAATTGGCGCATCTCGACCTGGACCGAACGCCTGGAAACCGATGCCGGGAACTCTGCCAAAGCCAGACCCGAGGGCGAAGCGTCCATCGGCATCGTGGTCCAATGCGCCGAATCTTTGGCCTTTTCGGCCAAAGAGCTCCGCGAACTGTCTTCGCTCCTGGCCCTGGTGTCCCTGGCGGCCATCCTGATCGCCGGAGGGGGATCTTATATGCTGGCCGGAAAGGCGCTGCGGCCGATCCGGCGGGTAACCGCGGCCCTGGAGACGGTTTCGGAAACAAACCTCGATCAGCGCCTGGATCCGTCCTCCTTCGACGTCGAGCTGCATCCCCTCATCACGCGCCTCAACGCGGCCCTGGATCGCTTGGAGAAAGGGTTTCAAAGGGAGCGCCAGTTCACGGCCGACGCCTCCCATGAGCTGCGCACGCCGCTGGCCGCCCTCCTGAGCGCGATCGAAGTCCTCCTGCGCCGCCCGCGCCCGGAGGCGGAGCTCATCGAGGCCCATCGCGACAACGAAAAAACGGCCCGCTCCATGCAGGCGGTCGTCGAGGGCCTGCTCCTTCTGGCCCGTATGGACGCAGGCAAGGCCGCGCCGGCCAGGGAAAGCGTCGCTCCAGCCGCGCTGGTCGAAGACGTCTTCTCCTCGATCGGAATCGAAACGGCCGCGAAAAGCGTCCGTCTCGTCCAGATCATCGATCCCGCGTTCAGGGTCCAAGCCGACCCGGCCCAGCTCCGGCTGGCCCTTCTCAACCTGATCGACAACGCCGTCCGCTATAACCGGCCCGGCGGGCATGTCTCGGTCGAAGCCGGCCGAACCGGCGGGGACGCGGTCATCGAGATCCGCGATACGGGCATCGGCATCCCACGGGAAAACCAGCCCCGGGTCTTCGAACGCTTCTACCGCGTCGATCCCTCCCGCGCCGAAGCGACCGGCGGGTGCGGACTGGGCCTGTCCATCGTCCGCAAAATCATCGAAGGGCACGGCGGTCGGGTTTCCGTTTCCAGCGGTCCGGAGGGGAGTGTCTTCACCATCGTCCTGCCCGATGCATGAGCGTCGCCGCGCGTTCATGATCCGTTCAGAGATCCGCCCCTAGAATAGCCGCCACCGTTTATTCTCCCAAGGAGCGCGAGATGAAACTTGCCCCGGCGGCCCTGGTCCTGGCGGGCCTCGTCCTCGCCGCCGACTCCTCCCCTTTGCGGGCAACACAGTCAGCCCGATAAAATCCGGGCCTTTCGGAGTCCATCGCCGATCAAGTTGGACGGAATCCTGAACGAACCCGACTGGGCCAAAGCGCCGCGCGTTTCCAACTTCACCCAAGGGAATAGGACGAGGACCGGCCGGTAACGGAAAAGACCGAAGTCGCCGTCCTGTTCACCAAAACCGATCTTTATATCGGCATCTGGTGCTTCGATACGGAACCGGACAAGATCGGGGCCCAGAAAATGAAATGGGATTTCGAGTATGGCGCGGAGGACAACTTCATCGTCGCCCTGGATTCCTACGGGGACAAGCGGAATGCCTATCTGTTGGTCATCAATCCCAACGGCGCCCAATATGACGCCCTGGTCGTGGATAACAACCGCCGGGCGAATGCGGCCTGGAACGGCGTCTGGTACGCCGCGGACGAACAGGTCTGGGGGATCAATTTCGAACGCAACATCCGGCGCAAACGGGAACAGGCGCTC
>Ga0182021_10010115_pt1 | contig 11183 bp, 12 predicted proteins | sample 612E3MmetaG_FD_120493 | JGI IMG/M metagenome (GOLD analysis project Ga0182021, IMG submission 120493) | Permafrost microbial communities from Stordalen Mire, Sweden - 612E3M metaG (Illumina Assembly) | ecosystem: Environmental > Terrestrial > Soil > Wetlands > Permafrost | place: Sweden...
GTCATTAAAAAATTCAGTGATATCGGGATTGTCTACACTCCCATCCATGGTACAGGTATAAAAATGGTTCCGCCGGCTTTGAAAATGTACGGTTTTACTAACATTATAAGTGTTCCTGAACAGGACATAACCGACGGCAACTTTCCAACTGTTAAATCTCCAAATCCTGAAGAGCCTGATGCACTGAAATTGGCAATTAAAAAAGCTGTGGAAACGGGAGCTGAAGTTGTGATGGCTACAGATCCTGATGCTGACAGACTTGGAATTGCAGTTAAAAACAAAAAAGGCGAATTCATACTTCTCAATGGCAATCAGACATGCGTTATTCTGGTGTGGTACATCCTTTCACAGTTCAGAGAAAAACATAAGTACAAAGGCAACGAATATATCATTAAGACCATCGTTACAACCGATCTTCTTGAAAATATAGCTAATAGCTTTAAAGTTGAATATTTCAATGTCTTAACAGGATTTAAATTTTTTGCCGAACTGATCAGAAAAAATGAAGGAACTAAAAAATATATTGGAGGCGGTGAAGAGAGTTATGGTTTCCTGCCCGGGGAATATGTCAGGGACAAAGATGCAGTAGCTTCGTGTGCACTGGCAGCTGAAGCTGCAGCATGGGCTAAAAGCAGGGGAAAGTCCCTTTATGAACTCCTGCTCGACATTTATGTGGAATTTGGTATTTATAAGGAAAAACTGATAAATATCGTGAGAAAAGGGAAAGAGGGAGCAGCTGAAATTAAAGCCATGATGACCGGATACAGGAATAATCCTCAGGAAAAGATAAACAACAGCAGAGTTATTAAAATAAACGACTACGAAACCCAAATCTCCCGCGATATCCAAAAGGGGACAAAAACAAACATTGATCTTATAAAATCAGACGTTCTTCAGTTTTTTCTGGAGGATGGGACAAAGATCTCCATAAGACCAAGCGGTACTGAACCGAAGATCAAATTTTATTTCAGTGTTAACACCAGACTTGAATCTTCAGATAAGTTTGAGGAGGCTGAAAAAATTCTCGATAGAAAGATAAGCGATATTATTCAGGAAATGAATTTGATATGAGTACAAGTTTCAGGATATCTGAGTTTATAAATATGTAACGTGATTGACTTATTTACCTGACGAAAACTGATTTATGTACCTGACTACAATAGCGCAGGTACAATCATTAATCAATCCCTCGTAATAGTAGTAACATCACCTAAAGGTCTGCATTAGATATTACCGATCCCTAAGCATACGTCACCAACAGTGACGCCTTATATTCAGTGAAAGGAAAATAATATTGATCAGGCTAAAACGATAATGAGGATAATAATAAGGATAAGGGTAGCTCCGCCGCCGAGAAAAACGACACTATTATTTCTCCTGTTTCCCCTGTTCATACCTTCATTACCTCTTCTTCCCCTTCTCCCCTCCTGAACTATAACAGTCTGTTTCGAATTATCAAGGGTTCGGACTTCGTCACCACGCCCGTTTAATCTGCTCATCTCTTCTTCAGACAATTTGAACTCCAGTTTGTCAGGAACAGAGCTCTTTGATTTGGATTCTGAGTCCGGCCTGCCCGCAAATGCACTAAGTGAAAAAATTACTAAAAATGCAAAAAGAATAGTTTTTTTCATTTTCTGATCTGTTAGATTATTTTATAGAAATATTAAGGATTAAAGGTAATTCATATGGGATTTACACTTGTTATACAATTTTGCAAATGAGTTACAGAATTCCCACATTTATCTCTTGCAACCACTCAGACACAAAGGAGGTATCTCTGCTGAAAATGTGTGAATAGTGTAACTTATTCATGGAATTGTATAACATTATTGAAGCCTGGTTTCGCCAGCTTTGCACTTTTCCAATTAGACAAAAGCAAGTTGAAGCTTTATATAAAATACATGGTAAGCAACCGCTGTAAAATGGCGGTTAAAGAAGAGTTGAAAAAGTTGGGATTACATTTTATTCTCGTAGATCTGGGTGAAATAGATATAATGGAAAACATTTCATCAGGTCAGAGGGAGCAGCTTAAAAACGGTTTACTCAGTTCAGGCCTTGAACTGATGGACGACAAGAGAGCCATCCTGATTGAAAAAATTAAAAATATAATTGTTGAAATGGTTCATCATTCGGATGAAATCGTTAAAGTAAACTTTTCTGATTATCTGTGTTCAAAACTTAAATACGATTACACTTATCTGGCAAACTTATTCTCAGAAGTACAGGGAGTTACTATTGAACAATTTATCATCTCTCATAAGGTTGAACGGATAAAAGAATTGATCATATACGGCGAACTTAACATTTCGGAAATTGCCTGGAAAATGAATTACAGCAGTGTATCTCATTTATCCAATCAATTTAAGAAGGTTACAGGATTATCGCCTTATCATTTTAAACAGTTGAAGGACAAAAGGAGAAGGCCAATTGAAGAGATTGGAAACGAATAAATAAAAATGAACGCAAGAAATCTGATAGAAGCAAGTCTGGATCCGTTGGTTGCCATAAACACCGAAGGTAAGATAACAGATATGAATGAGGCATTGGCTAACTTTACAGGATTGACCCGCGAAAAACTCACAGGTACCAACTTCTTTGATTACTTTACCGAACCACAAAAAGCAAGGCAGGTATATCAGGAGGTTTTTGCAAAAGGATCTGTGGCAGATTCTCCTCTTACTCTCAGGCACAAAAACGGAAAGCTGACCGATGTATTATTCAATGGATCAGTCTATAAGGATGACAGAGGTAATGTACTGGGAGTTGTGATTGTAGCCAGAGATGTCACAGCTCAGAAATTACTATCCAAATATTCGCTTAGCCTGATTGAGGCAAGTCTTGACCCATTGATTACGATTAACACAAATGGTAAGATCACTGATATGAATCAGGCTACTGTAAGAATTACAGGGATAACACGCAAAGAACTTACGGGCACCGACTTCTTCAATTACTTCACCGAACCTCAGAAGGCCCGTGAAGTTTACCAGGAGGTGTTTGCCAAAGGATCTGTTGCGGATTCTCCGCTTACTCTACGGCATAAAGACGGAAAACTGACCGATGTATTATTCAACGGATCAGTTTATAAGGATGACAGAGGTAATGTACTTGGGGTGGTGATTGTCGCCAGAGATGTTACAGAACAAAAAAAAATTGCAACAGAACTAACAGAAGCTAAAGTTTTTGCCGAGCTGGCCACAGGTATTGCTGAAGAACAGAAAATTAATGCAGAAAAAGCCACAAGGATTGCTGAAGCTGCGGTGAAAGCAAAACAGCAATTTCTGTCAAATATGAGTCACGAGATCCGCACCCCTATGAATGCGATTATCGGATTCACAAAAGTACTCCTTAAAACAGAGCTTACGGCAAAACAAAAAGAGTATTTAACTGCAATTAAAATGAGTGGAGATGCATTAATCGTGCTCATAAACGATATTCTCGATCTAGCAAAAGTAGATGCTGGAAAAATGACATTTGAGCAGATCCCTTTCAAAATGTCATTATCCATCTCGGCAATGCTCCATCTGTTTGAAACGAAAATTCAGGAAAAGAATTTGGAACTTGTCAGAGAATACGATGAGAGAATTCCTGAGGTGGTGGTCGGAGACCCGGTACGATTGCACCAGATAATTTTGAATCTTATAAGCAATGCGGTAAAGTTTACTACAAGAGGGAAAATCACAATAAGTGTTAAATTACTGCATGAAGATGAAGAAAAAGTAATAATTAAATTTTCTGTTTCTGATACCGGAATCGGAATCCCGGATAGTAAAATTAACAAGATCTTTGAAAATTTCCAGCAGGCAACAAGCGGCACATCAAGATTATACGGGGGAACAGGATTGGGGCTGGCAATTGTTAAACATTTGGTTGAAGCCCAGGAAGGAGCTATAAGTGTAGAAAGTAAAATAGATGAAGGATCTGATTTTAGTTTTATACTAAGTTTCCTGAAAACAAACGCCGAAGCAGATTCTGAAACAGAAACAATGGAATTGCATATTGAAAACAAAAACCTAAAAGTATTGGTGGTTGAAGATATTGCACTCAATCAATTACTTATGAAAACAATTCTCGATGATTTCGGTTTTAAATGCGATGTAGCAGAAAACGGAAAATTAGCAATCGAAAAACTCGGGAATAATAATTACGATATTATTTTGATGGACCTGCAGATGCCCGAAATGAACGGGTTTGAAGCGACTGAGTATATCCGGGGAAAACTGAAATCCAAAATCCCCATAATCGCATTAACAGCCGACGTAACTACTGTTGATCTGGCAAAATGCAGGGCAGTGGGAATGAATGATTATATAGCAAAGCCCGTTGACGAACGATTATTGTACAGCAAAATAGTCGGATTAGTTAAAAAACGTGTTCAGAATAATGAACAGGAAGATACAGAATCAGGTGAAAATAAAAAGGTCAGATGTATAGACCTCGATTATTTGTTCCGCCGGACAAAATCCAACCCGGATCTGATAATGCAGATGATCGCTCTTTATCTGGAACAAACACCTCCTCTGATTCTGGAGATGAAACAAAGCCTTCACGAAAAAAACTGGAATTCATTATACTCTGCAGTTCATAAAATGATCCCCTCGTTTTCTATAATGGGCATCAGCACCGATTTTGAGAACATGGCAAAACAGGTTCAGGAATATGCCAATACACAGAAACAGACAGACGGAATACCAGCTCTAGTATCAAAGATCGAAAATGTTTGCGTGCAGGCATGTATAGAATTGAAGGAAGAGTATAATTCTATTAAAAACAGTTATTCATGAAGAACGAAAATAAAATAAAACTCTTCCTGGTCGATGATGATGCCGTATTCTTAAAATTACTGGAAATTGAATTCCTCAATAATGCTGATTTTGAAATTGAAACATACTCTACAGGCGAGCGATGTTTAGAAAATTTGTCTCACAATCCTGATGTAATCATATTGGATTATCGTCTTGACGGAATTGAGAAAGACGCTATTGACGGAATAGAAACATTGGATAAAATTAAGGATTTCAATCCGGAAATTCCTGTGATCATGCTATCCTCCCAGGATAAAATTGATGTGGCGGTAAACTGCATGCATCACAAGGCTTTTGATTATGTTGTCAAAAGCGAAACCGCTTTTATGCGGCTTAAAAAAATCATCACTACTATCATTCACTACCAGATGCTTGAAAAGGAACTGAGCTGGTATATGGACCGGATGTAGGTTTTTTCTGACGGTCGGGAGGGTGTCAGTTCCAAAAGCCAGCGACCCATAGTTGCACTGTAAGGGCTTTCGGGCAAAAACAGCTTAACTTAAATGTGTGAATAATGTAACTTTTTTCAAAAGTTATGTAATACTTATACCTATAGCTATAAGCATCTTTGTATAGCAATGATTCAGTCATTAATAAAATATATTCCAAATGAAAAAAACAGGTATAGTAATTGTCATAATAGGCCTGATATTCACCATAATAACAGGATTTAAGTATTTCACCAGAGAGAAGGTTATGGATATTGGTTCACTTAAAATCACAACATCCGAGCCTCACCGGATCAACTGGTCACCATATCTGGGAGTCGGCATGATGATCGCAGGTGGGATTATTTTTCTTGTAGGTAGTAAAAAGTAAAGTGGACTAAATTATTATTATTCAGGAAGAAAATGCTCAATATAAATTCAATTATTAATTAAAAAAACAAAATCATGGGAAATTTACTTTATGTCGTTGCAGTGATATTAATTATTGCATGGGCAATCGGATTCATCGGATATAATGTCGGAGGTGTTATTCACATCCTTCTAGTTATAGCCGTTATTGCTATAATTCTGAGACTTATACAGGGAAGAAGAATCTTATAATTACTGATCTTCATTTCCATTTTACCAGTTATAAAACTCATAAAAACAAAACCATGAGTTCAGGAATTTTATTTGTAAGCCTGCTCACAGGGGTTGCCACCGGCGCATTGTTAGGAATATTATTTGCCCCCGGCAAGGGTTCGGTTACCCGCCATAACATGACTTCAAAAAGTGTGGATTATGCGGAGGGATTGATCGAAAAATTCAATGAATTCCTTGACCTCATGAGTGAAATATTTGATGATGTAAAAGAAAAGGTTGAAAAAGTAAAATCAAAGCCGGATGTAATGAAAAAGAATGAAAATTCCGACACCAGTTAAAATATTTCATACATCAAATCATGGAAGAGAAAGAAGATCATCTGCTTGAATCATTGCTGGAAAAAGGTGAAGAATATAGTAAAACTACCCTCAACCTATTAAAACTAAAAGCACTGGACAAGTCGGTGGAGATGGCTTCACATATTCTCTTTCATGCCGTAATTACATTAATACTTTTCATGTTCCTGCTCATGATAACTATTGGTGTAGCAATATGGGTGGGAGAAATTACCGGTAAATCGTGGTTTGGTTTCTTCGCTGTCGCTGGTTTTTATGGCATATCAGCGGTTGTTATTTATTTATTTATGGGAAGCTGGATTAGAAAAGTTGCCGGAAATTTTATCATCACACATATGCTTAAATAGATATTAATGCAAAACATGAATACGGCAAACTTTGCTTTCATAGTTTAACATAATGGACAAGGATCTAAAATATCCTCTTTTATTCAGGGCATCGGCTTTCTTCATTGGTATGTTTGCCCTCATATCCATGTTATACATTGGTCACGGTATTATTGTTCCACTCATTTTCGCAACTATCCTTGCAATTGTACTCCACCCTGCTGTTGTTCTGCTACAACGGTTAAAAATGAACAGAGTGCTCGCTATTACTATAACATTAATCCTTACAATTATTATAATTATTGCGTTTGGCTCATTTCTGATTTCCCAGATAGTAAGATTTAGTGATTCATGGCCAGCAATGGTAGAAAAATTTACCGGTTATTTTGATGAAATCATAACCTGGGCTTCCGGATATTTTGATATCAGCCCCCAGAAGATCCTTGAATGGATTGCAAAAACCAAAGGTGAACTTATCAATTCCAGTGGGACTGCAATCGGTCATACACTTGTAAATGTCGGAAACGGGTTGGTGGTAATTCTTTTAATCCCGGTTTACATTTTTATGATATTATTTTACCAGCCTATCCTTCTTGAATTTTTACGCAGATTATTTGGTGCAGATAACCGTAGTCAAGTGAGTACAATTATTACCGAAATAAAATCAGTTATTCAACGCTACCTGACAGGACTTGCTATAGAAGCTATCTTAGTAGCCATACTGGATACAGCTGCTCTTCTGTTACTTGGAATTGAATATGCTGTACTGCTTGGTATAATCGGCGCTCTGCTTAATGTAATTCCATATATCGGTGGGCTTATTGCTGTTGCATTACCAATGATTATTGCGCTGATCACAAAAAATTCACCATGGTATCCCATATACGTTATGGCTGCCTACTATTTCATCCAATTGATAGACAATAACTATATCGTTCCTAAAATTGTTGCATCAAAAGTAAAAATAAATGCATTGGTTTCAATTGTCGCAGTTCTGGCATTTGGTGCATTATGGGGCATTCCGGGAATGTTTATTTCTATTCCGCTTACAGCAATAGTCAAGCTTATTTTCGACCACATTGAACCCTTAAAACCCTGGGGCTTCCTGTTAGGTGACTCTATGCCGGACATCGCCATTTTTAAACTCAAATTAAAAAAGAAATAACATCTGCATTAACAAAAACTATACAATAAAATAGAAGAAAAGTGTCGAAGATTTATAAGCTGAAAATAGCAATTCCGGTAAAAAAAGTAAAAAGTTTCGCTTCTGCACAATCACTCAAACTCAGCGAAAAAACATATGTCAAAGCTAAAAAGGCCCATGGCATTCTGACTGGGATTGGGAATATGTCTTTATTCATTGCACGGATAATAAAGGAAACCTTTTCCTCCCAGTTTGAGTTCAAAGAATTTTTATGGCAGTGTTTTAAGATAGGATATAAATCATTACCCTTGATTGCCATAACGGGAGCTATCATGGGAGTTGTGCTAACAATTCAGTCCCGTCCTGCCCTCCTTAGATTCGGAGCTGTTACACTTCTTCCGGGAATGGTGGCAGTATCCATCATCCGTGAAATCGGACCCGTAATCACAGCTTTGATCTGTGCAGGGAAAATTGGTTCAGGCATAGGTGCGGAACTGGGTTCGATGAAAGTGACAGAACAGATCGATGCCATGGAGGTTTCGGCAACCAATCCTTTCAAGTACCTGGTTGTAACGCGCGTTGTTGCGGTAATTTTAATACTGCCCATTCTGGTATTATTTGCAGACGCATCAGGTTTGGTCGGAAGCTGGGTCGGCGTAAATATTAAAGGTAGTGTCAATATAGTTTTATTTATATCCCAGGCATTTAGTTCAATTAATTTTATGGATTTCATTCCTGCCCTTATAAAATCATTTTTTTTCGGAGCTGTAATTGGAATTGTCGGATGTTACAATGGTTACAATGCAGGAAGAGGGACGGAAAGTGTAGGGATCGCTGCTAACTCAGCTGTAGTGATATCTTCACTTCTCGTCATTGTAGTTGATATGATTGCCGTTCAGATAACTGATATGCTATGAAAAACTTACAGGCAGGAGAAGATGCCTATGTTTCCGGAGGGGAAAAATCTCAAGGTCTTGTACTGGAGATCAATAACCTAAGTAAAGGATTTGGCAGGCAGGAAGTATTAAAAAATATCTCCTTGAAACTTTTTGATAGTGAAAACCTGGTTGTGCTGGGTAAATCAGGATCCGGAAAATCAGTATTGATCAAATGTATCGTCCGTCTGTTGGATCCTGACAGCGGTACAATTGACCTGCTGGGACATAGAATGGGTTCCCTGAACAGGAATGAGTTAGATGAGCTAAGAAAGAAAATCGGTTTTCTTTTTCAGAGTGGCGCCCTGTATGACTCTATGACTGTTAAACAAAACCTGGAATTCCCTCTGCGACGAATTAAAAAAAACCTGACTGAAAAAGAGGTGAAGGAAAAGGTAAATGAGGTTCTGGAAAATGTCGGGCTGAGTGAGGCTCTTAATAAAATGCCTTCCCAGTTATCCGGTGGAATGCGCAAACGGATAAGTTTGGCGCGGACCATCATTGTTGACCCTCTGATTATGTTATATGATGAACCTACAACAGGACTTGATCCGGTGACATCTGATGAGATAAGCCAGCTTATTAAGAATGTTCAGAAAAAATATAAAACATCTTCTCTCATCATTACCCATGATATAGAATGTGCCCGGACCACTGCTGACCGGATAATAATGCTTTACGAAGGCGAAGTGTATTCGGAAGGGAAACTGGAGGATTTCGAGAAATCCAATGACCCGAATATTCAATCCTTCTTCAGGTAATTTGTTTTGATAATTTTTCAAAAAAAAGCTAAATGGATACTGATTCATCAAAATTCAAAGTAAAATTAGGATTATTTGTAGCCGGAGGATTAACTCTTTTCGTAATTGCAATTTTCCTGATCGGAAGACAGAAAAACTTGTTCAATCCGGTGTTTAAACTTACAACATCATTTTATAATGTAGGCGGGCTGCAGGTCGGAAATAACATCCGCTTCTCAGGCATTAATGTCGGAACCGTTGGAAGCATCACTCTCATTAATGATACAACTGTACAGGTTGACATGATCATTAAGAAAAGTGTCCAGAAATTTATCAAAACAGATTGTCAGGCGGCAATTGGTTCGGAAGGTATTGTCGGTGACCGTGTTCTGATTATTACTCAGGGAAGTTCAGAGGCTGAATCGGTAAAAGGCGATGAATATATTATATCAGTAGAACCTGTTGAAATAGATGGTATTATAAAGACCCTGAATGTAACAGCTGTACAAATGGCAGAAATAATGATTAATATTAACAGGGGCAACGGAACACTGGGAAGGCTGATCCGGGATTCGACAATATCTGAAAATATTAACAAAACAATCATCAATCTCAGAAAGAGCAGTAAAGGACTGGATGAAAATATGCAGGCAGCAAAAGGTAATTTTCTTTTTAAAGGTTATTTTAATAAGAAAACAAGGCAGGCGCAGAAAGCAAAACAGGATTCCATTAAAATGAAAAAAGAAGAATCTGATAAGTCCAAATCTCAAAAGAAAAATTAATACTCATTGAATCCTTCATCATGAAGACAAGGAATAAGATGTTACGGAACATTCATTACTATTTGCCAATGCAATAAAGATTCAGTAATGTTCTGATATAAATGTGCCCGTTCAGTACCGCAGGTGATGCAAGGGTTTCTTCCGGAATCTCATTCTGGTACAGGATTTTAAAACTGTCGCCGGTATTCAGAATAGTTGTTAACCCGTCTTCATTTATAACAATCAGCCTGTCAGCAGCTATAACGGGAGAGGCTGTGAATTTCCCTTTCAGCCGCTGACTCCAGACTTTTTCACCTGTTCCTGCTTTAAGACACGTTAAGATTCCGGTATCGTTAAGTACATACAGCCTGTCTTTATGATAAACAGGAGAAGGGACATGCGGACCACCTGTTTTGACTAACCAGGCGAGGTGGGTATCTGTAATGTCTCCTTTACCGCCAGGCCTGATTGCCATTATGGTTCCATTACGTCCTGATACGGAAAAAATCAGGCCACTGCCGGTAACAATCATAGGTATAGACTCCTTGGTGGGACCATCTGATGTCCACAATTGTTCCCCCGTATCCGGATTATATCCCTTGACCTTGAAGGAACCATTATAAATTAGTTCATCATGGCCATTCAGGTGAACAAATACAGGACTTGACCATCCCATGTTCTTGTCCCGTTCCTTACTCCAGACAATTTCCCCTGTCCTTTTATTTAAAGCAATGAAAACAGATTTATTATTACCCTGATCCTGGACAAAAATAACCTTATCCCTGTACAACACAGGATTTGTACCCGGTCCGTGCATTGTCGTGAATTCGCCTACATTTCTTTTCCAGATTAATTCCCCATTCATGTTGTAGCAAAAAAAACCGCAATTACCGAAAAAGACGATAACACGCTCACCATCTGTAACTGTCGTGGCGGTTGCATATGAATTCTTGGGATTGATCTTTTCAATTTTCTCAGGAGCCGGAACCTGCTTCTTCCACAACAGCGCTCCATTTGACCGGTTAAAACACAAAAGTTCCCTGATTTTTCCATCAATAGAAGCTGAAGTTATAAAAATCCGATCA
>Ga0182021_10010116_pt1 | contig 11183 bp, 11 predicted proteins | sample 612E3MmetaG_FD_120493 | JGI IMG/M metagenome (GOLD analysis project Ga0182021, IMG submission 120493) | Permafrost microbial communities from Stordalen Mire, Sweden - 612E3M metaG (Illumina Assembly) | ecosystem: Environmental > Terrestrial > Soil > Wetlands > Permafrost | place: Sweden...
ACATGGCTCCGCAAGGGGGTAGGTCGGCACTACACGACCTTTGGCGGCGATAGCGGCGAACACGGAACTGGATCGCCAAATAAAAGTTGAAACACCTACAATTGCGTCGAACTTAGGTTAGCTCATTGATCTCATTCGCATTACCCTGTATCAATCCTCGGTCTAATGCTCTATTGACTTGCATCGGACCCAATGCTTCAAACACTTGCTCTGTGACTAGCCTTCTGAGATGTGTTGACCTCAATATCCCCGTCCCATAGGCTTTATCGAATTGTTCTTTTTGGTTCATGACATCAAGTGTGACTTCCATGATGCTATCACGCTTGGCCTTTAGTCCCGTTATATCAATTGCAAGTAGGTCCTTTGTATCTTCTTCTACACCAACTCTGATAGTGTCTCCTTCAGCTTTGACACCCTTCTGAATCTCTGCTTCAATGTGACTGTATTCATGGACTCCCAGAAAAGTCAAGAGAGCTGCAATGAATGCAGCACCTGTCATAATGCCATTCAAAGTTGTTCTGGTATAAACAATGTGTTCAAGAACTTTGTCATCTACCTTTGTGGCAGGTAATGCTAACTTCTTTAGCTGCTTATTGGAATAGCAAATATAGATGGTCAGGCCTGTCACAACTAACAAGTTGAATCCTACCAAGACCGTCAAGATAATACTCATCACCAAAACTCCTTCCTGTATTTAGCCTACCTTGGAGTCTGACACTTTGAACACAGTTTGTCCCAGTAAGCATTCTGATTCTTGCAATTTGGACAAGTCCAGGGAGTCTTAGAACTGTTGAGTGAAATTGCATCAGGGACAGGCCCCTGCAATCCACCTTGAGCCTTAGCAAGGACGGCAAGGTAGTAAACCATCTTCTTGAGCTTTGCGTTCATGCTAAAGAAAGTAGCAATCATCGCAATCGAGAGAATCCCTCCTATTGTCCAAACAATGAATAGTTCATCCGATTTCATTTCAGTCCCTTCCTGTTGTTGGCGGACCCACCCCAGAAAGTATTCAATTCTCACCCAGATTACCACTCACAAATTTGTTTTTGACCACTTCTGTTTTGGCCTGCAATCACTCTCCTCCCTATCCAGTCAATTGATAGTTTTTCCTACATTACGACGTGACTATGTAAATCATGTAGAAAAGAACTGAAAATCCGAAAATGAACCGGGTGGCTGAACTGATAGATGCCGGCCAGAGGCACAACAGCGAGTCTCGGGACGCTAAAAGGACCTGAAAAACAAAACCAAAAATAAATTCCAGAATCGATCTCCCCTTCCGACAGGTACTGCCTTTCTATAGCAAATCCGCTCCGATCCTACCTCCCTCGATCTGGATCCGTCCCCACTGTCGCAGTAGAAGCAACTCCCAGGATCTCCTGTATCACTACTCCAGTTGAGGCTCTGCGGGTCCCATATTTGGGTCCTCTTCCGGGTATAAGATCAGGCATCCTCATTCACGTAAAGAAAGGCGGAGACATCCTCCGCCCTCTCTCCATCACATAAGATGCGCAATCGCCTTGGATCGCACTTCAGCCTTCATCATTCTCACATCTCCGACTTCAAGCCCAAGGTTATGCGCGGATTCCTTGTCAGTGTATCCCGCGACAATCTGCTCGGCTATCATTTGCTGTTTCTCCGAGAGATCCTCCTCGAAGCCGGAGACGACACACTGTCCGAAAGGATCCCGATCATAACTCGATACGAATTCCTTCAAAGGGGTATCGTCTCTCCCCGCTTGCGCATCGAGCGAAACAGGATTGTAATGCCACACATCCTGCAGGCTCTTTCCTCCATCATGCGCTCCTACAATGGATCGCTTGTTTTCTCGTGCGCGCCACTTCATATAGTTCACCAGGAGCGGCATCGACGATCTCGGACCCAGTCGAATGCTTTCCTGCCATGCGAGGAGAACGAGCTCGTCTCTGTCGTCGGGATCCTTTAACATCTTCATTGCGTATCGCTGGAGGGTATGGAACTCTTGCGTTGACATGGCTCTCCTCTGGAATGTGGGAAAGGGTAAGTGATCTACCCGTTCTTATTCCAGATTTCAGGAGAGCAATAAATGACGAGAGCCCAACCCTCGCGGATCAGGCTCTCGGTGTTCTTATCCTGCAAACGCTATTTCATGAGAAGAAGGCGTGTCGTCTTCGTGAACTTCACCATCCCGAGATCGTTCGTGACCCGCAGTCTCGCGAAGTACACGCCGCTCGATACTGGAATGCCCGAGTTTTGTGTGGAATTCCAGGTCACAGTGTACCGCCCTGCCTGTTGGTATCCATTCGCCAAAGTAACAATCTCTCTTCCAAGAATATCATATACCACAAGAGACACTCTGCTGGGCCCAGCAAGGGAATAGCGGATCTGAGCCGTGGGGTTAAAGGGATTGGGATACACAGACGAAAGATCATTCACGAGTGGCGTCTCAGAAGGAATTGGGCTTCTTTGGACCACTTGCTTAGTCGTCGGCGACTCTCCCAATGTGGCAAGGGCAGAATAGGAGAATGGATCATCCGGGTAATCTTGTATGAGCTGCCTGAAATACCGTTCTCCCTCAGCCTTCGCATCCTTTCTGTACCAGAGGAGTGACCCGGCATTGTACAGAGCATCCTTTTCGAAGGTGCCACCTGAACCAGCAAGTCCCTTGAAGATCGACAGAGCGCCATCAGTCTGGCCGTTCCTCATCAAAAACTGCCCCTTCAACACACTCGCAAAATCCCCAAGGGTAGTGGTCAAGTATGTTGAAGACATTGCCGACAAGATATCAAGCGTGTTGGCCCCAGCTTTCTCGGAGAGCTGAGATAGATGCGAGAGGGCTATTAAAGACGTCGGCCTTGGAGAATACTTCGCGATGAAAGCTCCCAACGCTGCCTGTTCATCCGGGACATTTGCCGTCCTCTCCATCTTCAGTGCGAGTCCGAGTTCCGCCATCCCTGTTGTGTCAGAACTAGACCCGGTCTGGGCCAAAGTCGAGCTAGATGGGAATACGGCCCATAGTCAAATGGCTCAAAGTTCGGGAGCGCTTCCTTTGCAACAGCCGTCTTCAGATTGAATGACTTTCTTATCTCCTTATCAAATAGGAAGATCATCTTCATCAACCGGACTCGACCTCTTATTGGCTCCGCAGCGTTGCCACTTTGACCCTTAGCATAAAGCAGTACCATTATCAGGTCCTTAAGACTGGCGATCTTTCCCATAAGCCTCCCAGATGGTAAAAAAGGGGGCAATTCTTGTCGACGGCATTCTTCCCCCTCCGGCGTTCAACTGGTAATGGAAAATACTCAATTTAGGATAGTTTTCAAATGTCTGTGAGATGGAGAGTATGGACTTGACCATTTGTCATTGTCTGGCGCGAACCAGAGGTTGCCAAGATCGAAGATCGTCATCCGTTGCTCACCTCTAATCCTTTGCTCCTCCCCACGGCGGAACTCGCTTCCACATCGTTCAGCATGATGAAGTCTCGGTCGGCTGGATAACCAGAGAGCCCAACCATCGCTGGTCAGGCTCTCGCGTAGTCCTATTGCAGTAGCTTACCAAATCACTTCAAAACCATCATCTTCTTCACAGCGGAAAATGCTTTTCCTCCCTTAAGTGGCTCAGCCTGCATTCTATAGATATACACTCCACTTGCAACTCCTTGAATATCGAACTGGGTCTTTTGGTAGCCGGCTGGTTCCTGCTCGTCAACAAGCTTTCTAACCTGTCTCCCCAGGATATCATACACCATGATCTTTACCCGACTGTCCGAGGGGAGGTCATAGTAAATTGTCGTCGAAGGGTTGAAGGGGTTGGGAAAGTTCTGCTCAAGCTTATAGACACTCGGCCCGAGGTAGGAGACAATTAAAGATTTCGTCCACATCGACCCGACACCATCAGCAATTATGAACAATAGAGTGTCGTTCTTGCCTATCTTTGCACCCCGGTCAACATCGAACTTGAATGCAACATCGGTTTCTTTGCCGATCGGGATATTTTTGACTGATGCGCTGAATTGAGCGAACGAGATGCAAGTGGACGGCGATTGAACTCGCACCTGAACGTCGTTCGCTGCGGACGTCTTGGATTCATTCGCAACCGAGAGAACGATCTGATTTCCCTTCGAGTCTGCTGGTACAGGATACACAGTTTGTCCCAAAGTACTCGACAATGGAACACATATCAGAAGTGCAGCCAATTTGATCGACATGGTTGTCTCACTTTCATTGTTTACGAGCAATGTAAACGTCTCCGACGCCGATTGTCACAGGCTCCGTATTGGCTGCCGGAATGGCTCCGATCATTCGCAGAATAATTGACTGTCCTGCCTGGCTCGTCAGATCAATTACCTTCTTCCCAGAAGCCGAGGCCTGAGAGCTTACGAAAGGCAGCGTCTGTGAGGCTTTTATCCCGTCAACTCTGAACGAACTGGAGGTAAAAGCATTCACACGTTTTCCGTTAATGGAATCCAGTTTTGCAAATGTCGTTATGTCGGTTTCCAGAATTAGCGACCGGGCGTTACTTGGAAGTGTAATTTGGTCCGTTCCTAAGTAGTCCCACGCGTTTGAAAGTGAGGCCACAAACGGCTTCGTAAGGTCGAGAGTCTTGAACGGGATTGCCACTGTATCATTACTGGATGTCACAACCCTGAGCGGGGCCAGATCAAACCATATTGTCGATCCGCTTCTCTGCCCCTCTACGACTATTCTTCGATGAAGATCAGCTATCGGAACGGTGGGTGCCGAGACCTTTTGGAAGCTGTAATTCCCGTCTGATTGGAGCACTACCTGGTATGGGTTTCCAGTTTGATCTGACCACACGTTAATGGGTTCACCGGGCGAGGTTGTCTGGTTTGCTATGCTCGAATTTGGCCATTGGCCGGTTGAACTCAAGACGAACGGCGAGGACCAGGTTGTGTAAGTGAACTTCACACCTTTGATAAGATTCGTTGTAGTAGTGTATATGATGTTGACACCATATAGTCCGCCTCGATTGTCCCAGGTTACGGATGGGTAGACGTCATGGACTCCTGGCGCATCGACAGCAAATTGGACGAATCCGCTCCCCCAAGCCCCATTGGAATAGCCGGATCTGTATACGATAGTATATTCGTAGTGTCCAGTACTCTGAGCACACCAAGCCGCCAGCGGTTGATTATATGGATCTACCGCAACGGAAGAGTATCCATCACTATACATACCGTCCCCGTTGCTTACAGACACTTCTGGCTGCCATGTGCCATTGTAGATTCGTGAATACACGCCATTATAGCGCCCATCGTACGTAAGCATCAGGTAGTTTGACGCTGGAGCCAAACTCGGATACCAGGTATTCGTGCCCGAACTTGTCAATCCGGCAACTGTACTCCAATTCTGTCCTAGATTGCTAGAGATCCTGTATTGAAGTCCTGTTGAACCAGCGTTTCCTGTGCACCACACCACTACTAGCTGGGTTGTCCCATATTCTGCGATAACCGGATAGACATTCCACTGGTTCTGAACAATCGGGATATTTCGCAAGAGCGTGTCTGGCCTCGACCATGATGTCCCACCATCGGTACTCCGGGCATACCAGACTGCATAGGAAGTAGAAGTTAGCAATTGCTGCCATACAATGTGGATGGAGCCGTCATGCGCAACAATGAGGGACGGATCATTCTGTGAATTGAGACTATCGAAGCTAATCCTCTTAGTAACCTCCCAACTTCCACTTAGGTCTTTTCGCCGATAGACAATCTGGCCCCCACTGTTGTAGACCTCATGGAGTTTCGTGCTTGTTTTTGCTAGGTGACGCGGGCCGTTAAAAGCCGTAGAGGCCGAGTTGTCTGCCTTGTTTTGTGATGTAATACCAGTGCATGTTACGACTGGCTGATAGAAGACGCTGTCGGTCTTGTCGAGATAGTTGATGTCGACAAACCATTGACCCCCTGAGAGGGCGTTGGTCAACGTAAAGTCTTCCACTCCAGCACTTCCATTCACTGGAACGGTAAAGAGCTCGTATTCGGATCCCGCGGACCAATTGAGCGGCACGTGAGTCGTCGTTCGAAATGTCTGATATTTGTAGTTACCTTGGGTCACAACTGAGCCGTAGGCGGTGAAGCCATAGGTTGGTGACGACACAGTTCCTAGCGTGATGGACGAGTACCTTGATTGCCATCGAACCGTTGCCGTAAGGGCGATGAGCGTGTCGATGTTCGTGAAGTTCGAGTCTGGTTTTGCACGGACAGAGAGAGTTGATGTAGCCTGAGGATTGAAAATGCCACCTTTTACCTGCAATGAGGGCTGAAGTTGAGTTATGAGGTATTGACTATTGAATCTGAGAAGTGCATATGCTTCGCTAGTAAGAAGAGAGGTACTATCTGCGTTTGCTGATGCAAGAACCGTCTGGAGAGTCGCTATTGCCGCTCCTACATTTGCGCTTTGAAGTTGGGATCTCGCACTGCTAAAGTAATTCGCATACTTGTCAGTGGTCGCTTGATTTGTAATCCACCCAAAGGCACGAGAGCGATTTACATAAGAAGCCAACGTATCAAGGAATGTCAATGGCCGAAACCGAATTGGAGGAGCTTGCGGACCAACAGTATATCCCAGAAACGCGGTCGATTCTCTAATTGAATCCTCTTGGGCTAGCGTGAGCGTGCGATTCGGATCATCCATATCCTGGAAAAGAGAGTCGACATCGAAGTATGGTCTCGCAGTGAAAGAGCGAATACTAGGCAGGCCACGGCTCGTCATGCCAAACCCAGGAAGGCTTTGACCAGGTTGGACTAGTTGTCTTGAATCGCCTCGGAATGCCGCAAGGCGTGAGTTTGTGAGACCCCCGAACCAATAGATCGGTGAATTAGAGAATCCAACGGGAACAATTGTGCCTTGAACCACTGGATATGATCGCCGGAAATAGCTTTCGACGAAGGCACTTGTGAAGGACAAGCCGGTTGTATCGTTATTGACCGTCGCGGGATTGCTCGAGATATCGATTTCAATTCTTATAACGCTCCCAATGCTATTTGTGCCATTGTAGACATTGAAGTTGTAAGAAAGCATCATAGATCCAGGTAGGCTAGCCACATTCGTGTGAAGTGAGACAGACCTCAGAAATGGGTATTGCGCCTCAGCATAGTGTGTGACTAAGACTACAATGACCGCCAGAAGGAGAATTCTGCAAGCGTTCATGTTATTGCTCCTTGAAGAATCCAAAGTGAATTTGCTTTTCATGGTGATTCCTCTTGGCAAGGGCATCAGTGAAGAATCCTTCGAGATGCTGTACCTGCGACGGCGTTAGCCAAATGCCGCCCAATCCACTCCTAAGGATATCTACGCTATACCCAACTCTGTGGAAGGAATGTGCCGTGTCGGGGATCCAGCTCCCATGGATATCGAATTCGCCCCCCCAGGTCAAACTCATGTCATCTACGCTCAATGGTATTCCTGAGCCTCCGCCGGCCGATGTACAAGTCCACTCATAAAACGTCCGCACGACAGACAAGAGACTATCCTTCATCCTTTGAGTGCACCAATGATTACTAGGATGATTCATGCCGGCGTAAGTGTCGTTCCCAGTGAGAACACAATAGTCGCTTCCTCCAAAATCGATCAGATTTTGGATCATTACGTTGACTTTCACGGTATCGCTAATAGTTGTGTCAGATGGAAGGAACGCGGTTATTGTGTATATGCCGGAGTATTGCGAGGCCCTAAATGAGTCGATAGTTGCTACACCGTTTGCATCCGTGACAAGGGAGGTCAATGGATTGTTATGATAAATTGAGGAATAGAACAACCCCTGCTGCGCTTGTGGTAGCAAACTGTCCCCATGGACATGTCCGTGACCCGCACTCCCAACTTGACAAGTTGTCTTTATTGTCACTGCCTGGCCAGCAAGAGGTCTTCGGTTCTTTCCTTTTAACTGAAGGGTAAAACTACGCTTCGGATTGTACCCCGTTAGGTCTGAACCTCTGTTGTCGCCATTGTTTTGACGAGGCATGTAAGGCCAAATAGTCCAGGGCTGGTGCGTCACAATTCGTAGTGTCTTTCGCCCCAAATACACCACTCCTTGTCCTGTCAAATGCGAGCCGGTTGCGGTAATCCAGACAGGACGCATTGTCAGAGTATCGTGTGCTGTGCCTGAACAGAAAATGATTCGCCCTGTTCTTAGATCGCCGTAGCTTGCATTCGTGAATGGAGAGAAATGTGGGCTTCCTTGTGCATCATAGAAGAAGCCCCACATGGTGTCTCCTTGCTGCTCAATCGTCAGATTAAGTAGCGTTGAATCAGGAATTGTAATCGGATTGCCATTGGAATCTACTGCTGTTACGAATATTTTGCTAGAGTCTGGTGTGCCAGTGTATGAATCTGCATAACCGATTGTATCGGGCACAAAAGTCACCTTCAAGTTGTTCGGTGTAACATAAAATGAATCGCGTTTTGTGATCCCTTGACTCGTTAGCTGTATGACTACCATACTTCCTGCGCCAGTGGGCAATGCCCCGTCAGCGACATACTGATAGTTTGAGATATTTGCGGCAAGATCGCTGAAAGAGCTATAGACAGAGTTATCATAGATTCTGTGGAAAGATCCGTATTGACTCCCGACGGGGATTGACACAGTCACAGGTTGGGTCAACGGATACCAGATTGCCGGAGATGAGCAATCTATTGCCGGAGTTGCGCCCATCCCCCGATATCCATTGTGAAAAATACTAGAAGGTCCTGAAGGAATCCTAATTGCGCTATAGTATCCGTTTGAATAGGTATATCCAATGTTTATACCGGAGAATACCCAACCGGGTATTTGTGTCTGGGGATACCACGAATATGTACTGTCAAACGCGACTCGAACTCCGTCCAAATCAATTTCGGAAATGAACGTATTGAAATCACCTGGAAACGTCGGATTGTGGTATCCATGAGTGAATCCATAATAGCCAGCACGCGTGGCGGTTATCGCATAGTTTATTGGTGAACTCAAATCAAAATTGGAGATCGCCGTTCCACCTAGACAAGCAGTCGGCGGTTGAATATACATTTCCCCCATGAATGACGGATTTGTCCAAGACATCTTCAGAAGAATAGTGTGCCCCGAGGAAGAATCACTTAGAATGTGCGATACCATCTTCTGCACTGGGTTGATACTCACATGCTCCTTGATAATAACCTGCGCATGAACGGATCCGAGAACACAAGAAAACATTAAACCAGCTATAAGCAGAATCCGACGAGATATCCAATACCGACCGGTAGACATAGTCCAACTCCCATGCAGAGGAAGAATAGGAATGGCGGAAGAAGAACAAGAGACCTGAATTGCGGAATAGACCTTGTTGTAGCAGCGATCAGACTTGTTGCAACAAGCTAACGCAGCTGGGGATAGAAAGTCTGAGCGACATCGAACAACAAAGTGACGCCATTGTCTGCCCCAAAATACAAAATTGGTTGCGCCGTTGTCAACTACGGGGAATTATTAGATTCTCGATTGGCCTTTGCTTTTGCCCCGGCCAGAATATCAAGTTTATCACCGACACTCTGGCTAGAAAGATGGTTTCGCCAAAACCCAATTACCGCAAATTTATTGAGACGGTCCGCAGAATTAACGCCCTCCCTATATATATCCGCGTGATCAGAACCTTGGAGGTCTTTCATTCCAGAATAGGGGCCTATTCATGCTAGGAATTTCAAGGGTTTCCCGAGAAAATCAATCCGAGAGATTACAGACACGTGGAATACGCGAAATTACGGACAGCCCTTCGAATCACCGGATGCAGTCATCTCCAAGAGCGCCCTCATTCCGTGCTTTCCCCTACCGGGTTCCGAATCCGGAAGAGTCTAGCGAGAGAATTTGTAGTAGAACCCTAAACCACCATTCTCCTCCCCTCACGCTTCCCTTCTTCTAAATCTACCCGCGTAGCATTCAGCACAATGAAATCTCGGCCGCGGGACCTTGGTAGGGCACCCAGTTCTTCATTATCTCCCAGTCTCTCCGTTTGAGTGCGGCGAGTATCTTACTCGCCTTTGCTGTTGTCATATGATGTCCCATGTGTCAATTTCCTTTCTGTTTTCATTGCTTGACGGCCCTGTTAGCAATGGGCTCATTTGGAGATTAGGATACGAATTTCAAGCCCCTAGTTCTTTCCGGGGATGGGGTTGGATCCAGCAGCGTCGGCATTACTCGCCGGATATTCCCTTCTGTCCGGTCTTGCCTTCCAGATCCGTCATCTCGTTGAGCTCCTTCAAGAACGATTCTCCCTTATCTCCTCCCACAGGTCCCACTGGATCCAGCGTTGAGGCGTTGAACTCCTTCAGGATCTGGTCCCGCATCTGAGAATCTTCGAATAGCTTCTTGAGCTTCCGCCGCAGCGCCTGTGCCTTGTCAGTCATGGTAATCCCTTTCGCTCATTTCCGATTCGTTTTTCAAATAGATCGCCCATCTGATTTCCCTGAGAGCGCCCCTTTGCAGCAGATATAGGGTTGTTTTTTGGGGCTCCAGAGTAGCGTTCAGGACATGGCTGGGATCCGAAATAGCCCTTTTCGCCCGGTTCTATTGAGTTTCTCGCACTATTCTTGCCCCATTCTGCAGGAAGATTAGTGCGTGTTTTCGAGTCTTCAAAGAGATTTCAAGGCCTGGATGGGAACCACAAAACAAAAAGAACAAAGAGCACATCCCCGGCACAACCCTCCGAGACCCATTCCCTCCCCGTGATTTTCCTCCTGGAGGGGGAGAAGAGGAAGGAAGGAAATCAGGAATATTTTCCTTTTTTCCTTTCCTCGGGAATTCCTGAGGAAAAAGGAGGAGGAATTCCTTCCCTTTTTCCTTCCTTTCCTCTATTCCTCCCTACTTTCCTCCCAGATGGGTGAAAACTTAGACCACAAAATAATCCCAGAAATCGATCTTCCCCGCGCAAATCTGACGGGACCCCGCTTCGATGTTCTCGCCGGAGCTTATACGAGCAGATAGGTTCGGAGGATACTTCAGTAAGCAGGAGGTAGCATTGAGGCTCTGAAACGGGTCTTCTTGAAAGGCGGAGAGAGTTCCACCGCCCTCCCACCTTTACAGGAGATGCTTGGCGATTGCGTGAGCCGCAAATGCAGAGAGCCCAACCATCGCTGGTCAGGCTCTCGGTGATCATATCCTGCAGAAGCTACTTCATCAAAAGTAGTTTGGTTGTTTTCGTAAACGCCACTCCTCCCAAGTCATTCAATACCCTCAACCTC
>Ga0182021_10010117_pt1 | contig 11182 bp, 6 predicted proteins | sample 612E3MmetaG_FD_120493 | JGI IMG/M metagenome (GOLD analysis project Ga0182021, IMG submission 120493) | Permafrost microbial communities from Stordalen Mire, Sweden - 612E3M metaG (Illumina Assembly) | ecosystem: Environmental > Terrestrial > Soil > Wetlands > Permafrost | place: Sweden...
AAGCAACGAGTATTGGAGTGGGAATTATCGATCACACAGTGATTGACCGCATCAATATTTTGCAGGCGACTCACGCAGCAATGCGGAGGGCAATAGAGAACTTGGCCGTCAAACCGGATTACGTTCTCGTTGATGGTAATTCATTTAATCATGACACGTTGTGTTTTCAAAACATCGTCGGCGGCGATGCAACGTCATTTACTATTGCAGCTGCTTCGATCATTGCAAAAGTGACACGAGATCGATTAATGTGCGAGTTAGACGTGCATTTTCCACAATATGGCTTTGCCCGGCATAAAGGTTATGGAACACCTCAACACATAGAAGCCATCCGAACGTACGGCGTATGTGAAATTCACCGCAAATCATTTCATCTATCCATTCTTCAAGGAGAACTTGTATCTTGAACTCGTTCCCGTTACTCCTTCAAGAATTTTAAATCGTTATATGCTAATGAGGCTTGAATCAGAGAAGAAAAAAAAGAGACATTATTTTTTATGATGGAGATCACACAAAAGTGATTTTTACTGAAATTCTTTAGTGTTTTAATTATTTTTAGAGCATTCTAATTTGCATCAACAATATTTTTCCAGTAGCATATTAGATGGAGACCTTGGGACAAGGGTTCTCGTCGCTCTGTCATCTATGAATCGACGAAAATGGGGAAAAGCCGGAGAAGATCTGGCGGCGAGCTTTCTCGAACAAAGCGGCTTAAAGGTTCTTGAACGTAACTTTCGCTTCGAACGAGGCGAGATTGATCTCATTGCCGAAGAGGGCGAAGAGTTAGTCTTTGTCGAAGTGAAGGCGCGGCGGTCAAGTATCTTCGGTGCTCCGGAAGATGCTGTGACCGAAAAGAAACAAGAACAGGTACATGCCGTTGCCGAGGGGTATTTATTCATGCACGACATCGATAATCGTCCATGCCGGTTCGACATTGTGGCAATTGAATATCGGCATGGGACTGCAGAAATTCGTCATATACGAGATGCATTCTGATTTTTGATTTTGGGGATGTTCAATAGTTTTTAGAAGGATGGATAATGAAAGTATTCGATTCACATGCAGCACTTTATATAGATTATTACCAACTCACAATGGCGCAGGGTTACTGCCTTTCAGGGAAAGCACAGACCACAGCCGTCTTTGACTATTTTTTTCGCGAGAATCCCTTTGGGAACGGTTATGTCGTTTTTGCCGGACTTAGTGATCTGTTAGAAATTCTCGAAACATATAGGTTTGAGGACGCAGAAATTGAATATCTTCAGTCATTAGGATTTAAACAAGAGTTTCTTCAGTTCCTCCGACGGTTCCGTTTCAATGGCACCATTCATTCCATGCGTGAAGGTGAACTCATCTTTCCATTGGAACCAATCGTTCGCGTAGAAGGAAGTCTCATCGAGACACAAATAATAGAAACGCTGCTCTTGAACCTTCTCAACTTTGAATCGCTTATCGCTACAAAAGCATCACGCATTCGGTTCGCTGCTGGTAATCGAAAGCTCTATGATTTCGGATTACGCAGGGCACAAGGTTTAGGAGGTATCCACGCAAGCAAAGCCGCTATTATCGGTGGAGTGGATGCGACCTCAAATGTATACGCTGCATATCATTACTCGCTTGAAGTAGCAGGAACACAATCGCATTCATGGGTCCAAAGCTTCGGCGATGAGCTGACCGCATTCCGCAAGTACGCAGAAATCTATCCAGACAATTGTATCCTTCTCGTCGACACGTATAATACATTACGCAGCGGCCTGCCCAATGCTATAAAGGTAGCAAAGGAAATGGAAGCAAGAGGTCAAAAACTCAAAGCCATCCGGCTCGATAGCGGCGATCTCGCCCTTCTGAGCAAGAAGGCTCGTGCGCAACTCGATGCAGCAAGGCTTAATTATGTACAAATTGTCGCTTCCAATCAGCTCGATGAGATTCTTATTAGCAGTCTTCTCCAGCAAGGAGCACCTATAGACGGATTTGGCATTGGGACACGTCTCTTGACAGCCCATAATTGCCCCGCTTTGCAAGGTGTGTATAAACAGAGCGTTATAGGAAATCAGCCTACGCTCAAGTTCTCCGATAATTATGCAAGGACAACGCTGCCCGGACGAAAAAAAGTGATGCGTTATTTCGATGCAAATGGATATTTTGATACAGACGGGATTATGCTGGAAACAGAAGAAGGTATTGATATTTTCTATCATCCTTTTTTTACTGAACAACATCGCAATGTAGAAGAATATACTGCAAAGCCCATTATGTTCAAAGTAATGGAAAGCGGACGCATCGTCGGCAAATTGCCATCTCCGACAGAAAGTGCAAGTTATGTCTCGCACAGATTCGTCTGCCTCTCTCCGGAATATAAACGCTTTGAAAACCCGCAGCAATACAAAGTCGGGATCAGTCCCTCATTAATGAGACTGCGTTCATTTTTGTTCGAACAGATGCAAAAAGGGTCTTTAGTAAGGAAGTAGGGATCCTGAGATTATTTTTATTTGTATTGAAAAATATTTACACTATATCCCTATCTTCTACGAAAGTGTAATCACGTTAACCATCTATTCCGGTTATTCAAAAAAACACTTTCACCAGCCGTGACTTCCTCAGAACAGCATTTCGTATCAAGCATTTTTTTACTGAATTGCTTTCGAACTGAGAAATAATGCGTCTACGTTTCAGACTCTCCTTCTTCACAAAAAAACTTCGATGTTTCAACTATATTCCATTGAAGAAGCGAAGAGAATAGCCCTACGATATTGGGAAAAATTATTTCAGTTGACGAGAGTATTTCTTATACTTATGTAATTTGAATGAGAGAATAGAATTTCTATGAATGCCATGCCATTACTTATCGCTGCACTTGCATTCTTCGCACTTGCCTATCGTTTCTACTTCAGTTTTATCGCGGCAAAAGTAGCTGTTATTAACGACACGAACGTCACTCCGGCTAATCGCATCTACGACGGCCAGAACTATTATCCTATGAACAAATGGGTGCTCTTTGGTCATCACTTTGCAGCGATTGCCGGCGCAGGCCCGCTGGTCGGACCCGTACTCGCGGTGCAGTTTGGATATTTCCCTGGCTTTCTGTGGATGGTGATCGGAGCAGTTATGGCAGGCGCAGTACACGATTTTGTTATTCTCGTCGCTTCCATACGATATGACGGGAAATCCTTGGCAGAAATTGCAAAGATGGAAATCAGTAAATTGAGCGGTTCGATTTCCTCTTTGGCTATCCTCATTATTCTCGTTGTAGCGATGGCCGGATTAGGACTAGTCGTTGTGAATTCGCTTGCCGAAAGTTCCTGGGGAACATTCACGATTGCGTGTACTATCCCCATTGCACTTCTTATGGGTATCTGGATGTTTCAATTTCGGAGAGGAAAGATCATCGAAGCAACTATGGGCGGTGTTATTCTTCTTACTGCTGCTGTCATCTATGGACGCTACATTCCAGAATCATCGATTGCTTCATGGTTCACATTTGATCGCAACACATTGACGATCCTTTTGGCTTTCTATGGTTTCTTTGCATCGGTACTACCGGTTTGGCTTCTCCTTTCACCCCGCGATTATCTGAGCTCCATTATGAAACTCAGTGTGGTGGCTATGCTTGCAGTGGGTATCATTATTGTTGCACCCGATTTGAAAATGCCCGCATTTACTTCATATATTCATGGTGGCGGACCGATCATTTCTGGTGCACTGTTTCCGTATTTATTTATTACGATTGCATGCGGAGCCATTTCAGGATTTCATTCGCTGGTCAGTTCTGGGACGACACCCAAAATGCTGATGCAAGAATCGCAAATCAAGTTCATTGCTGTCGGTGCAATGCTGTCAGAAGGAATTGTCAGCGTACTCGCTTTGATTGCTGCAGCGAGCATGCTTCCACTCGATTATTTCATGATCAATGTGCCGGTAGAAAAATTCCAAGCCATTCTTCCTCAACTGCATGCAATGGGATTTTCAGAATCGAATATTACGCAGCTTTCTGCTGAAGTGGGAGAGAACATTATCGGCAGAACAGGCGGCGCGGTATCATTAGCGGTCGGTATGGCGCAGATATTTTCCAGTATTCCCGGCTTAAAAAACCTTATGTCATACTGGTATCACTTTGCAATTATGTTCGAGGCACTCTTCATTCTCACAACCATTGATGCCGGAACACGCATAGGCCGCTTTATCTTGCAGGAAATGATTGGGAAGATTTATAAACCGTTTGGACAAGCTGATTGGCTTCCTGGTAACCTCATAGCCAGTTTTCTCATTGTCTCCATGTGGGCATATTTTATTTACACCGGCAGTATTTCTTCTATTTGGCCGATGTTTGGAACAGCAAACCAGTTGCTTGCAGCTATTGCACTTACAGTCGGCACATCGTTCATTATTAATCGTGGAAGAGCAAAGTACGCCTGGGTCACTCTTGTGCCTCTCCTCTTCGTAACATTCACAACATTGTCTGCCGGTTGTTTGAATATCATGAACCTCTTCTACCCGATGCTTTTTGAGCCGAAGACCCGGCTTCAGGGAAGCATCAACTTGCTTCTCACTATAGTCATTATGGGAAGCGTTGTTATCGTCATGATCAATGCCTTACCAAAGTGGATTGCTGTTATTCGAAACAAGCGGAAAGCGGAAAACTTTTAATAGCAAGAGAGCAAAAAACAACATAGCGTTCGACAACAAAAAATTTGCTTTATGCATTCTTGAATTGCGTTTATCAAAAGACATTCTTACATTCTAATAGATTAGAAACACGATAAGGTTTCTCATGGAGAGAATGTCGCGATTCGTTTATCCACCTTCCGAAAATCGTAAACGTTCCAAACAAGAGAGTCTTTTGTGAGTTGAGGGGCTACCGCAAGAAGACCTATGATAACAGATAGGAGAATCTTACTTGGATTCGGCACGAATAATAGAAACAATGAAATCTTCCCGGGAAATACTCAAGCGGGTCGATCAACTCGTTAAGGATAATAATTTAGAAAAAGCTCTTCATGAAGTAAGAAAAGCACGTGAGCTCGATCCAAAGAATTTATATGCTTTTGCCTACGAAGAACGTATACAAGAGCTCTTTGCTCAACGGCAGCGTCAAGAAGCATTAACTCCCCAAAAACTCAAGAGTTCAGATACGCCGCATGAAGGTCTAAAACCTTACCACATGGGAGATCAATTGCTCGGTGAACGCACCGATATAACGAAAACGAAAGTGCCAGCGTTGTATGAAGAATTTAAAAAAGCCGGATTGCGGAAATCTGACCCAACGGAACCCACTCAAACAAAGCGAGCATCCAAAGAGGCGTTAGAGATTTTCAGACAAGCATTGCTGCTCGCATGGTCAGATGGCCAAAAAACAGATGAAGAAGTGAACGAATTACAATATCTCAAACAATCACTCTTTATCACTGACGAGGAGCAGGAACTATTAGATCGGCAAGCGAAGCTGGAATGCTACATCCTCTTGCTCAAGCATTTGCTCCAGTCCCATGCGCCGAAGGCAGAAGTCGCCAGCACCCTTGCTGAGCTTCGCAGAAGTTTCGATGTCTCCAATTCAGAGCAAGTCGTTATCGAAGCAAATCTGGTCGTTCTCAAGGAAGGGAAAGGGCAAAAGCAAACTATCGTTGTCATTGATGATGAGAAACAAATACTCACACTGATGAAAGAAATATTAACCCAAGCACGCTATCAAGTGATGGATTTCAGCACATCGGATAATGCATATGATTTTTTAAAAAAAGAGAAGGCTGATTGTATCCTTTGCGATATCAGCTTAGAAACTTCCACGATGAATGGGTTTTTATTTTATGAAAAAGTCAGAGAATTGCGCCACCTCCAACAAGTACCATTTATCTTTATAACGGGATTAAACGATGTTGTATTAATGCGTGCCGGCAAAGAAATGGGTGTCGATGATTTTCTTGTGAAACCTATCCATCGCGAAAATCTTCTTGCTACAATTCGTGGAAGAATCAAGAGGTACGAACAAATGAAACTTCTGTCGGGCTTATAGACTTTTACTGGAAATGGACGATTCTCTCATTTTTAAGATATTTAATTTTTCTTAAAGACATTTCTCAAAATTTCTCCAAAAACGCTTTTTTTGAATGGTTTCAAAAGAACGGTATGTATGCCAAGAGCTTTGAGCTTCTCTGGGCCCTCCATTTGATCATACCCTGTCATCAATATAACTGGTAAATCTTTACGTACCTGAAGGATTTTATTCGTGAGAATAAGGCCTGTCATTTGCGGCATTGTATGATCGGTGATGAGAAGATCATATCCGTTGGGATCATTTTCAAATGCCTTTAGTGCATCCACAGGCTTCGTAAATGGAAACGCCTGATATCCTAGTCCTTTCAATAACTCTGTGAGTGCATCAAGCAATTGCGGCTCATCATCTACTATCATTATGCGTTCGGAGCTTCCTAGGCTCTCTTTAATTTCTTCAAGCTTCACACTTTGTTCTTCACCTTCGTAAATCGGAAGATACACATCGACCTGCGTGCCTTTCCCCAACTGACTTTGAACTTTTGTCACTCCGCCATGATTTTTGACAATGGCATGAACAATGGATAGCCCTAATCCAGTCCCCTTTCCTGGCCCTTTTGTCGTAAAGAATGGTTCAAAAATTTTTTTCAACGTGACTGCATCCATACCAATGCCGGAATCCTGAACAGTAAACATGGCATATCGTCCTTTTTTTAGATCTGGATGAAATAACATTGCCCGGTCATCATATTCTATACTCTTCTGACGCAAAATAAGTTTACCAGCAGTTCCGTCCATTGCTTGAGCTGCATTCGTGCAAAGATTCATGACCACCTGATGAATCTGCGTTGCATCCGCTAGGACAAGAGGTCCCTTTATTGGTAAATCTAATTTGATTTCCACTGTTGTGGGAATTGATGCACGGAGAAGTTTCATACCCTCGCGCAAGATATAGTGCAACCGAACCGGACGATAATTCGAATCTTGCTTTCGACTGAATGCCAATATTTGTTGAACAAGTTCTTGTGCCCGATCCGAAGCATGAATCACTTCATCGACATGTTTCATTGCGCGGTGGTTACTGCTCAGTTTTAATTTCACTAGTTCTGAGTTGCCAATGATAACCGAGAGAATATTGTTAAAATCATGGGCGATACCGCCGGCAAGAGATCCGACAGCTTCCATTTTCTGCGATTGAAGTAATTGTGCTTGTAAATTTCTTTGTGTCTCTTCTGCTTTCACTCGTTCCGTAATATCACGGAGAATAATTGTATAGAGTTCTTCGTTCTCCCCTTTCACTTTCGAAATAGAAGCTTCAACAGGAAAGTTCTCTCCATTGACACGAACCCCGTTAATTGTTCTCATGGTCCCTTCGACCAAGCTCGCAACCGAATTTTGACAGGGTTCATCCGAAGAATTCTGGTCTTTCATATGCTGAGATAAGGCGATAAAACGGTCTATGGATTGTCCGAGAGCCTCGGCTTCTGAGCAACGGAACATTTGTTCTGAAGCTGGATTGAATGATCGAATCCGTAGACGCTCATCTAATGTAATTATAGATTCCATTGCCGATGTTATGATGCTTGAAAGGCGGCTTTGATTTTCTCGAATAACTTCTTGAGTTCTTTTCAACTCTGTCAGATCGGTCACAATGCCGAGGATAGACGACTCTCCTTCGTAACGAATCAATTTTGACATTTTGAGACATTCAATTTTTCTATTCGCTTTATCGACGAGCGTACATTCATACGGCTCAACTTTGATTCCTGCCAAATGTTGTCTGATTTTTTGAAGGACGAGATACCGATGCTCCGGTGCGATAATCGAAAGAAAATCGAACTCAGGAGCATAGATTTCTTCACGCGAATAGCCGATCAATTCTTTGCATTTTTCGTTCACATAAACAATTTTCCCATTTTTGTGAATGTAAACCATATTTGGTAATTCTTCTGTCAGTGTTCTAAACTTCTCTTCGGATTCCCGTAATTCTTCGGCTTGTTTTCGAATTGCCTTTTCGCTTGTTCGAGCTTTGTTTATACTTCGTAAGAGGCGATCTGCAAGGATACGAACAGCAATTGCTGTTATTAAGAGGATAACCGCTATATCAACGACATCAAGGTAATCAGTGTACTGGTGGTATTGCTTAACAATCACTCTAGTAATTTCGAGGAAGCCGACGACAATAACAGAGAAAATCGTCAAAAATGTGAATGCATAAAAAAATGGGGGTTTAAGAGCGATTCCTGCAAACATCAAACATATGGGGATACCAAGGAGGATGATGTTGTGGAGACCACCGGCTGTAAAAAGGAGATATGTGATAAAACCCATAACCGACCAAAGAAGAAGACCTTCTGCCCATTGCAAACGGCCCCTCCTCAGAAAGACTATCGACAGAATAATCATTGCACCGGCCAAAAGTGTCTGGAGAACGAACTGGAACTGGCCGGCGAATGCTCTCTGGAGAATGAGCGTTAAGAATCCAGCAAGAATACTTAGTGCAATGACATTGAGGATTTCTGCAACGCGGTTTTTTTCTTCATCACCAAAATCCGGCGGCCTACGAAATGAGAGGATCTTATAATATATTTCCTTTATTCGCATATACCTCCTGCGTTCAGTAGAATGAACTTCACATGAAGAAGGTTAATAGATTGCGGTACGTCATCTTCTCTCGTTAGAAAATGACCGTTTCAATATACGAAGGGCAGAATGGGAATTCAAGTGTTGACATGATTTTTCTACTTCATGTCATTTATGATGAAGCGTATTTCGATGCGTAAAATTTTTGACTACGATATAAACACTTTCGCCACTTCAATCAGCATGGAAGGCTGGTTCCATAATGCCGCGCGGAAGATGCCGCCAAGTGTCCGCCTATCCTCAGGAAGTTTGAGGGCACTTTCGGCAATATTGTTCAGTGTGTCGTCCGAGAAATTTGAAATCGCTTCCTTAATGTTGTAAAACACTTCGTGCCTCCCACCGAGACGTTTGTGCCAGCGTTTCTCGTACTCCATTAAATGCGAAAAATCATTTTGCTTCAGCGCTTCCGCAACGACTTGTCCGGCAATCATCCCACCGATCATTCCACTAACGATGCCTCCGCCGGAAGTAGGATTGACCTGATGACCTGCATCGCCAACCAGCATCACATTATTCTTTACCAACGTGTCACATGTTTTGGCGCAAGGCACACCGCCGGCAATATGCGTCAATACTGCGGCGTTTGGATACTTGCGATCTACAAATTCCTGCAAATATCGAATTGCCGATTTTTTCTTTGCTTCCTCAACATTGATTCCAATCCCGACATTCGCTGTGCCTTTTCCTTTCGGAAAAACCCAAAGATAACCGCCGGGAGCGATTGCATCGCCAAAATAGAAATCAAGACAATCTTGTTCTGCATCGATTCCTGAAATCGTCATTTGTGCGCAGCTTTCCATATCGTGGATGTGACATACCGTCTCTATGCCAGCCCATTTACCGATGCGGCTCTCCACTCCGTCGGCAGCCACCACGACGCGCGAACGAATTTCTACCGGAGTATTTTTAATGAGCACTTTCACACCCGCTGTTTTTCCATGAGTATCCTTGTGAAGATCATAGACATAGGCTTTGGTGACAACTTCTGCGCCTTCAAGTGCTGCTAATTTTGCTAATTCATAATCAAAGATACGACGCTCGAGTACATATCCTATTCCGTCAAGTTTTGGAATAACAGATTTTCCATTCGGCGCGACCAATTTAAACCGGCTCACTGTCGCCGCAATCCACTTCGGGTCAGGTTGAATAAACTGAACAACCCCTTCATGACTGACCGCTTCCCCACACCGCACGGGGTAACCGACATCACGGTCTTTTTCCAACATCAACACAGAAGCGCCGCCGGCAGCAGCAAACCGTGCAGCCGTCGAACCCGCAGGACCTGCACCAACGACTATGACATCATATTGTTCTTTGAGCATTGAATGATTTTCGATTTGAGATTTTGTGATTTCGAATTTATATTGTTAGTTGTCGGTTCTCAGCGTTCAGTTTTATTATTGTTGATATTTCATTGATCTCTACTTGTCATTATTTTTCTTCTGCTGCTGCTTTTTGCTCATTTACTCATAAGCTCAACGACTCATCTACATTTAACTTTTGACTTCATTCAAATACATTGGCTGAGTCTTGGGCAACTCCTCGACTCCTTCTCGATGGAATTCAATCACTTCCCAAGGGCAAGCCCACACGCATTTACGGCAATTTGTACATCTCTCATCTATAATAGAGATGCGCGATTCCATCAACTCTATGGCATCTTCCGGACAAACACCGACACAACAACCGCAGTAATCGCATTTGCCGGGTACGATGTGAATCAGCAGTGGAGTTTTTCGCAGCATACTTGTGCTCATAGTATCTTATTCTCTTTTTCGAGATTGTTTAACAACTGAGATAGTTCACTCTGTCGTTGGCGTATAAGGCTGGTATCCAGGTGCTGCATTTCTGCTTCTTTCATTGCAAGGCTGTTCTCTTCTTTTGCGCGTTTGATTGATTTTTTTTGAATCTGCAGAACTGCATCCCGTGCGATAATCATCGGCTCAGGCCTATATATTTCCTTCTCCATTTTTTCCCAATCAGAATGTAATTCGTCAGGATTGAACATGAGTTCGGTTACAAGGTTTCGCATATCACCATCTTCCATTTCACTAACAAGCGCTTGGACTTCAATCGTTCCACGCTCGTCATACAAATCCAGAACAAATTGGGCAAGATCTTTCATTTTTCCATCAGTGAACTGATTCAACGAGATATTTGAAAGAATATATCGAATTATATCGGAATTGCCTTCGAGAATCAGCATCAAAATATCTCGTTCTTCAGGCGGAACTTGTTTCATCCCAGGCGCAAGAAGTTTTTTAGCCTCCAACTGTTGCTGAACAAGTGCCGACTTCGGAATACTGTCTGCTCGCGTCGTGCGTTTTTCGTTTGCAAGTGCATGATCCAGTTCGCGATAGAGCAGACTCTCATAGACTTCATACTTCTCTGCTACATCCTTTACATAAAAATTGCGCTTTAACTCATCTTTCATCTTCGCAATGGACTGAACGAGCGAACGCACAGCCTGTGTTTTTCCTTCGGCTGTTGTAAATGCTCCTGATCGTTGAAATTGTCTCGCTTTAAAATCGATGAAAGAAACTGCATTCACAAG
>Ga0182021_10010120_pt1 | contig 11180 bp, 7 predicted proteins | sample 612E3MmetaG_FD_120493 | JGI IMG/M metagenome (GOLD analysis project Ga0182021, IMG submission 120493) | Permafrost microbial communities from Stordalen Mire, Sweden - 612E3M metaG (Illumina Assembly) | ecosystem: Environmental > Terrestrial > Soil > Wetlands > Permafrost | place: Sweden...
ATCACCGGCGTGCCGCACGCATTCGACTCGAGCACCGTGAGCCCCCACCCTTCCTTTGACGATGTCGTGACACCGAACCACATTTCCTGAAGCAACTCCACCTTGCGCTTCTCCGGCACATAGCCGGTAAATGTTACGATCTGCTGCAGGCCGAGCTCTACCGTCATACGCTCAAGGCGGGGCCGATCATCCCCCTCCCCGACAATCACGAGGTGGAGTTCTGGATGACTCGCACGCACCAATGCAGCCGCGCGAATGAATTGATCCACGCCTTTGTACTTCTTCAGTCGTCCGAAGTAGCCGATGAGCGGAACGTCCGAGCGACGGGATGCATCCGGGCGATAAAGGTCGTGATCAACACAATTGTGGACGACATGCAGATCCCCCGGCCGGAACCCCCGACCCTGCATTTCTTCACGCGTGGAACGAGAGACGACGAAAAAGGGGATGCGGTACAATCGGTAGAAAAAGAGCGCCCATCGCTCCATAAGATACACATAGGAGCCAACCAGCGGATTGGCCTCTGCAAAAACACTCCGCCCGAACAGATGATGAACGATGCCCACCACCGGCTCGCGCACGTACAGCGGCGTGAAGAACGGAATCTTGTTGATGTCATCGATGACAACATTGAAGACTTCGCGGCGGAACCGCAGGAGGTAGGCGAGGGGAACATGGAAGTTGAAGAGCTGACGGCCGCCCTGGCGTATGATGCGGATGCCGTCGAGGACCTGCTCGCGTTGTGCGCCGGGATACGAGGAACAGAAGAGCGTCACCTCATGTCCGCTGCGCGCAATGCGGGAAAATATGCTGTGCAGATGAACTTCGGCCCCTCCGGAGAGGGGATGCGTGATGTCCTGCCAGTTGAAGATGAGAATGCGCATCACTCTGTGGACCGATCCCTCTTGTCTCCTATTTGCTGCTGTCCTTCGGCGCTGCCGCCGTCTGTGCTGCAACCTGTTGCTTGAGCTGTTCAATGCGGGCGTTCAAGCCGGGGTCGTTGGGATAATCTCTCTGTAGCCCCGTCAGCAGATCGAGTGACTTCTTGTATTCGTGCTTCAGGTCGTAGATATCGAGCAACACCCGGTACGGATTGTAGTAGCTTTGCATGTTGGCCTGGCCGGCATCGATAAGTTGCCGCGCCGTGGTCTCAAGCTCGCCGGCGTATTCGTTGAACTTGTCCGTGCGACCGAAACGATGATAAATGTTGGCGATATCCGACATCAATTCCCAGGCCATCGGTATCTTTGAACGCGGAATGAGATTCTCCATCCGGTCGAGGATCGCCATGCCCTTTGTGGGGTTCGGTTCGACGTTCATGTAGTACATCGCCAAGCGGATGAATGCGGAGCGGTAGTTCAGCATGAGGCGGGTGGTGTTCTCGTCATACATGACACGGGGATCATTGATGCCGCGGAATTGATACCCGAGCTGCGGACCTTTGGAGAAAACTTTCGGCTCGTTTAGGAGATTCTGTTCGAGCACGTCGCGATTCAGGCCCAGATCTTCCCGGTTGATCTTGCGCGGCTCCAGGCGCCATGCCAGACCCTGAAACCAGAGGTACTCGTCGAGACCGATTTTGCTGTCGGGCGAGCAGGTGACCGCAAAACAAATGGGGCGCTTCCACTGGTTCGCGAAGAGAATGTCACGCACCATGATATCCTGGATGCGGATTGCGCGGGAACTGCCGACTTCCAGGGTGTGCCGCATCACGAAGCTGATCTTGCCGGTCCGCGTAACGCTTGTGTCTGCGGCCCCGTACTTCGCCATGGCCTCGGGCGGCACGGGCAGATCCAGCTGACGCGTCTCCCAGAGCACCGGCTGCAGGTTGTCGATGGCCTTATCAGAAAAGCTGATCGGCACCGCCAGAGCTTCTTTGAAGTACGGCGTCGCTTTCATCTGCTTGATGTACCAGTTGGTATTCACAAGACTGAGGTTCACTATGCGGACGTCGCGCCGCACACCCTCCACATCCTGTAAATACCAGAGAGGGAAGGTATCGTTGTCGCCATTGGTGAACAGAATCGCATCTTTGTCACAACTCTGGAGCATATTGTAGGAATAATCCCACGCTACGTAGTTACCTGAGCGGTCGGTTTCATTGTAGTTCAGCTGCACCGACCTGCCGGGGATGGCCAGAGCGAATACACCGAGGAGGCCCAACGTCAGCCCGGTTTCCAGGCCGGCCTGATTCTTGAATTTCTTTGTAAGGTCCATCAATGCGACAACGCCAATAGAAATCCATGCCGCAAAGACAAAGTACGCGCCGACGTAAAAGTAGTCACGTTCGCGTGGCTGCGGTTCCTGCTGGTTCTGGTAGAGTGCGAGGACGGGCCCCAGAATAATGAAGGTCACCACAAGCACAAGCGCCATCTTTCTATCTTTGCGGAAATGATAGAACAGACCGATGAGACCCATAATGAAAGGAATCGCCAGCGTACCTTTGGCACTCACACCGGAATCCTGCTCGGATCCTGCCGCACCAATGAAATTCCACCCAACATAGCGGAAGAACATGTGGCCGAGTTGGTAACGCAGCATGTAGTCCATATCGCTGCTGTAGTTCTTGTAGATCCCCGTTTGATGGGGCTCCTGGCTCCAGCGTCGCGGCATGAATAACGGTGAATTGCCATACTGCTCACGGCCCAGATAGGAGGTCAACTGCGCAAGGTTGCGCGGGTCGTTCTCGTTCATCGGGGGATTGGCGTTGGACCGGATGAGGACGGAGATGTACGTGGTGTAGCCGAAGAAGATCAGAAGAATGGACAGCAGTGCTATGTGCAGCATCTTTTGCTTTTTCTGGTACGATGTGTACGCTCCATAGCAGATTGCGGCTATCACCAACCAGGGAATCCAGGCGATGATGACACTCTTCTTGCCTGCAAAGTCACCATCCATCATGCCGGGAAGCCATTTGACAATGCCCGGATAGACAACGAAAAAGACCAGAACAGAGATGATCCCAAAGCGGATGAACGTCGAGGAATTAACCTCGTACTTGCGGAAGTACATGATCATCAGTACGGGGAAGATCGCCAGCAGCGAGAGAAGATGCACGCCGAGGGAGAGGCCGATCAGGTACGCAATGAGGAGAATGTACTTCTCATTCCCGTCTTCATCTGCACGATCGATCCAGCGCAGGGCCAGCCAGAGCACCGAGCTGAAGAAGAACATGCTTGCGCCGTACACCTCGGCTTCGATGGAGTTGTCCCAGTACGTGGGGCTAAACGCGAGGGTGAGGGCACCGATAGCCGCTGCGCCATGCACGGTCAGACGGTCCACCAGAGACTCAGGAATGCCGCGCCAATTGTTGATCACACGTACAATGACAAGATACGTGAACATGATGCCGATTGCGCTCAACAGCGCGGAGAAGGCGTGCGCACGCACTGCCTGGTCGGCGGCAAACGGAATCATCATGGCAATGCGGGTCGCCAGGAGAAACAATGGAGAGCCGGGAGGATGCGGCACCTGCAGCAATTTGGCGGCGGCGATGAACTCACCGACGTCCCAGAACACTACTGTCGGAGCAAGCGTTGCGATGTAGACGCCAAAGGAAATAGCAAACACGATGGTTGCGATGATGCGATTGAGCTTGAGGTCAGCCATGGAATGTCGCGCCTTTTCTATGCGTTTCGCGGGATACAGGGATCGGTCGAATATGTAAGATACCCAAAATCAATAGTATTTTCAAGAAGTCATGAGATGAGAGCAAATTTCGTCACAGAAGAGAAAACCTTCGCGGGTCAAGCGCACGGTTCCGCCGCTGAGTACGGCAAGATTCCGTGCAAGAAGCTGATGAAGATAGGTCCGTTGCTCACCGGAGAGTTCGTACCCCAGATCATTCGTGAGAGCAGGCAGCGAGAGACCATCGCTGCGCAGTCCCAGAAAGATCATTTCGTTCACCAATTCGCGTGTGCCCAACTCCTCTGCCATTGCGACGGGTGAACCCTCCCGCCAGAGCAGATCACAATATCCACCGACCTGCCGGACGTTCGCCCAACGCCATGCTTCACCTGAACGTGCATCCACCCAAAACGAATGCGCCGACGGCCCGAACCCGAGATAGTTGTGGTGGTGCCAGTAGGCCGAATTGTGACGGCTGCGGCAGCTCGGCCGGGCATAATTCGAGACTTCATAATGGTCGTACCCGCTGTCCTCCAGAAATGACATCGTTAACGTGAATTGGGCGGCTTCCTCTTCCTCTGTTACGGGCACAACACTCCCTGATTTCACCAATGCAAATAGCGGCGTCTGTTCTTCGACGATGAGGCTATATGCCGACACATGGTCGGGAGATAGTGCCAGCGCCTCTTTCAGGGTATCTTCCCATCCGCGTCGCGATTGTCCGGGAATACCAAAAATCAGATCAAGGCTGATATTCTCAAACCCTACTGCCCGGGCGGTTTCGATACATGATCGCGCCTCTGCAACAGTATGTATTCGGCCAAGAAAGGTAAGCACACGATCATCAAAGGACTGGACGCCTATACTGAGCCGGTTCATCCCCAGCTGTCGCAGCATGCGCAACGACTCACGCGTGGTCGTACCCGGGTTCACTTCGATCGTTCGTTCGGCGTCCCCGGCAATGGTGAAGCACCGGCCGATCTCGCCAAGAAGTCGCTCGATCTCGTCCGGCGTCAACAATGAAGGTGTACCACCGCCTATGTAAATGGTATCGACTGCTGCAGCATTTGGGCGACGCGAAGCTCTGGCGATTTCCCTGTGGAGGGCGTTCAGATACCGGTCCTTAAGGTCGGTTCCTTCAACCGAATAAAAATCACAGTACGGGCACTTCCGTTCACAGAACGGCACATGTACGTAGACGCCGAAGCGATCTGACACTGACGGAATTCGTCCGGGTTTCACGTTGCCGCTTCCTCGTGGACGTCGGTTATCGTGGTACAGTGCCGATCCTGCTCCATCGGATCGCGCCTGCCTGCCCATGCCCTTCCCCCGACGGGCGCGACGGACATATTGACCAATACACTATGGCGGCAGCACCAATGACATTTCTTTCAGGAATACACCCCCACGCACGGCTGTCATAACTTTCGGAGGGATTATCTCCGAGAAGAAAGAGATACCCTTCCGGAACTATGATGCTCTTTCCCTCCTGCTCCACAAACCCTGCGTCGGGGTTCTTCCAGAGCGCGGCAGTCTCCGGAAGGAGTAGAGGCCGCCGGTTCACCGCGATGCCTCCCCGCACAAACTCAAGGGTATCCCCCCCTGTAGCAATACACCTCTTTACAAAAAAAAGATCGTCCCTCTGAACTCCTTGCACCACGCCGGCCGGAGGGTGGAAGAGTACAACGTCGCCAATACGCGTCCGCTGGATGTTGTGTCCCAACTTGTTCACGAGAACATAATCCCCGGCAAGAAGGGTCTCTTCCATGGAACTACTGGGAACGTAGACTGCACAAAGCACAAAGGTTTTGAGAACGATCCCAAGAATCAGTGCAATCAGCAAGCCCAGCAGTGCATCGACCCAGAACCGGTCCCTTCTCACCCACCGCGGCCACCCCCCTTCCACAGCCATCCTCATTTGATGATCGTGCCCATTCGTGTCGGTCGAACCGAGGCAATCTTTGTGAAAATATTCGCTATGGACACATCGGGGTCCCATGACCAGTACACAATCATCGGCGTGCCGACAATATTCTCCTCTGGAATGAAGCCCCAGAACCGTCCATCAAGGCTGTTATCACGGTTATCACCCATGCCGAAGATATAGTTGTGCTCCACAGTGTAGTGGTCGACGGGAACGCCATCGACAAACACTCTGCCCGGCGCTTCGACTGTGGCGCGATGCCCTTCCCGCCCGATGAACACCTCCCACTGATCGAAGTTCATGGCGTTGAGGGTGATCACATCGCCCTTGCGCGGAATTGCACGTGGACCCCAGTTATCTTCATTGAAAGGGGCACCTTTCGGAAAGATGCGGTCATCCGCAAGACCGGCGGGCTTGATATGAAATGTATTGAACTTCATGTGGCGTGGAATTGGCGCGGGTTTTCCGTTGATGTAGAGTACACGATTCACGACCTGCACCGTGTCCCCCGCGAGAGCAACCGCACGCTTGAGATAGAACATGAACTCCGGTGAGGTGACCTCTTCGCGCTGCCCGGGGAATTCGAACACTATCACATCGCCCTTCTCAACACTGCGGAAGGCCGGAACACGAAACCAGGGGAGACGCACGTTGGTAAACGGGATCGTCCGTGGGGTTGTCCCGCCATAAAGGAACTTGTTCACGAAAAGAAAGTCCCCTGCCATGATCTCGTTTTCCATGGAGCCCGTAGGGACTTCAAACGATGCAAGCACAAAGCTATTGAGGAAGAAGAAAGCAACAAGAACAAACACCACATCCTTGAAGAAATCCTTCACCGGCTGTTTCTCGCGCGTCTCGGTCTTTGCCATGATATTCTATTCATCCTCCATCGATAATACGGCAAGGAAGGCCTCTTGTGGAATCTCCACACGGCCTACCTGTTTCATACGTTTCTTCCCCTCTTTCTGTTTCTCCAGAAGCTTGCGTTTTCGCGTAATATCACCGCCATAGCACTTCGCCAGAACGTTCTTGCGCATGGGCGATATCGTTTCGCGCGCAACCACCTTGGACCCAATCGCCGCCTGAATTGCCACCTCGAACATCTGCCGGGGGATCAGTTTACGCAGCTTCACACACAACTTCTTCCCCCACTCGTGGGCTTTGTCACGGTGGACAATTGTCGAAAACGCATCAACGGACTCGCCGTTCAAGAGAACATCCAGCTTCACCAGATCGGATTCCCGGAACTCCAGAAAATCATAGTCAAAAGAGGCATACCCACGACTTGTGGATTTCAGCTTGTCGTAGAAGTCGAATATGATCTCCGAAAGAGGCATTTCGTACTGGAGATCCACACGCGTGGGATCGAGGTAGGTGGTGTTCTTGTACACCCCACGGCGGTCCATGCACAACTTCATGATATTGCCGACATATTCCGTAGGGAGAATGATCTGCGCGCGAATGAACGGTTCTTCAACCTTCTCAATGTCCCCCAGTGGCGGCATGTAGGAAGGATTGTCCACCAGAACCACATTTCCTTTAGTCGTTGTGACCCGGTACTCAACGTTGGGGACGGTGTTAATGATATTCTGGTCGTACTCCCGTTCGAGCCGCTCCTGAACGATCTCCATGTGCAGGAGACCCAGAAATCCGCATCGGAAGCCGAAGCCAAGAGCCGTTGATGTCTCCGGTTCATACACCAGAGAAGAGTCATTCAACTGCAGCTTCTCGATGGATGCCCTCAGGTCTTCAAAATCCTCAGCGTTCGTCGGATACATGCCGCTAAAGACCATCGACTTGACTTCCTTGTAGCCGGGAACCGGCTCCGTGGCAGGACGTGCAGAATGCGTGATGGTATCGCCCACTTTTGTATCATGGACATCCTTGATGCCGGCAATCAGATAACCAACGTTTCCGGCAGCAATGACACCCGTCCTGTTCCGCTTCATCTCCAGGACGCCGACTTCCTCCGCCTCAAACACCTTCTCGTTATGGAAGAAGACAACCTTCTCCCCCTCCTTGAGGGTTCCGTCGACGACACGCAGATAGACAATGGACCCGCGGTAGGTATCGAACACTGAGTCGAAAATGAGCGCTCTCAGCGGAGCGGCGGGATCACCCTTCGGGGCACGGATCCGCTGAACCACCGCTTCAAGGATAGTGTCGATTCCAAGGTCGGCTTTAGCGCTCGCCAGAAGGATATCTTCATCCCTGCATCCGATCAGGTCCTTGATTTGATGCTTGACAGTGTCCACCATGGCACTGGGCAAATCGATCTTGTTGATGACGGGGATGATTTCGAGCCCGGCATCAATGGCGAGGTAGAGATTGCTGATCGTCTGTGCTTCCACTCCCTGAGAAGCATCGACAATAAGGACGGCGCCCTCACAGGCGGCGAGTGACCTCGAGACTTCGTAGGAAAAATCGACGTGGCCCGGCGTGTCGATCAGATTCAGGGTGTAGACCTTCGCATCACGGGCCGTGTAGTGCATCTGCACTGCATGGAGCTTGATGGTGATGCCACGCTCCTGCTCCAGCGGCATGTCATCGAGCACCTGGTTGAACTTCATCTCCCGTGCGGTGATTGTGCCGGTGCGTTCAAGCAGCCGATCCGCAATCGTCGACTTGCCGTGATCGATGTGCGCGATAATGCAGAAATTACGAAAGTTTTCCATAGCCCGTTGACTGAAAGAAAAAATCCGCCCCGCGGATCGGGACGGAATTGCCGGGGACAAACCAGAACGTCCAAAATATACCATATTGGCCAGTGACTTGCAATGCCTTGCTCTTCGGGGCAGAGCTTTGTATCTTTATCTAATGGATCCGAAATCACTCCCGCAGCACTTCCCGAACCCTTTTTTTGAGCGCCATGCTTCCGGCAATGGGTCAGCACGCCCGCTCGCAGTGTTTGATTGCGACGGTACCGTTATCCAGGGGGACATCGGCGAATCGATGTTCTATCGGCAGATCGAACATTTTGCGTTTCGCGTTTCACCGGCGGACGTGTGGTACGACCATCCCAACCGCGTCGAACTCGGCAGAGCCTACAGCGTGCTCGCAACGACCCCGGAGAGCAAACGACGCACGCACGCGGCGTTCGATCCATTCGCCAGGTTCCTCCTCAGCTGGTATTTTGATCAGCTCGCGGAAGGCAAGATCACCAAAGCATGTGCTGATATCGTGCAGCTGTTCGCAGGGTTCACTCTCGCAGATGTGCGCGCGTTTGCTGAAGCAACCTTTAAGGAAGAATTGCATGCACCGATGGGCTACTGCCGTTTGGGCGGTCGCTCCCTTGCCCGTGGCGCTCGCTTTCTGCGCGAAAGCGTGGACCTCCTTCACTCACTGCAAAAGCATGGCTTCGATATTCTCGCCATCTCCGGTAGCAACAAGTGGAGCGTCGAGGCGGTGTTCGCACACCTGGGCGTGCCGGCAGAGCAGGTCATCGGTATCGATCTTGTCGTGAAGGACAATAGTCTCTCCGCCGAACCCAAGACACCGATCCCCATTCAGAACGGCAAGGTCGAAGTACTCCGCCGGGCCGATGCACGTTCACCGGTCCTCGTGGTCAGTGACTCGCGGAATGACATTCCGTTGCTCCTCGCGTCGACCGATGTGAAGGTGTATGTGAACTCCCATCGACGGAATACGGATGATTTCTTCACCCTGGGGAAGATTGTCCGGGATCATACGTGGGTGGTATTTGAGGAACCTGTGATAATTCAAAACTAACCCTCTCGTGAGACTTCCTACTCATGGCTGACGTCGCAGTAACAGTGATCGGTGGAGGGGTTGTCGGGCTGGCTATTGCCGCCGAACTTGCCCCCCGCTATTCCCCGTTTTTTGTCCTCGAACGTAATGCCAGGTATGGTCAAGAGACGTCCTCTCGGAATAGCGAAGTCATCCATGCCGGCATCTACTACCCGCCCGGGTCTCTCAAGGCCCGCCTATGCGTTGAAGGACGCGAGATGCTCTACCGGCTGTGTGAAGCCAACGACATACCCCATCGCCGTGTCACCAAAATCATCACCGCAACGAAGCGCGAAGAAGAGCCGGAGCTGGAGCGACTTCACAAGGTCGGAACAGGGAATGGCGCCAAACTGGAATTCCTGTCGGCCGCACAAGTGCACGCATTGGAACCGCACATTACGACTGTCGGAGGGCTCCTCTCTCCTTCCACTGGCATCATCAGCGCCCATGGCGTCATGGACTTCTACCACCGTTCCGCGCGGCTTCATGGCGCAGAAGTTCAGCTGCATTGCACGGTAGTCGGACTCGAGCGACAACCAGACGGCTATCTTGTGACAATCGAAGAAGGAGGTCAGCGTTCATCGTTTTCCTCCGAATGGGTGATCAATGCGGCAGGACTGGAATGCGACACCATCGCAGCGCTCGCCGGGATCGACGTGCAACAGGCCGGCTACCGTCTACACTATTGCAAGGGATCGTACTTTGCGTTGCCCGGTTCAATGAATTCGCTCGTGTCACGCCTCGTCTATCCCGTGCCGACCAAACACTCACTTGGCGTGCACGTTGTCATCGACCTGGGAGGACGGCTGAAGTTCGGGCCGGACGTGGAGTATCTCCCCGATCGCCGGCTCAACTATGAAGTCGACCCCTCCAAGCGTCACGCATTCGCAGAATCCGTCCGACGCATCCTTGCATTTGTAAAAGATGAGGATCTTACGCCTGACATGAGCGGGATCCGCCCGAAGACGCAAGCACCGGGAGATCCCACCCGCGACTTCATTATTGCGCATGAAACTGCGCGCGGACTCCCGGGTCTCATCAACCTCATCGGCATGGAATCGCCGGCACTGACGGCATCTCCAGCCATTGCGAAATACGTGTCAGACCTCATGAAAACATCATAAGTCTCCATGATCCGTACACTTTGTCTCTCCTTCTTCGCTGCTGTCACAATCTCCAATGCCCTGGGAACCGGGATGAAATCTCCTGATCTTTCCGCCCCCGCGATTGTACCACAACCCCGGCAAGTGCGCGTTTCACCCGGATTCTTCACGCTCAATCACAACACTGTTGTTGTGTGCGCGGAAAGCGATCGCGATCTGCTTCCCTGCATCACGGCGCTGGTGCAAGTTGCACGCCGATCCACAGGTTTTCCGCTGCCCATTCGGGACATGGCACGCCGGCCGTCAACAAACGCCATCGCTATCTCTCTGACACCGGCTGATACGCTCGGGTCAGAGGGCTATCGGCTCACGGTGCGAAATCACGAAATCCTGATCAAGGCACAGACGGCCCGGGGAGCGTTCTATGGCGCAAACACTCTGCTCCAGCTTTTTCCCCCTGCTGTCTCCTCTGAAGGAACGGCAAAAGGCGTCGCCTGGACAGCACCATGTGCGGAGATCGTTGATGCGCCGCGATATGCCTGGCGAGGCATGATGCTGGATGTCTCGCGACACTTCTTTCCGAAGGAGTTTGTGAAGCGGTTCATCGATTACCTCGCAATGCATAAAATGAACATCTTTCACTGGCATCTCACCGATGATCAGGGTTGGCGGATCCAGATCATGAAGTATCCGGAACTCACCGACATCGGTGCATGGCGCGTGAATCACGAGAACATCCACTGGAATGCCCGCCCCGAGCAACAACCCGGCGAACAGGC
>Ga0182021_10010121_pt1 | contig 11179 bp, 9 predicted proteins | sample 612E3MmetaG_FD_120493 | JGI IMG/M metagenome (GOLD analysis project Ga0182021, IMG submission 120493) | Permafrost microbial communities from Stordalen Mire, Sweden - 612E3M metaG (Illumina Assembly) | ecosystem: Environmental > Terrestrial > Soil > Wetlands > Permafrost | place: Sweden...
AGGCGCTGGCCGAGGGCCTCAAACCGGCGCGCGGCAAGGCGGTGCTGCAGGGCATCACCAAAGCCAGCCTCCAGACCCGCTCCTTCATCTCGGCGGCGTCGTTCCAGGAAACCACCCGCGTCCTCACGGAAGCGGCGGTGCATGGCAAGATCGACTCGCTGGAAGGGCTCAAGGAGAATGTCATCGTCGGCCGCCTGATCCCGGCGGGTACCGGCGCGGTCGTCAACCGCATGAAGGCGATCGCGGCCCAACGCGACAAGGACATGACGGCGCTGCAGGCGGCGCAATCGGCTCCGCCCAGCCTGCCCGAGGCCAACGTCGCCTAAGCCGTACGTCAGAACAGACGCGAAAGCGCCCGCTCCATCCGGTTGCGACCGGAGGGAGCGGGCGTTTTATTTTCGGGCCGACCGTCGCCGTTGCCGTCTCGCGGCAGGTCGCGTACATCAAATGATCCGGACTTTGCTCCAGGGAAATCGATGACGCGCTTCCGTACCGCCCTGATCGGCGCAGGTTTTATTTCGGCCTCGCATATCGAGGGGCTGAGAGCCGCGGTTCCCGATGCCAAGATCACGGCGATCGTCGATCGCAATCTGGAACTGGCGGAAACCCGGGCCGCGCAATGGGGCATTTCCCATGTTTTCGCGGATATCGAAGCTTTGATCGCGGCCGGCGTCGCCGACGTGGCGCACGTGCTGGCCCCGCCGGATGCGCACGAGGCGATCGCCCGACGCCTGCTTGAAGCCGGCCTGCATGTCTTCCTGGAAAAACCGATGGCGACGTCGGTCGCGGACTGCGAGGGACTGACCGCGCTTGCCGCGGAAAAGTCCCTGGTGCTGGGCGTCAACCAGAACTTCGTCTTCCACCCGGCCTATCGCGCCGCCCGCCGGATCTTGCTTGAGCAGCGGCGGTTGGGACCGATCCGTTCGCTGCATGTGATCTTCAACGTTCCCCTGCGGCAGCTCGGCGCGCGCCAGTTCAGCCATTGGATGTTCCGGCAACCGGTCAACATTCTGTTGGAACAGGCGGTGCACCCGCTGTCGCAGATCGTGGACCTGCTGGGCCCACCTTCGGAGGTCAATGGTGGGCCGGGGAGGCCGCTGCAACTGTTTCCCGGGCGATTTTTCCATGACCGCTGGACCGCCGATCTTTTGTGCGACGGGACGCCGGCGCAGCTTTCGCTGGCGTTCGGGCAATCCTTCCATACCTGGCGGTTTACGGCGGTATGCGACGATGGCGTGCTGGTCTGCGATCTGTCTTCCGGGCGGGTCATGGTGCAGGGGCGGGCGCAATGGCCGGAGTTCCTCGACAATCTCGTCATTGGCGTCGGCATGGCCAGTCATATGGCCGGTCAATCGATCGCCGGCGCCCTGGGCTATGTCACCGGTCTGCTGAAGCTTCGCCCCAAGTCTGACGGGTTCTTCGTCAGCATGCGTGACAGCATCGCCGCGTTCTATCGCGGCATCGAGGCGGGGCATGCTCCGCTGGATGGCGATTTCGGGACGACCCTGGTGCGGACCTGCTTTCGGCTCGCAGCCAATGTTCCGATCGCGGACCTGCGGCCGGTGAAGCCGGCCCCCGCCCATGTGCCGATCCTCGGGCCCGAGCCACCCGACCTGGTGGTCTTCGGTGGAACCGGTTTTATCGGATCGCATCTCGTGGCTCGATTGGTGGAGTCGGGCCGCAAGGTGCGCGTGGTGTCGCGCGGCGCCGCCGCCGACCAACCGCCGTTCGATTCGCCGCTGGTGGAAATCATGCGCGGCAACGTCGCCAAGCGCGCCGATGTCGAACTCGCCATGGCCGGCGCCAAGCATGTGGTGAATCTGGCCCATGGCGGTGGCGGGTCCGATTGGAACGAAATCAAGCGCACGATGGTGGACAGCGCCGTCATGGTCGCGGAATGCGCGGCCGAGGCCGGCGTCGAGCGATTGGTGCATGTCGGATCGATCGCGGGTTTGTTTCTCGGCGATCCGGCGGAAACCATCACCGGCGCCACCCTTCCCGATCCGGAGGCCGCGGCGAGGAACCTCTACGCGCGGGGCAAGGCCGAGGCCGATCGCGCGCTCTTCGCGTTCGCCCGGGACAATGGCCTCGATCTGGTGATCCTGCGGCCCGGACTGGTGGTGGGCTCCGGCACCGCGGCGCTTCATGGCGGCCTTGGCTTCTTCAATAACGAACAGCACGTGATCGGCTGGAACGGGGGCGCCAATCCCTTGCCCTTCGTGCTTGTGGAGGATGTCGCCGATGCCATCATCCGGGCGCTGACCGCCCGCCACATCGCCGGCAGGGCCTATAATCTGGTGGGCGACGTGCGTCCCACCGCCCGCGAGTTCGTAAAACTGCTGGCCACGGCAACTGGCCGCCCGATCGCCTATCACCCGCAATCCGTCGATTGGCTCTATGCCGCGGAGCTGTTCAAATGGGTGATCAAGCGGGCGACCGGCAAATCCGTTGACAAGCCCGCGCGCCGCGACCTGGTATCGCGCGGCCTCGGCGCGCGTTTCGATTGCGACGACGCCAAACACGACCTTGACTGGCACCCGGTCGCCGACCGCGGACTCTTCGTCGCGGGCGCCATCGATATCCACCGCACCCCTTTCCCGCGCGCACCATGACCAAGGCGGCCAGCGGGGACCAACCCCTGACCCTGCTGCATGTTTTCTCGACCTTCGCCGTTGGCGGCCCGCAAACGCGCTTCGCGACCATCGCTGGTCTGTTGGGGGCGAAATACCGCCACCTGATCGTCTCGATGAGCGGTCGGACCGAAGCCGCCAGCCTGCTCGGCCCCAATGTGCGCTATGATCTTCTTCCGATCCGAACGTCGCCTGGCAATCCGTTGGCCAGCACGCTGCGTTTCGCCGCGGAGCTGCGCCGGATCGATCCCGACCTGCTGGTGACCTATAATTGGGGGGCGCTGGAATGGGCGATCGCCAACCGATTCGGCCCGCGCCTCGATCATGTCCACATTGAAGATGGCTTCGGGCCGGATGAGGCGCAGCGCCGCTTCAGGCGCCGGATGTGGCTGCGCCGGGTCGGCCTGAAGCGAACACGCGCCGTGATCGTGCCATCCCATAATCTGGAGCGCATTGCAGCCGATGAGTGGAAGCTGCCGCCGGGACAGATCGTGTACCTGCCGAACGGTGTCGAAATGGACCGGTTCGGAGCCTTCATTCCAGAAAGCGAACGGGCCTTCGAGAAGCGGCCCGGGGAATTGATTATCGGAACCTGCGCGGCGCTTCGTCCGGAAAAGAATCTGGGTCGGCTGATCCGCGCTTTCGCCTCGTGCGGCGCGGCTTCCGCCAGACTCGTCATCTGCGGTGACGGTTCAGAACGGGCGCTGCTGCAATCGGTCGCGAACTCGAACGGGGTCTCCGATCGCGTCGTCTTCAGCGGCTATCTCGCAAGGCCAGAGCTCGCACTTGCCGGCTTCGACATATTCGCCATGTCGTCCGACACCGAGCAGATGCCGTATGGCCTTCTCGAGGCGATGGCGGCGCGCCTGCCGGCCGTGGCGACGGATGTCGGCGATATCAAATCCATGGTCGCCGACGGCAACCGGCCGTTTATCGTTCCGGCGGCGGACGAGGCCGCTCTCACCGGCGCTTTGCGGACGCTCCTGCGCGACGCGCCGTTGCGGGCACGAGTAGGGGCTGAAAATCGCGCCAAGGCGGAACGCGAATTCTCGCTCGACGCCATGATCGCGGCGTATGACCGGCTATTCTGCCCGACGGGGACGTGACCGATCCCTTCCCCCGGGCTATCGCGGCCTCGGCGACCACAGGAAAGAGCGCACAATGCGGGTCGGTAGTGTCTCAGTTTGAAATCTTATGCTGTTCGGAGCCACGAGGCGGCGCGCGTCAGTAGGACGAAATTTATGATCGTCCCCACTGCGAGCCAGAGATGCATCACCGCGAACTGCCCGCCGCTGGTCCAGCCAAAACCTATCGAAACGAACAATACAATCACCCGGTAAACGAGGCCCGAGAAAAACTGAGGAATTACGCCGAACCCATGCTCCCAAGAGGCGTGGACAAGAAACAGGTCGGCAGTTGCCGATAGGACCGCTGCCACCGGACTCGCCAAAAGGAGTGAGACCAAGAATCTGATTCCGGCAGTTTTCCAGGCCAAACGTCACCCGATCTTTAGGCGGAGCGCTTTTTGTACATCCCGCGCTTCACTGGCGCCTTAGCTTCGCACAACGCCGCGATGTCTTCCATGCTCCACAGCGTATCGGCGATCCCTGCGGCCATCGCCGGGGACATCTTAACCGTCTTATGCAGCCGCACGAAATTGTAAAACATGAAATACAGAGCCAACGTATGGCAGTGGTTCTCCAGCTTCTTGCTGAACGCATTTGTGAGGCGGGTAAACCGACGCATCCCCATCCGCATGTTGAGGTTCTGGCGCTCCACGTAGGACGTTGAGACATGCTTCATGTCGGGGTTGCCCTCGACCTTGGTCTTCTTGATCCCGGTGCACTCTGCGGGGCTATAGCGGCCCTTGAAGGCTTCCGGCGCTTCGCCGTACAGCTTGACCAGCTGGGCATAATCCACGTCGCCGCCGAAAGCGCCTTCCACGGCTTCCAGGTAAGCCTTGTGGCCGTCCGTCGTGAGTTGCACCCGGTTCTCCAGCCGCGACCGCAGATCGTCCATAAGCGCGATGGCGGACTGTCCGGACCGATCCCCAACGAAATAGGAAACGATCAGCTTGCTATCGGCGTCCAATGCCGTCCACGTCCAGACATCGCCAGCGCCCTGCGGAGCGGCCTTGGCAGTCTCAACGTTCTTTGCCTTGGAATAGACAAACGACCAGATTTCATCGCACTGGACGCGGCTGGCAGTGACGCCGCGCACGTTCTCGTCATGGAACCTGGCGCACGCCTCACCGGCATCAACCAGCATCTTGGTTACGGTGTTGATCGACACATCCGCAACGCGGGAGATCGACCGCATGGATGATCCCTCAACCAGCATGTTGAGGATCAGGACGCGCTTGGCGAGTGGGAGTTTGTTCATACCCATAAGATATGAACTTTTATGCTTAGCGTCAAGCGTATATTTCAGTTCAATGCAACCAGCCTGAGTTTCGGACGTTCGCCAATTTGCAATTCGTCCCGCACTTCGGGTTCCAAGACACCAAACAACTCACTGATTTCGCCAGCAGACATGGCAAGCGCCCCAGTATGAGCGCGAACCAACTGATCCCAAATTCTCGGGCGTTCAATGTCTTCAATAATATCAATAGGCTCTCTGGTCTTTCCCCATTTTTGGACCATCTGAACCATATAATACCGGTAAGACCTCTCAGTGATTCTGCCGATGTCATGAGAGCGCTTCACAAGCGCCTGCATGGCAACCTTCCACTTCAACTTTAGGAGTTGGTATTTTTCTAGGGAAAGGTCATATAGGTCTTGCCGAATGTCATCACTGGGCATCAAAAATTCGGCTGAAAACTTATTTGCCTCATCTTCCATAGCTGGCTGAGGCGCACGGTGCAGAACAAGATGCCCCAATTCGTGACCGATCGTGAATCTTAACCGATCCAACTTTAGACGCCTGTTAACGTAAATAATTGGTGGAAGATTCTCACTCGCAGGCTGACTAAATCCGTCAATTAGGTCAGTCCCGAAATCCATTTGAATGACGACTATGCCAGAGCTTTCAACGATTCTTGTCAGATCGGCAATCGGCCCTCTCGGCAACTGGAAATGTTGTCGAATAGCGCGAGCAACTTCTTGGACATCTCCGCCATATTCGTCCAGATCACAAAAGGGCACAGGCTGCCGGGTCGGTGACAGGCTAACTGATCCCAGCATCACTGAGAGGTAGATTCTATGGGTTTCGGCCCTGGCGAAAATCTGATCCCAAGCGGATATCGCAAGTTTCGATCGCTTCCGATGAAACGTCGGGGGCATCGCACGCCGGTAGAGTTGGTGATAGAAAAAATTGGTCCGGACGCGGAGGGCCTTAGCTATCACCTCGACTTGCTCCAGTGACGGCTTCTGCAACCCGCTTTCGATCCGCGAAAGTGTCGGCTGAGACAACGCATGATCGGTCAGGGCCACGACAGCTTCATGCGTCAGGCCGAGTGCCTGACGCCTGATTGACAGCATGTCGGGATTGAACGGCTTATTGACCATCCTTTTTCCGTTCGATGTCGGCCGGAATTTCGATCAGTTGTTCGCTATCAAGATCATCGGTCGATCCGGTAATCTGAACCACTGCGGCCCCCTGGCTGCCCTTCAACTCAAGATACCACGCCGGTTCTGCTCCCGCAGGGCAGACCAAAAACACCTGCGGCTCCAATGGAGCATTCTGGTTGGGGACATATCCGAGATAAAGGCTTGATGCTCCGGCAAATCCCGGTGCCGGGAGGGTCGGCTGCGTCTCGTTCTCATTGAAGCGCATGCTGTGCTGCGTCTGGTTAAGAGCGATTGTCATGTTCTTGTCGAGAAGATGGGCCTTCATCACAAACTTGCTGACAAGGCCGAAAAGGGTAGTCCCATGCTTGCCAATGACCTCAACCCCAGGCTTTTCCCCTACGCTGATCCGCAATCGATCAACGATATGGTCCCGAATGATTGACCGCCGAGTCGTCAGGCGGTGGATCGCCGCCCATTTGGCATAGTCACGATAGTAGTCTCGAACTCCCTCGGTTACGGCCTCATGAAAACCGTCAAAGAAATGCCCGAGAGCTTCTGTTCCGTCGTCTTTCGATAAAGCTGACATTCGCGCCTCCTGCTAAGCACGAACGTAAACCGGGCACTGTCAAAATGCAACAGAATTATTCATTCCCTATTCGCCCAACGTTTCGCTGCCGCCGCCTTCGCGATCTCCGCGCGCCGTTCCGGTGTCATAGCCTTCGCCCTGGCAGCGCCACCCTTCGCGCCCAGCGCCTTGGCTGCGGGGTCCTTGCCGTCATGTTGCCCGGTGTCTTCCTCAATCTCGCCGGTAGCGATCTTCGCCACCATGACGGCAGCGCCGACGACATCGGCGGGGCGCTTCTGGCCTTGGGGTCCTTTAGGCATCGTGAGCCTTCAAAAGTTGGTTTAGCTGGTTAATCATCCGACCGACACGCTCCCGGTATTTCCATGCTGGAAGACGGCCACCAGCAGGCTCAGAATAGAAATGCGTCATCTGGCTTTCCAGAGTCGCCTTAATCTCTCGCCATTCCGCTACGAAATCGTCCATGACGCTCCCCGTGCTTTCCGGTAAGCATCATATGGGAAGGCGGGGCAGGATGCGAGAAGGGATCGACCGGCGGAACGGCGATCAGATTTCAAACTGAGACACTACCTGCGGGTCCCCGCGCTTGACACCGCAGGGCGCAAGGCATAAAACCCGCCGACCCGCGAAAGGGTGGTGGTCGGCAGTGTGTTGGGCCGAGACGCAGTCTTTCCGGTAAGCCTTTTTACATAGCCGGCACCGATGACGATCTTGTCGGACGGCGTTTAGGAAGAAGCCCCCAAGGCGGCGCGTGTCGCTGGCCTTGGCGGGTTTTCGCGCTTTTCAATTTGGCCGAGCCGGCGAGGGTGTTCGCTGGTCGGTCTTGAAGTTATGGACGGGTAGGGCAGATGCCGACGATCAACCAATTGGTCCGCAAGCCGCGCCAGCCGCTGCGGACGCGCAATAAGGTCCCAGCGCTTGAGGCGTGCCCGCAAAAGCGTGGCGTCTGCACGCGCGTCTATACGACGACTCCGAAGAAGCCGAACTCGGCGCTGCGCAAAGTCGCGCGCGTGCGGCTGACCAACGGTTTCGAAGTCACTTCGTACATTCCTGGTGAAGGTCACAACCTTCAGGAACACTCTGTCGTCATGATCCGCGGCGGCCGCGTGAAGGATTTGCCGGGCGTTCGCTACCACATCATCCGCGGTTCGCTCGATACCCAGGGCGTCAAGGACCGCAAGCAGTCGCGCTCGAAGTACGGCGCGAAGCGTCCGAAATAAGGCTGGAGGAAGGATCCCATGTCACGTCGCCGCCAAGCCGAAAAGCGTGAAGTTCTCCCGGACGCAAAGTTCGGAGACGTCACCCTCTCAAAATTCATGAATGTCATGATGGTCGATGGAAAGAAGTCCGTCGCCGAAGGCACCATTTATGATGCGCTCGATCGCATCGCTCAGCGCACCCGCGCCGAGCCGTTGCGCGTTTTCCATGACGCGCTCAACAATGTTCGTCCCTATGTCGAAGTGCGGTCACGCCGTGTCGGCGGCGCCACCTATCAGGTGCCGGTCGAGGTTCGCCCCGAGCGCAGCCAGGCGCTGGCGATTCGCTGGCTGATCACCGCGTCGCGTGCTCGCTCCGAGCGCACGATGATGGAGCGGCTGTCGAACGAGCTGATGGACGCGGCGCAGCAGCGCGGCACGGCGATCAAGAAGCGCGAAGACACCCACCGTATGGCGGAGGCTAATAAAGCCTTCTCGCACTACCGCTGGTAATCGGGGCGCAAAGCACCTCCCATGTCCCGCCTTCATCCCCTCGATCGATATCGCAATATCGGCATCATGGCGCACATTGATGCCGGTAAGACGACCACGACCGAGCGAATCCTTTATTATACCGGGAAATCGACCCGGATTGGCGAGGTGCATGAAGGCACCGCGACGATGGATTGGATGGAGCAGGAGCAGGAACGCGGCATCACGATCACGTCGGCCGCGACGACCTGCTTCTGGAAGGGTCATCGCATTAACATCATCGACACCCCCGGCCATGTCGACTTCACGGTTGAAGTCGAGCGGTCGCTCAGGGTGCTCGACGGCGCCTGCGCCGTGTTCGATTCGGTCGCCGGCGTCGAGCCGCAGACGGAAGCAGTGTGGCGTCAGGCCGACAAGTACGGCATCCCGCGCATCTGTTTTCTGAACAAGATGGATCGCGTCGGCGCGGATTTCTTCGGCACGGTCGATATGATCGCCGAACGTCTCGGGGCGACGCCGCTGGTGCTGCAACTGCCGATCGGCGCCGAAGCCGGCTTCGTCGGTGTGGTCGACTTGTTGAAGAACAAGGCGATTATCTGGAAAGAAGAGACGCTGGGCGCCGAGTTCTATGAGGCGGAAATTCCCGCCAATATGATCCATCGCGCGGCCGAGTATCGCTCGCATCTGATCGAACAGGCCGTCGAGCAGGATGACGCCGCCCTGGAGGCCTATGTCGGTGGCGCGGAGCCGACTATCGAAACGCTGAAGGCCTGCATCCGCAAGGGCACCCTCAAGGGCGCCTTCGTGCCGGTCACCTGCGGCGCCGCCTTCAAGAACAAGGGCGTGCAGCCGTTACTGGATGCCGTTGTTGATTATCTGCCGTCGCCGGTCGATGCGCAGGGCGCCATGGTCGGCGACCTGGATAACGCGCCGTTCTCCGGCCTCGCGTTCAAGATCATGAGCGACTCCGCGGCGGGCACCCTCAGCTTCGTGCGGATTTATTCGGGTAAGCTCGAGGCGGGCGCATCCGTGTTGAATCCGGGCAAGGGTCTGCAGGAGCAGGTCGGCCGCATGCTGCTGATGCACGCGAATGCGCGTGAAGACATCGTCGAGGCATATGCCGGCGACATCGTCGCGCTGGTCGGGCTTACCGCCACCAGCACCGGCGACACGCTGTGCGATCCGGCGGCACCGGTCTTGCTTCAGCCCATGGTGTTTCCGGAGCCGGTGATTGAGGTTGCCGTCGAAGCGAAGACGCAGGCTGACCAGGAGCGCATGAGCGCGGCGCTGGCCCGGCTGGCGCAGGAAGATCCGACGTTTGTCGTCGCTCTCGATCCCGACAGCGGTCAGACCGTGATCCGCGGCATGGGCGAGCTTCACCTCGAGATCATCGTCGACCGCCTGAGGCGCGAGTTCAAGGTCGATGCCAATGTCGGTGTACCGCAAGTCGCCTATCGCGAAGCCGTTACACGGCGGACCGAGATCGACCACACGGTCTCTCGGCGTTTCGGCGAACTGGATCAGGTCGTCCGGGTAAAATTGCTGCTGGAGCCAGGCGAGACCGGTTCGGGGTTCGTGTTCGCATTGGGCGAGGCCGCGTTGGAGCTGCCGAAAGATTGCATCGCCGCCGTTCGGCGTGGACTGGAAACGGCCCTGGCCTCTGGCGTTCTCGCGGGTTTTCCGGTAGTTGACCTCAATGTCACGCTGATTGACGGTTCACGTCGGGGCAATGATGATTCCCCGTCCGCTTTTGAAGTCGCAGCGCGGGCAGCTTTCAAGGAAGGCGTTTGGAAGGCCGGCCCAATCCTTCTCGAACCGGTCATGCGGGTCGAGATCGTGACGCCGGAAGAATATGTCGGAGACATTATCGGTGATTTGAACGCGCGTCGCGGCCAGATCTCCGGGATGGATCAGCGCGGCGGCGCCCGGCTGATCGATGCGGCAGCGCCGCTTGCCAATATGTTCGGCTACGTCAACACGCTGCGCTCCGTCAGTAAGGGACGGGCGCAGTACTCGATGCAGTTCGATCATTATGACCCGGTGCCTCAGGCGATCGCCGACGAAGTACGGGCAAAGCTCGCATGATTGTCTCGATAGTTAACAACGGTTCTACAGATAGCACGACGACGGAGTAGAAAATGGCCAAGTCAAAATTCGAGCGGAACAAGCCGCACTGCAACATCGGCACCATCGGCCACGTCGACCATGGCAAGACGTCATTGACCGCTGCGATCACCAAGGTCCTCGCGAAGACCGGTGGCGCGGTCTATACGGCCTATGACCAGATCGACAAGGCGCCGGAAGAAAAGGCCCGCGGCATCACGATCGCGACCGCTCACGTAGAGTACGAGACGAAGAATCGTCACTATGCTCACGTCGACTGCCCCGGCCACGCCGACTATGTGAAGAACATGATCACCGGCGCCGCGCAGATGGACGGCGCGATCCTGGTCGTGTCGGCCGCCGACGGCCCGATGCCCCAGACCCGCGAACACATCCTTCTGGCCCGTCAGGTCGGTGTTCCCGCCATCGTCGTGTTTATGAACAAGATGGACATGGCCGACCCGGAACTGGCCGAGCTGGTCGAAATGGAAATTCGCGAGCTTCTGTCCAAGTACGATTTCCCCGGCGACGATATTCCGATCGTCAAGGGCTCTGCCCTGGTTGCGCTGGAAGATGGCGACCCGATTCTCGGCGAGAACTCGATTCTCGAGCTGATGGAGGCTGTCGATATCAGCATTCCGCAGCCCGAGCGCCCGATCGACCGCC
>Ga0182021_10010122_pt1 | contig 11178 bp, 12 predicted proteins | sample 612E3MmetaG_FD_120493 | JGI IMG/M metagenome (GOLD analysis project Ga0182021, IMG submission 120493) | Permafrost microbial communities from Stordalen Mire, Sweden - 612E3M metaG (Illumina Assembly) | ecosystem: Environmental > Terrestrial > Soil > Wetlands > Permafrost | place: Sweden...
AGCAGTCTGACAGTTGCAATGTCGATTACAGCAATTCAGCAGGGAAAGAAATATCTCTCGATGGCATTGGTCAGTACGACACTTGTCCTCGCTTTGGTGTTTCTTGTTAATAAATATTTTGAGTGGAGCCACAAAATTTCCATTGGCATTTATCCGCAGTCGCCTGAACTCATGAACAAGCCTCAGGGAGAAATTTTGTATTTCGGATTATACTATGTGATGACCGGCTTACACGCGATCCACGTCATCATTGGTATGGCAGTTCTCGGATTTATGCTCGTTTTTATTGCAAAAGGAAGTATCAACCGAGGATCATTTGTCAAACTTGAGGCCGGTGCTTTGTACTGGCATTTAGTAGACATTATTTGGATTTTCCTGTTTCCCTTGTTCTATCTGATCCATTAACAAATGTGCTCCCCTTTGAAGAAGGGGAGAAAGGATGCACACCGAGGATCCATGACACAACACGAAGAAGAACATAAGCAGCATAGAGTCCCTTACGGCGAATATATTCTCATTTGGCTCGGATTGCTGGCACTCACATGTCTTACGGTAGCACTTGCCGGTATTGATCTCGGTCGATGGGTGATCATCACCGCATTGATTATCGCTTCGGTGAAGTCTTTATTAGTAATGAATGTATTCATGCACTTAAAATATGAAGACCGGATGTTCCGATTATTTGCTCTTGTCGCGCTGGTGACATTCATCATTTTTATTTCTTTAACTTTTTTTGACTACGCCTTTCACTGAGCAGGATTATTGAAATGTTTTCAGGATCGTCTCCATTTTCAGATTATGTCGACGCAACATTTTTGACGATTGTCGGTATCTCGCTGCTCGTATTTCTGGGCCTGTTGATCGCTATGGTGTATTTTATCATACACTATAGCCGTAAGAAAAATCCTCATCCGACAGACATTGAAGGAAACATTCCGTTGGAACTCACCTGGACTATTATTCCGCTCATTCTTTTTATGGGTATGTTTTATATCGGTTGGCGAGGTTACCTGCTTGAACAGATTGTACCGGACAATGCGTTTCCCATAAAAGTCACAGCTCAGATGTGGAAATGGACTTTTGAATACCCGAATGGCGTTCGAGTCGATACATTATATGTTCCTGTCAATGCACCGATTAAATGCACGCTTCATTCTCTTGATGTAAACCATTCATTCTTTATTCCTTCATTTCGTATTAAGAAGGATGTTATTCCCAACCGGGAGAATGTCATGTGGTTCAAAACACCGCGTGTGGCATCGTTTGATATTGCCTGTGCCGAGTATTGCGGGTTAGAACATTCCTATATGTATACCAAAGTCGTTGCAATGGATACGACAACGTTCGAACACTGGTACAAGGATGTGTCGACAAAACAATCAAAACCATATCAATCATTTGTGAATAATGTAATACAATCAAATTAATTGCATGGAATTTCTTAAAGATATAGCACTGCCTCAATCGATTGAACATTACAAGCTTGTGGTTCTTATCGCCGCTATAAGTTCAATGATATTCTTGCCCTATATCGGTTTTGTGTTAGGCTCGATTATCCTTTCATTCCGGTACCGCATACAGGCGCGAAAAGAGAATAATGTTCAGGCGCTTGCCATCGCCTATCAACTTGCAGAAGTTCCGCTGAAAACGAAAAGTGTTTTGCTGTTCCTAGGAATTATTCCCGGCGCATCCTTAATCTTCTCCTTTGCTCAGATCCTGCAATCCACACCGGCAATTTCGGTAACGCTGTCTGGATTTGGATTTCTCTGTGTGGCAATTGGATTATGGTTGTTGTATTCATATAAACAAACATTCCGTATTCAAGGATTTCTTTCTTCCTATCGAACGCTTCTCAAAACACAGAAGGAGAAAGGCGAAACGGCGGCCGGTATTGAGCACTATGAGGCCGAAAATACTCAAACCTATGCACGGTCCGGGACGTACGGAATCATTCTTCTTCTCGTCGGAATTTTTCTTTATTCAGCAGCATTCGCACTGACTGCAAATCCTTCCAGTTGGCAGGAAACCGATTCTATCTTTGGTGTCTTGATGTCGTTTTCCGTTTGGATAAAGTTCTTTGTCATTCTTGCCCTATCAGCAGGCAGTACGGGCTTCGGAGTTTTATATTTTATTGTATCAAAGTCTACGAATGAACAGGAAGCATCTTTGGCAGCATTAAAGAAAATAGGTGTCCGTTTCTCGGTGATAGCATTGCTTGTTTTGCCTATTACCCTTTTAGCACAAGTTGCCAGCGTGAGCGACGAAGCAATATCCGGTCCGCTTTATTCGCTCACCGGAGTTGGACTCGTGCTGTTTTTCCTCGCTGCACATTTTCTGTATGGATATCAACGCTCGGCACATGGACAATCTGCCGCTGCAGGGTTTTTTGTGTTTCTCTTAGCGGCATGCATAAACATTACGGCCGACTCTCTCGATATCGGAACGGCAACCCGCGGACATGCAGCTGTTCTTTCAGCTCAGCATGAAAAGAATTTGGAAGATTTAAAAACGAGCCTAGGTGTCAATATAGTAACGTTTACCGGCGAGGATATTTACAACGCGAAATGTTCAGCTTGTCATCTCTTTGACCAGAAGAAAGTCGGACCGCCATACTTAGAGACAATTCCAAAGTATGAGGGAAAGAAATCAGAACTCGTTTCGTTCATTCTCAATCCTGTTAAAAAAGATCCCACCTATCCACCCATGCCGAATCAGGGCTTGAGGCCCGCAGAAGCGGATTCGGTTGGGAGTTACATCCTGCGAAGAGTTGCATCTCTTTTGTCAAAGGCAGTGAAATAACATGAAATTTGCCAATTCCATATCTGTTCGTCGTTCAAATGCCCTCGCTGATTATGTAATGCTGATGAAACCTGAATTGACACTGCTTTCAGTGTTAACCGCTGTCGGCAGTGCATTTTTAGCCCTGAATGGATCATTGCACTATTATCTTCTCGTGCACACGTTTATCGGAACAACACTTGTCGGCGGCGCGGCCGGAGTATTGAATCAATACGTCGAACGCCGATACGACTCGTTGATGAAACGAACCGAACATCGCCCGCTTCTCTCCGGACGTATTCAGCCCGTAGAAGCATTGGTCTTCGGAATTGTGCTGTGTGTTACCGGACTTTTCTATCTTGCATTATTCACAAATTGGGTAGCCGTCTCTCTTGCAGTGTTGACACTTGTGAGCTATCTGGCGATCTACACGCCGTTGAAAAGAAAGACACCTTTTGCAACGGTGGTCGGAGGAATTCCTGGAGCGTTGCCGCCGCTCATTGGATGGGCAATCGTGCGAGGCAGCGTATCGATGGAAGCGTGGTCGTTATTCTTCATCTTGTTCTTCTGGCAGATGCCGCATTTCTTATCGCTCGCATGGATGTACCGGAACGATTACGCTCGCGCCGATTACAAATTGTTGACCGTGCTCGATCCAAGCTGTGCAATCACCAGCCGGCAAATTCTCGTGTACTCCATTGCGCTTATTCCCGCATCGCTCATGCCGATGCTGGTGGGAATCACCGGAATGTTCTACTTCATCGGAGCATTGATGCTCTCTCTAGGATTTCTTGCAATTGCCATTCGCCTGTATTTTGTTCGTACGAATTATGCCGCTCGAAAACTCTTTTATGCCTCGCTTCTTTTTCTTCCCGCATTGTTCTTCTTGATGATGATCTAGTTGCCTTTCACACCCTCCTTTCTTACTTTACAAGCGACCTGCAGAGGTTGCATTCCCGAATGAACAGTATATTCGTATTAAGTTGAAAAGGATAAACACATGAACCAAACACAGAAGGATGAAACTGGATTATCTGCTAAGATGGCATTATGCCTTGCGGCAATGACGCTGGTAGGGATTGACGGAGAGTTTGCAAAAGAGGAATTGGAAAAGCTTCGGGCTCTTATTCATTCCGATGAAATTGAATTTCTCAGAGCATTTAGTTTTTATAACGAGCACTCCATCGATGTCTGTGTGAAAGTTATCGTTGCCCGGTTGAATGAAGAACAAAAAGAAATAGTGTATCGCGTTTTATACGACCTTGCCCACTCGGATCAAGACCTTGCGAAGAGTGAGGAAGATCTTTTAAAACAATACGCAACGGCATTCGGACTCGCTGCTAATTTTATTTCATGGGTAAAAACAAAAAATGATAAAAATTATGATTTAGCATTGTTTAAATAACTCGTTTTGAGGACAATTTGATACGATTATTAATCTAAAAAGTAAATTGCCACCATATGGCGTCTTTTTCTCCACATTGGGAGTAAAAACGACATGTGTCCTTATTTACGCAGAGTTAGGCACCATGCGCGCTATATTACTACGTGCCGCTAATACCGAATTTCTTGAACTTCCAAGTTAGATGAACGAAAAAACCTTGAATAGCTTTCTATCAACGAATTTAAATAAGCTCGGGCTTGTGCACATCAATTCTGAAGTACCTAAGAAACTGCTCACAGGAACGAAAAAACCAGACATAATTGCATTTGATAGAGATACTCGCATCCCAATATTCCTTGAGCTAAAGGTTGTTTCAAACCCAGGCGTAGTCTCTCAGATTTGTAATTATTTAGATAAAATAACAAACACATATCCGAACATTATAGAGGAGTTGGCATCATTCAAGATACCACCGGATTTCCAATTTAATTACGATTATGGAATAGTTGGACTCGTCATCAGCCCGGTTTCTCCGACCGATCAAAAATTTGATACGAATAATTCTATCTTGTGGGCCCAGTATGAAATAACACAGAACGCATTCTATATCACTAAGCGGCACGTCCTCAATCTAATAAAAAGCAAGCCGTCAGTTTTTATTTCTCGCCAAAATTATGTTAGTGATAGACCGTCAGCTTTGGTCAAATCGGCTTGGCCTCGACTCCAACAATTCTCTGAACTCATGAATGATGCGTTTTTATCTATCTCTTCTTCTATTTATCCTAGAGCAAACATGGATTCTGGTTATGTTGCCTATTATACGGCAAATGGTACCTATGCGATTTTTGGGATTTATACAGGTAAGAAGAAATCCACCTTCTGGGTCACTTTTCATATCAGGAAACCACATTACAATCGTTTTCTCCAGCTTCCAGAGATCAGGACGCTCGAATCCTTCGGAGTTTCACAGGGCTCGAAACAGGACAAAGGTAACTATTTTATTGTACCTTTTATTGTAAACGAACAACAAGTGACAGAGCCGACAAAGACGCATACGTTAATCGAACAGTTTATTTGTCTTGCTCAATTATCTTATTCACTAGAAAAAGATACCGCAATAGATAATCTCGATATTTCAAACGATAGCATCAATGGTTTATGTTTAAGGCAGTTCGGTCTTGTTGAGCATATTTAATGATATTGCATGTAAACACGAAAATTGAATTACATCTTGGGCTGCGCACGGCGCACAACAAGTGTAAAAATGATGGCGAGGTATGTAGCTGATAAACATTGTGTCACTCACTGTAAGTATAAAATAGCATTATGAGTTCGCACCACAACGTCATTTTTACACCGGACGTTAGCTGCAACCGCCGTAGCAAATGATGCGAGAAGCAATATGATACGAGAAACGAAGACCTTCGAACATAACCTTGCCCTCCTGGACAAGTTCATCTGGCATGAACAGGAGTTGGCTCATCGCTTAGATCAGCGGGAAGGGTTAGTCTATCTCTATGCTCTAAACTACGGTAAGACGTGCTCGGAATGCTTAAGAGTTTTCGATGGGAAAGTGTTTCTTTTATATGATGGTCGAACACAAGTTCGGCATGCCCTTCCCGCTTTACCAAATCCTTCATGTCTGAAGCCCTTAGAGTATGAGGGTGAGAAGGAGTGTGGATTCTCGTGGATGCACTTTAACCCGAGAACGCAATATCTAAGAAAAGAGAGACAGTACTACTGCAGTAGTGATGAATACCTGGACACTTGGCACTTGCAGATGCGATTAACCAACGAGCAGGAATGGGCTGAATGGATCGGTAAGAATCCCGAAATTGACCTCTACGGACCGCCTACGCTGGTTGACTCTGTTCGGCTCTCATTTTTCGAAAGGTACTGCATCAAACACGGACGTGTGAAGATTTTCCTCGATGGTTTTGAAGTCTCACTTAAGGATTTGGGATTACTTTCGCTGCTTACGATGATGCAAACTGCCAATGTTGCAGTAAGTGGCTTTGGCTTTAAATTACCCGATCTTGGTATCGATTTTTCTGAAAAGTATGACAATCTTGAAAATGGCGGCAAGAATTTGCTCACAGGCCTAATAAGAAAAATCAAATTCCAGCTTTCGGGTGGTTGTCCTTTTAAACCTATTGATGGTTGTATCAAGCATCAAATCTCATCATTAGAGATTCATGCAAAGATTGGCTTGACAAGGCAATCTTTGGATTCGTTCTTACGATTGACTGAGAGTGATATTCGGATTATGTCACAATACAGTTTGCCAACCAAATAACGGCTGCTGCAGCTAACACGCTGTTCCACTTCACAAATAGCATCGACAATATCCTGAACATTCTGACTGTTGAGTTTCAACCTCATTACTGTTTAGAGAATTTTCAGATATTCCGACCAGTTGAAGGTGAGGCACTTGAGATAGCAATTCCAATGGTCTGCTTCTGTGATCTCCCACTGTTCAGTATCAAGAAACATCTTTTCTTCTACGGATCTTACGGAATTGGTATGAGCAAGTCCTGGGGAAAGAGTCATGGCATAAGCCCAGTTCTCTACCTTACGCCCAACTCGCTACTGAGTAAATCTTTTGGCAGTATCATGCTTGCTGCGGACAGAGATGAGGTTGATAGAACTCTTTCGTGGAACTCGCGAAGAGGATCAGACATGTTATCAAGCTACATCAAGCCTTACGAAGGGGATATGTGGAGGGGCGGTAAATACGTTGAGAGAGTAAGGTTCTATGACGAGCGCGAGTGGAGATTTGTCCCTGATGCATCACGAGATGGTTTTCGTACTGCATTGAGCAAGAGAGACTATCAAAACGAGATTCTTCGGGCGCAGGAAAGTACTATGGTTGCGAATGTCAGGTTGGAATTCACACCAGACGATATCAAGTATATTATCGTAAAAAAGGAAGCCGAAATATTGCCGATGATTCGTTCTATCGAAAGAATCAAAGGTAGATTTGAACCTGACACCATCAAGCTACTCACTACACGGATCATAACAGTGGATCAGATTCGTGAAGACTTCTAGGATAAGGGAGTCGGTACCAGCATAGCGTCTGCGATCTTGACGTTATTTTATCCTGAGAAATGTTAACACAATGAAAGAACAACCGAAACACACACTCATCGATCTCTCGAATCCTATTATTGACATTATGCCGGCGTACCCGGGCGATGAACCTGCACGGCTTAAAAAGATCAACGACTTTGCGCGGGACGGGTTCAACAATTTCCGTTTCACAAGCAGCATGCATGCGGGCACACATATCGACGGGCCGATGCACATGACAGAATCCACCCGTTTCATTGATGAACTTCCTCTTGATCGGTTTATTGGAACAGGGTGCTTCTTGAATGCTGCCGGGATGAAGGTTATTTCATACACACCGGAGTTCGCATCCGCAATTGTCCCGGAAAGTATCGTTCTCATCTATACTGGATTCGGAAAACAATTTGGCAGCGAAGAATATTTTCACGATTATCCTGTCATCAGTATGGAATTGGTGCAGTTTCTTGTCAAGCAGCAGATCAGGATGGTCTGTCTCGATACGCCGTCGCCTGACAGGCATCCTTACGATATTCATATGTATCTTTTGAAGAATAACGTTCTTATTGCTGAAAATTTGACGGGCATGGAAAAACTTCTCTCGGTCAAGAAATTCGAGATCATCGCGTTACCATTGCGAATTCATGCCGATAGTTCGCCGGCAAGGATTGTCGCACGAATACTGGAGTAAACCTATGGACATCAGAACGCATGGGCGCACACTACGGAAGTGCGTTGAGACAATTCCATTGCTGTTCGGAAAATTCTCTCAACGATCTTAGCTTGCTGTCTGCAATATCAAATCGCGCCTCGTTCCACTGTTCTGCCATCGGAACGACGACCGTTTTCATCCGCGCTGCTTTCGCTGCAATGAGTCCGTTGAACGAATCCTCAATAACGAGACAATGTACCGGAGGAATGCGCAAGTGTTTCGCTGTTGTGAGAAATACTGCGGGATGCGGCTTACCGTATTCTTCCCGCTCGGCAGAATGAACGACGCTAAATGTATTCTCCATAGAAAATTTGTTCAGCACGGTATGAATAAGCCGCATTGGTGAGGATGAGGCAAGTGCTATTGTAATCCAGTGATTTTTAAAAAACTCCAATATATCCATCACACCGTCCAGCGGAACTGCTCGTTCGCGAACCCGCAGTTCCACGCCAGCTAAGATCTCGTCGGAGACTTGTTCCAATGATTTTTGATTCCATGGCTTCTGGTTATGACGGAACGCGACGACATCGTTCACCGGCAAGCCTGTGGTTTCAATACATTGTGTGCGAGTCAAATGAATTCCTACCGTCGCAAAGATTTCTATCTCAGCTTCCTGCCAAAAAGGTTCGGAGTCCAGCAGTACACCGTCCATATCGAAAATCACTGCGTCGATCATTATTTCCTCCATCTTAATCTAACAGAGAATAATCTGAATGGCAAGCGTACAAGCATCTCATGTGTGTTCCTTCTGTTAGGGATGAGACAGATTGAGAGTCTTCAGGTTTTTGCTTACTTTGTCTTTCATTAGTATTGATGAATAGGATGGTGAAGCACATGAAAAAGAATCCGAAACAACTTTCTGTTGCCACACGGGCGATCCATGGCAGCAACCTTTACGCTTTCAAAGGTCCCGTTGCGACGCCGATTTATCAAACTTCTACGTACCGATTTGAAACATCCGAGGATGCCATTCGATATGCAAAAGGAGATTCATCGGTTTATGTGTATTCGCGGTACCATAATCCCACAGTTCACGATGTAGAAGAGAAGATTGCGCTTATGGAACATGGCGAAACGGCTGCGCTCTTCTCTTCCGGTATGGCTGCAATTACGACAGCAATCCTTGCCGTAACGAAATCAGGCGATAATATCATTAGCACATCGGCTTTGTACGGCGGTACGTACCGGTGGATGCGCGACGAGCTGCCGAAACAAAATATTACCGTGCATTTCATTGACGCACAGCATTTGGAGGATATTGCACAAATTGCCGATGAACGAACGACTATCGTCTATATCGAAACTCCTACGAATCCCACGCTCAGTATTGTTGACATTTCTGAAGCAGTCCGCTGCACGAAGAAAGCAGAAAAGAGGCTCGGCCGTCGTATTCTTACGATGATCGATAATACGTTCGCTACCATTCTCAACCAGGATCCATTTCAATTCGGTGTGGATGTTATTGTCGAAAGCGCCACTAAATTTCTCGGCGGGCACAGCGATATTCTCTCCGGTGTTGTCATCGGTAAAGAGGAGTACATCAAACAGGTGCGCACACTGAGAAAGTATCATGGCGGATGTGCTGATCCTTTTGCGGCATACTTACTTGGCAGAAGTTTGAAAACATTCGAACTGCGTGTGAAAAGGCAAACCGAAAACGCTCTTGTACTGGCACGCACATTGGAGAAACATAAAAAGGTAAATCGTGTTCTCTATCCCGGACTCCCTTCGCATCCACACCACAAGATTGCTAAAAAACAAATGACCGGATTTGGCGGCATGGTCACCATTGAAGTGAAGCCATCGAAACGATACTCACCTGTTGAGGCAGCAGCAAAAGTATGCGACACCCTGACCATTGCCGTCAATGCAATGTCATTGGGCAGTGTGGAGACACTCGTCAGCATTCCGGTCTATTCGTCCCACGTATTTATGTCGGATGAAGAGTTGCAGCGTCATGGCGTTACAGCTGGAATGATTCGCATCTCTGTCGGTGTTGAAGGAATTGAAGATTTGATTACGGATTTTGTAAAAGCTTTGGCAGTGATTTGAGCTTGCGAATGAAGTGTGGTGCCTTCTATCCATAATACGAATCGTCTAAAGGAGAATAATGTGAATAACCGAATTACCGTGATTGTCGTTGTTGGCATTCTCTTGGTGCAGTGTTTCGCATTGGCTCAGAATGTTGTGATCATTGTGATCGACGGTGCGAGATACACGGAGACGTTCGGTGCAAGTTCTCTTAATATTCCGCATATATGGACACAGTTGCGACCTCTCGGATCGATCTGGACAAACTTTCGCAATGATGGAATCACCAAAACCGATCCGGGGCATGCCTCCATTGCGACAGGCACATGGCAATCTATCGACAACATAGGCGTTATCAGACCAACGCAGCCAACGATATTTGAATATTTCCGCAAAGCATCCGGAGCCCCGGAATCCGCAACAGCAGTTGTCGTCGGAAAACTCAAATTGAATATTCTAGCTTATAGTACGCATCCAAACTATGGGGCAAAATATAAAGCTTCTACTTTCATCGGTAAGGACGATACATCGGTTGTCAGAAAATTGAAAACGACGCTCCGACAAAATCATCCGAAACTCACGCTTGTGAATCTTCCGAGCACGGATGCAGCCGGTCACTCTGGCGACCGGACTCAGTACCTTTCTGCGATTCATGTTGCGGACTCATTGATTTATGATATTTGGCAAACGCTTCAGGCAGACTCATTCTATCGCATGAACACGACTTTATTTGTGACGAACGATCATGGGAGACATGACAACCTCCATGGCGGCTTTCATAATCATGGAGATGATTGTGAGGGATGCCGGCACATAATGCTTTTTGCGATTGGAAGGGGCTTTCCCGTAAACACAGTCATAACTAAAAGGCGTTCACAATGTGATATTGCGCCAACCGCTGGAGAGCTTCTTTCTTTCCCGACATTTTATTCCACAGGAACAAGTCTTCTCCGCGATACAGCAGCTGTCCAGCGATAATCGGTGTTCAATATCCTTAGGAAGCATGTATATTTTCCCATGGTGATTTCTCCTGACCATATCCGGCAATTTCTTGAGTCGTTTCAACGTCAAGAATGCAGCAGCAGGGGTCTCATTTCTGCCGGTGTTTTGGTTCCACTCTTCGAGAGGAACGGCGAGCTGCACGTTGTGCTCACTCAGCGGACGAATGAAGTAAAGCATCATAAAGGACAGATTTCTTTCCCCG
>Ga0182021_10010123_pt1 | contig 11177 bp, 10 predicted proteins | sample 612E3MmetaG_FD_120493 | JGI IMG/M metagenome (GOLD analysis project Ga0182021, IMG submission 120493) | Permafrost microbial communities from Stordalen Mire, Sweden - 612E3M metaG (Illumina Assembly) | ecosystem: Environmental > Terrestrial > Soil > Wetlands > Permafrost | place: Sweden...
CAAGACTACAAGACAAATAAACGTTAAAATAATATGATAACAATTCGAAAAGCCACCACAGCAGATGCCCCGGCAATAATCGATTTTCAGAAGAAAATGGCGTGGGAAACGGAACAGTTGACCCTGCCGCCTGAAATAATCAAGAATGGTGTTAATGCAGTTTTCATTAATCCTTCATTAGGTCAATACTGGGTAGCTGAAAAAGAGGATAATGTCATTGCATCACTCCTTATAACAAATGAATGGAGCGATTGGAGAAATACCATAGTCTGGTGGTTCCAGTCCGTATATGTACTTCCGTCTTATAGAAGAACAGGTGTTTTCAGAGCTATGTACTCACATATAAAAAATGAAGCTGAAAAACAGGGTGTTGCAGGTCTTCGTCTCTATGTGGAAACAAATAATTCAAGAGCCCAAAAAACTTATGAAGCATTAGGAATGAACAACCGGCATTATGCCTTGTATGAATGGCTGAAAGAGTAAATAATGCAATGGATACCAGTAATATTGATTTTGCCGTATTTTTTTTTCATTATTAAAATATACAGAAGCCTCACCAGGGTTAAACCATTCAATACTTCAGCCGATCCTGTAACATTTATATCGCTGGTGGTAGCATGCCACAATGAGCAGGATAATATTCCTCTGCTGTTAAAATGTATCGGGGAACAGGATTATCCCGAAAAATTATTCGAGATTATTATTGTCGATGATAATTCCACCGACAGAACATATGAAATCGCAACCGGTTATACAGGATGCGGCAATATAATTGTCGTGCATAATAATGGTAAAGGGAAAAAGGAAGCCATCAGGACAGGTATCAGCTCTTCATCCGGCTCACTGATAATAACAACTGATGCCGATTGCCGCATGGGAAAGAGATGGCTGGGAACAATTGAATCATTTTATCAGAAACACAAACCTGATATGATTATATGTCCTGTTCAGATTGAATCTTCACCCGGATTTTTCGGAAAGTTTCAGGAAATGGAGTTTCTCAGTCTTCAGGGAATCACTGCCGGATCTGCAATTTCAGGGAACGGAGTTATGTGCAACGGTGCGAATCTTTCGTTCACCAGGAAAGCATATTCTGATAACGTTGATAATCTACATGATGAAATAGCTTCGGGCGATGATATTTTCCTGCTTCACAGCCTGAAAAGGGATAATAAATCAAAAATATTATGGCTCGAATCAGCTGAAGCTATGGTAACTACCGCTGCTTCCCCTACAATTTCGGCATTCCTGAAACAACGTAGCAGATGGATTTACAAAGCTAAAGCGTACAGTGACCGGTTCACGGTTCTTCTGGGAATGGTAACATTTATTACAATTGCGGTACAGTTTTTTGTGCTTGCAGAAGTATTTATAAATCAGCTATTTATTCCGGTATTATTAACGATTTTTGCTCTGAAATCTATTCCTGATTTATTGATTCTGACAAATACGTTGCGCAGATACGGAAGGAATAAACTGATTATATGGTTTTTACCTTCACAGCTTATTTATCCCTTTTATGTTTTGTCAACACTTTTCTATCCGGTATTTTCCAGGAAAGCCGGGCTGTCAGTTCCCCATTTCCGAAAGGAATTTGATCCTCATTAATCTGATCTCATCTTCTTCGAATTCGTTGCCCAGCTCTCTGATCGCATCTTCCAGTGAATCAGATTCGGCCTCTTCCCTGAAATAGGAATATATATCATGCTGACGTTCCTCGTCAATCATCATATTTGCATAATAATCAAGGTTTAACCTGGTTCCTGAATTTACTATTGCCTCGATTTCCGATAACAACTCCCCCATTTCCAACCCCTTGGCTTCCGCAATATCCTCAAGAGGTCTCTTTGCATCAATACTTTGGATAATATATACTTTTAACCCTGACTTGTTAACAACAGATTTTACAACCATATCGAGTGGCCGGATAATCTCTTTCTCTTCGACATATTTTTTTATTATGTCAATAAATTCCTCCCCGTATCGTTGTGCTTTGCCCGCGCCCACTCCTGATATGTTCTGCAGTTCGTCAATAGTGATGGGGTATTGTATAGCCATATCCTCGAGTGATGGATCCTGGAATATTACAAATGGAGGAACATCTTTTTGTTTTGATATTTTTTTCCGTAAATCTTTCAGGATACTGAAAAGTTCCTCATCAACTGCAGCTGTTCTTGCCCCGAAAGCATTTTCTTCGTCAGTTGTATCAGCATAGTCGTGATCTTCTGCAAGCATGAATGAGGTCGGATTTTCAAGAAACTCCATACCTTTTGTTGTGATCTTCAAAAGTCCGTAATTCTCTATATCCTTCGTCAGAAACTTGGCAATAAGAGCCTGCCTGATTACCATGTTCCAGAATTTATCATCCTTGTCTTCACCAATTCCGAAAAATTCGAGTTTATGATGCTTATATGATTTTATAGCTGCCGTAACTTTTCCGGAAAGAATATTTGAGATATGATCAGCCTTGAATTTTTCTTTTACTGCCAGAATAGTTTCGAGAACATTAACAACAGCCTCATTCCCTTCAAATTGCGATTTTGGATGGAGGCAGTTATCACATGCTTCGCAGTTATCCTTCAGATACTCTTCACCAAAATAGTGGAGCAGCAATTTCCGTCTGCAAACCGAAGATTCAGCGTATGAAACAGTCTCAAGCAGAAGTTGTTTACCTATCTCCTGTTCTGCAATAGGCTTTCCCTGCATAAATTTCTCAAGTTTCAGGATATCGTTATAACTGTAATATGCGATACAGTTCCCCTCACCGCCATCACGGCCTGCCCGTCCGGTCTCCTGATAATATCCCTCGAGGCTTTTAGGAATATCATAATGGATAACGAATCTCACATCAGGTTTATCAATACCCATTCCGAAAGCAATAGTTGCGACAATGATATCGACCTCCTCCATCAGGAACTTGTCCTGGTTCAATGTGCGGGTTGCGGAATCCAAACCGGCATGATATGCAAGAGCTTTGATACCATTAACCTTTAGTACTTCAGCCAGCTCTTCAACTTTTTTGCGGCTGAGACAATAAATTATCCCCGATTTTCCCGAATTGTTCTTAATATACTTGATTATCTCTTTAGTGACATCCTGTTTCGACTTAACTTCATAATAGAGGTTTGGTCTGTTAAATGAAGATTTAAAAATATCTGCATCAAGGATACCGAGATTCTTCTGGATATCGTGCTGGACTTTTGGAGTGGCTGTTGCAGTCAGTGCAATTATAGGTGACCTCCCGATTGTATCTATTATGGGTCTGATGCGCCTGTACTCAGGCCTGAAGTCATGTCCCCATTCAGAAATACAGTGAGCCTCATCAATGGCATAAAAAGAAATTTCTATATGTTTTAGAAATTCAATATTTTCTTCTTTTGTCAATGATTCAGGAGCAACGTATAAAAGTTTTGCGTTGCCTGATAAAACATCTTTCTTAACCCGTGCTATCTCTGTTTTTGTAAGAGATGAGTTAAGAAAGTGAGCAACATCATCGTCGGTACTGAAGTTCCTCATAGCATCTACCTGGTTCTTCATGAGAGCAATAAGAGGAGATATTACTATTGCAGTTCCCTTCTTCATTACAGCAGGAAGCTGATAACAGAGGGATTTCCCTCCTCCCGTAGGCATCAGAACGAAAGTATCTTTACCGGAGAGAACATTCAATATGATTGGTTCCTGATTGCCTTTAAAAGTATCAAAACCAAAATACTTTTTTAAGTAATCGTGAATAGTAGAATCGTTAAGCATGTTTAAATAAAAATCGTTCAATTTTTTTCAAAAGTTAATAATAATGTCTGACTGAGAAGAGTATCAGTTTGCAGTTAATATAAAATTAATAAAATTACTTATCAAATAATTGTTTTATATAATATATTAACACAAATGATCGGAAAAAATTATCCGGAATTTTATCCGGGACAAAAATTTGATGTTGTTTTGCAAAATAAGTTTTATCATCTTTGCTGGCTGAATTTAAACCGATTAATATCAGGAGGCAATGGCAATATTTGGGAACAAAGGTTCAAAAGGTGAAAAAGAGATGTCATTTCTTCAGCATCTCGAGGAGTTAAGGTGGCACATAATCCGTTCTATCTTAGCAATTGTATTATTTATGATTGTGGCGTTCATATTTAAGAACTTTATTTTTGATAGTATTATTCTTGCACCAAAGAATCCAACTTTTTTTACGAACCGCCTTCTCTGCCAGCTTGGTGAACGTTTACATACAGCAGCTTTATGCATTAACACAAAGCCATTGAATCTGATTAATATTAAAATGTCGGGGCAGCTTACGACTCATATTACCGTAGCAATGGTTGCAGGAGTTATACTTGCCTTTCCTGTTATTTTGTGGGAATTCTGGCAATTCTTCAGACCGGCTCTCAAACCTAATGAAGCAAAATACGCCAGGGGAGCTGTAACTGCCGCTTCTCTTCTCTTCTTCATCGGAGTTCTGTTTGGATACTTTATGCTCGCTCCCCTGTCATTACATTTTCTAAGCTCATATGAAATCAGTCCCGAAGTTGTCAATCAGATCAATATAAGATCATATATCGGGACCCTGACATCAATATGTCTGGCCACCGGCCTGGTTTTCGAACTGCCGATAATAGCTTTCTTTCTCACCAAGATTGGCATCATTACACCTAGCTTCATGAGAAAATACAGGAAACATGCAATTGTTGTTATCTTCATAATAGCTGCAATCATAACACCTCCTGATGTATTTTCCCAGACACTTGTAGCTATACCTCTTCTGATTCTGTATGAGGTCAGTATCTTCATATCTGCAAGGGTAATGAAACAGAAAGATAAGGATCGTGACGATTTTATGAAAGAAGATGATACTGCTGAACCTGCAACTGCAAAATCATAGTAACCCGGATGAAACTTTACACCGAAAATCTTGTAAAAAAATACCACTCCAGGACAGTCGTTGATAATGTTTCTGTCGAGGTAGAACAAGGAGAGATTGTCGGATTGCTCGGACCCAACGGAGCCGGTAAAACAACAACATTTTATATGATTGTAGGGCTGATCAAACCCAGGGAAGGAAGGATATTCCTGGATGATCAGGAAATAACATCACTCCCAGTATATAAACGTGCCAGAAGAGGCATTGGATATCTTGCACAGGAAGCCTCGGTATTCAGGAATATGTCTGTTGAGGATAATATCCGGGCAGTACTTGAAATGTCGGGATTTTCAAAAGAAGAGCAGAGAGATAGACTTGAAACGCTTCTGGGTGAATTTGGCCTGATTAAAATAAGGAAAAGCAAAGGTATCCAGCTTTCCGGAGGTGAAAGAAGACGTACTGAGATAGCAAGAGCGCTTTCCCTTAAACCGAAATTCATATTACTTGATGAACCTTTTGCGGGAGTTGACCCTATTGCAGTGGAAGATATTCAGGAGATAGTTTCAAAACTCAGGGAGAAAAATATTGGAATTCTGATAACCGATCATAACGTTCATGAAACACTTTCTATCACCGATCGTGCCTACCTGCTCTTTGAAGGCCGGATCCTTAAGTCCGGAACTTCTGCACAACTGGCAGATGATGAACATGTTAGAAAAGTATACCTCGGAAAGAACTTCGAATTACGAAGGTAGAAGAATCAATTTGATTTGATAATAATTTATTATACTTTTGCGGGGAATTTTATCGCGGATGTGTCGTAATTGGTAGCCGAGCAAGACTTAGGATCTTGTGTCTTCGTGACGTGGGGGTTCGAGTCCCTTCATCCGCACAAATTAACAAACCGCCCGCAACCTATTTAATAGTGGATTTTGGCGGTTTTTTTAACAAAAAAATAAACAAGAACTAAAATGAATATTACCAGAGAAAACATCGACGACCTGAATGTTGTATTAAAAATAGACATCACAAAACCCGATTATGCAGATAAGGTCGAGACCGTTTTAAAAGATTACAGGAAAAAAGCGACTATTAAAGGTTTTCGTCCCGGAATGGTTCCAATAGGTCTGATCAGGAAAATGTACGGCAAAGCTGTACAGATTGATGAGATCAATAAAATTGTTACTGAAAATATTCAAAAATATATAACTGATGAGAAGATCGAAATACTCGGAGATCCTCTTCCAAAAACAGATGAGCAGGAATCAATCAATTTTGACACACAGGAAGATTTTTCTTTTTCGTTTGAAATCGGACTTGCTCCCGGAATTACGGTAACTCTTAACAAAAAGAATAAAGTTAACCTTTATGAGATCATCATCGATGATAAAATGAAGAGCGATTATCTCGATAATTATAAGCGCCGCTATGGGGAATTAAGAAAAGCTGACCTCACCCAGGATAAGGATGTAATCAAAGGGAAAATTGAAGCTCTCGATAATTCAGGAAATGTTGTACCTGAAGGTCCCACCGCTGAAGATACCTCACTTGCAATTGACCTTATTAAAGATGACAAAATTAAAACAGATTTTATTGGTAAGGGCCAGAACGATATTATAGAATTTGACCTTAAGAAAGCCTTCCCGAATGATAATGAAATTGCGGGAATATTACGGAAGAAGAAGGAAGAAGTAGCAGAACTTGAAAGAAATTTCAGGTTTACAATTAACGAAATAAGCCGTTTTCATCCTGCTGAAGTGGGAAAAGAACTTTTCGACAGGATTTATGGTGAGGGAGTCGTCAGTTCTGAAGAAGAATTCATGAAAAAGATTGAAGATGAGATCGCTATGAACCTTAAGCAGGAAAGTGATTACAAACTGATGATCGATATCAAAAATCTTGCTCTTGGTAAAACCAGTATGGAATTTCCTGAAGAGTTCCTGAAAAGATGGCTGCTCAAAGTTAATGAAAAGACCACCCGGGAGCAGATTGATAAAGAGTTCGACAGTTTCAGAAAAGACCTCAAGTGGCAACTGATAAGAAATAAAGTTGCACGAGACAACGAAGTTAAAATCAGCGAGGAAGAGTTGCTGAAAGAGGCTGAAAACATAACAAGACAGCAGTTCCATCAGTATGGTCTGTTCTATGCCACCGATGAGCAAATTTCAAATTATGCAAAAGAGACCCTTAAAAAGGAGGAAGATTCCAAGAGAATTGCCGATAAGATACTTGAAGAGAAAGTTATTTTAGTTCTTAAGGATCTGGTAAAGCTTGAGAATAAGAGTGTCACTGTTGAAGAATTCAATAAGCTTTTCGAATAGTAATCAACACATTGCACTGATTTATTTTATTTTTATTATCTTTGTCTGTTAATTTATAATCTTGAAAATATGAATATCCTTGACGATTTTGGAAAATTTGCAAGAGGCAAACGTGGAATTAGCAGTCTTAACCTTCACAGGTATGCATCTGCGTCTGATAGCTATATTTCACCAACAATCATTGAAGAAAGACAACTGAACGTGGCTTCAATGGATGTTTTTTCACGTCTGATGATGGACAGGATTATTTTCCTTGGCTTACCGATAGATGACTATGTGGCTAATATTATCCAGGCTCAGCTGTTGTATCTTGATTCGTCTGATCCCGGAAAAGATATCCAGATTTATTTCAATACACCCGGTGGATCAGTCAATGCAGGTCTTGGCATTTATGATACCATGCAATACATATCAGCTGATATAGCCACAATATGTACCGGTATGGCAGCATCAATGGGTGCAGTTCTCCTTACGGCAGGTAAAAAAGGAAAAAGATCAGCTCTGAAGCATTCGAGAATTATGATCCATCAGCCTATGGGCGGTGCGGAAGGAGTTGCTTCGGATATAGAAATTACCGTTCGTGAAATAGTTAAACTTAAGAGAGAACTCTACGAAATAATCGCTCTCCATTCCGGTAATTCAATTGAAAAAGTTGAAAAAGATTCGGACAGGGATTATTGGATGACATCCCAGGAAGCCAAAGATTACGGCATGATTGATGAGATTCTTCAAAAATCACAAAAATAACTTTCAATGGATAAATGTTCATTTTGCGGCAGAACAAAAAAAGAAGCCAATATTCTTATCGCTGGTCTCGAAGGCCATATCTGTGACCACTGTATAGAACAGGCTAACAGCATAATGAAAGAAGAACTTGGAAGTAAAAAAAACTCAACATTTGATACAATAAACCTCCTTAAACCTGTCGAGATCAAGCATTTTCTTGACCAGTATGTGATAGGTCAGGATATGGCAAAGAAAATAATTGCAGTCGCAGTATATAACCACTATAAAAGGTTGATGCAGAAGCCTGATTCAGAGGATATTGAAATTGAAAAATCAAATATCATTCTGGTCGGTGAAACAGGTACCGGGAAAACATTGCTTGCCAGGACAGTTGCAAAAATGCTGCATGTACCTTTTACAATTGTCGATGCAACAGTACTTACTGAAGCAGGTTATGTCGGGGAAGATATTGAAAGCCTTCTCACCCGTCTCCTGCAAAATGCAGATTATGATGTAAAAGCAGCCGAAAAAGGCATCGTATTTATAGATGAGATCGACAAAATTGCAAGGAAAGGCGACAACCCTTCTATAACCCGGGATGTTTCAGGTGAAGGGGTGCAGCAGGGATTATTGAAATTACTCGAAGGATCGATAGTGAATGTACCTCCTCAGGGCGGACGTAAACATCCTGAACAAAAGATGATCCCTGTAGATACAAAAAACATCCTTTTCATTTGCGGTGGTGCTTTTGAAGGTATCGACAAGAAAATAGCTCAACGTCTTAATACGCAGATCATCGGTTTCGGAGCTTCAAAAGTCAAGGAAAAAGTAGATAAAAACAATCTCCTTCAGTATATTGCTCCTCAGGACCTCAGGGCATACGGCCTGATCCCTGAAATAATCGGCAGACTACCGGTGCTTTCACATCTGAATCCTCTCGACAGAGATGCCTTAAGAGCAATTCTTACGGAACCCAAAAATGCTTTGATAAAACAGTATATAAAGTTGTTCCATATGGATAATATAGACCTCACGTTCGCGGATGGAGTTCTTGAATATATTGTCGACAAAGCCATTGAATTCAAACTTGGAGCCCGCGGACTCAGATCAATCTGCGAGGCAATTATGCTTGATGCCATGTTCGAGATGCCATCAGTTGAATCAAATGAGCTTGTAATTACCATCGACTATGCAAACCGTAAACTTGAAAGAATAAATCTTAAAATTCTAAAAGCATCATAAAAAAGCAGGGACATACCATGGAAAAAATTAGGGACATGCCATGGCATGTCCCTACCTTTTATATTCTCTACGGTATTAATTTTTCCACATATTTCTTTGCTTGTTCTTGAGAAGTATCTCTTTCGATACTCCGTTTCTGGTCACAACAGCTTTGGCATCACATTCTCCCGTACCATAATTTAATTCAACAGGTTGCGCTCCTTCTCTCTCTATTTTAACTACTCCGCTGACAATGAATACGCATGCACGTTTCCAATCCAGGGCTGTCATTATCGTATTTTTATATGAAATCCCGTCGATATTTTTACCGATGGCTGTTCCGGTTACGAGACACTCATCATCCCAGATATTCTTAGTATTGAGGCCGGCAATCCACACTCTCTGATGTTCGAATGAACGTTCCATAGTTTTCCCGTCAGGAAGGGTTAGTTTTCCACCTGTAAGTTTTACCGAAATCACCAGATTCTGACTGCTGTTATACCCCTTGTTTTCCAGTATTTTGGTTCCTTCAACTTTAATTCCATTGAAGTAATAATCAACAAATGTTGTGGTTCTCATTGATCCAATCTGAAGTCGCGGGCCGGTTACTTCAATCAGGATCTTTCCTGACCTTACGTTATTATTTAAACCATTGCAGGCTGTCCCATAGTCAACCGTGACTTTTTTTGGCCAGACACCGGAAGTAGGATTTGTTATCGTTACGGAAGGGCATGAGTCAGCGAGAATCATTTCAGATTTGGAATCAAGACTTTTATTTAATCCGTCAAGAATAATTGTCGCATTATCTACAGTGTTGAAGACATCTTCATATATTGCTTCTGCCACTGCATCATCGTCTGCCATGTCAATACTTGCCTGTTCAATGACAGCAGAATCTTTTTTACAGGAATAAAATGAAAGCATTACAAGTGCTGCTATCATCAGAAATGATTTGGTTTTCATAAAGTCTATTTTTTAGATTAATAATTTCGATTTACAATTTGTTAGATACATCAAAACCAGAAAGGTTTAAAGTATTCTAAAAAATATTTTTTTTAATTAATGAGACATCGAAATAAACCGGATTAATATCTTTTGTAGCAGGATCATAGTTGTATGTCAAATATCGAATCGAACTTGTTTGTATCTATTTATTATTCAATGTTATCTGTTTTATTGATAGAACTCCTCCGGAGTTCGGTATTCATTGGATAACATGTTACTAGCATTGATGAAATCCCTCCGGGATTTATTCATTGTTATCCAATAAAATTTATTAATAATAAGGACCCCGGCTATGTTTAATCAAATCTATCATTTGTAAAATCCCGCCGCGATTTATTCATTGTTATCCAATAAAATTTATTAATAATAAGGACCCCGGCTATGTTCAATCAAATCTATCATTTGTAAAATCCCTACGGGATTTATTCATCCTGATACATTATAATTAATTAATTTCGCAAATCGCGGAGCGATTCCATTAATACTAGCTACATGCAACATTATTAATTGTGAACCGCGGAGCGGTTCCATCAATACTAGAAAATCGAATCATGAATATGGATGAACCGCGGAGCGGTTCCATCAATGCTAATTTACCCCAATATTAATTTTTTTAAAACCGCGAAGTGGTTTCATCTTTTATGTAAATTTTTATTATCTTTAAATGCTGCTTATTAAAAAATTGTGCTATGAAACCCAATACCTATACAAAATTGTATGCCCATATTGTTTTTACACCTAAGGGCAGAGACTTAACGTTAAATAATTCAATCCGTACGATTGTCCATAAATATATCTATGGAATTATCGTTGAAAAAAAATGTTTCCCGGTTGCGATCAACGGAACAAGGGATCATATCCATATTTTGGTCGGATTCCCTCCTACAACTGCAATTTCTGACCTTGTTCGCGACATTAAACGCAGTTCTTCATTATTTATCAATGAACAACAAAAATCCTACATTAAATTCAGCTGGCAGGAAGGATTTGGTGCTTTCACTGTAGGATTCAGGGAACTTGATCGTGTATATAAATATATCCTAAAC
>Ga0182021_10010124_pt1 | contig 11177 bp, 7 predicted proteins | sample 612E3MmetaG_FD_120493 | JGI IMG/M metagenome (GOLD analysis project Ga0182021, IMG submission 120493) | Permafrost microbial communities from Stordalen Mire, Sweden - 612E3M metaG (Illumina Assembly) | ecosystem: Environmental > Terrestrial > Soil > Wetlands > Permafrost | place: Sweden...
ATCCGCGCGACGTTGCCGACGAGCGTCTCGCTCGAGCGCTCCGCGAAATACGTCGGCCGCATGCGCTCGATCCTTCGCGGATGCCCGGAGAATCAGCCCTGCACCGAGGACAATCGCCGTCACCGTGAGGTCCTGACCGTCATCTCGCAGCTCGGGCGTCCTGACGACGGCACCGACAGCGCCGGCTTCCAGAACATCGAGCTCTTCGCGCCGCTCCGTCCGATCGGTGACTGGGGGAAGGGCGTCACCAAGGAGTCGCTGACCGACGATCTGTCGAAGGAGCTCAGCGAGGCGTTCCCGGGGGTGGTCTTCAACTTCTCGCAGATGATCTCCGACAACGTCGAAGAGGCGATGAGCGGCGTGAAGGGCGAGAACTCCATCAAGGTGTTCGGCCCCGACGTCGTCGCCAACGAGAAGACGGCCGAGCAAGCGATGGCCGTGCTCGCCAGCGTGCAGGGCGTGCGTGACCTCGGTCTCGTCCGCTCCAGTGGGCAGCCGAGCATCAAGATCGTGCCCGATCGGCAGGCGTGCTCGCGCTACGGCCTCAACACCGGCAACGTCGAGGCGGTCATCCAGGCCGCGATCGGCGGCAAGGTGGCCACGCAGGTCTTCGAAGGCGACCGGCGGTTCGATCTCACGGTCCGCTGGCTCGGGCCGTACCGAGAGTCGGTCGAGGCGATCAAGGAGCTGATGATCTTCACGCCGGACGGCACACCCGTGCCGCTCGCGCAGATCGCCCAGGTGTTGATGGAGGACAGCCCAGCGGTCATCTTCCGCGAGGACGGGACGCGCTACACGCCGATCAAGTTCTCGGTCCGAGGGCGTGATCTCGAGAGCACCGTAGCCGAGGCGCAGGCCAAGGTCGCGGCCAAGGTGCCGGTCGGCGAGGACTCGCACATGGACTGGAGCGGCGAGATCAACGAGCTCCGCGAGGCGCAGGTCCGGCTCGCGATGATCATTCCCGCGACGCTCCTGGTCATCGCGCTGCTCGTCTACGGCTCGGTGCGCAGCGTCGTCAACACGCTCATCGTGCTCTTCAACATCCCGGTGGCCTGTGCAGGAGGCGTGCTGATGCTCTTCTTCACACGCCTGAATTTCTCGGTCTCGGCGGCGATGGGCTTCATCTCCGTCTTCGGCATAGCGATCCAGGACGCGATCCTCGTCGTCTCGCACTTCCAGCGCGTTCGCACGCCCGATATTCCGGGGGTCAGCGACCACGAGCGCGTCGTCGCCGATGAGGTCGCCTCACACGCGCAAGCCGCCGACGGGCGTCAACCTTATGCGGCGCTCTCGGTCGAAGAGGCCGCCCTCGACGCGAGCGTCAAGTGGCTGCGCCCCGTCTTGATGACCACGCTGGTCGCGCTCTTCGGTCTGCTCCCGGCCGCGCTCTCGCACGGCATCGGCTCGGAGACGCAGAAGCCGCTCGCCGTCGTCGTCATCGGAGGCGCGCTCGTCCTGGCGATCGTCGCGCGCCTCGTGCAGCCGCCGCTGCTCGTGCTGGTGCACGGCGCGATCGAGCGACGACGCGTCGCAAAAGAGCTCCGGCGCGGATACGCGTCCAGCCCGCCGCCCGCGCAATCGTAGGCTTCCTCGAGGCGGCTCCAGCACGCAGATTGCTTCCGCGATCTGCATGTCGAAGCGCACCACCGCTGCGGCGCTCTCCGTCGTCTTCGGCGCGCTCGCGGTCGCCGGTTGCGAGCACCACTACATCTATCGGCCGACCGTCGCGACGACCTCGGCCGTCGCCGGACGGCTGGCGTCGTACTACGCGATTCCCCCCGATGCGCCGCGCGGCTCCGTGCAGCTCGCGACCTTCGGTTTTGCAGACATCCACCCCACCGGCGCCGAGGACGAAGAGCTCCGCGCGATCCACGTGCGCATGGTGGTGTCGAACAATGACGACACGCCGTGGAAGATCGACACGCGCGAGCAACTGCTCGCGCTACCCGCCAACGGCCAGAGCCGCCCCGCGTTCGCCAGCAGCGATGTCGGGCCGGGGCCCATCGTCGAGGTGCCGCCCCAGGGCAAGCGCACCATCGACCTCTTCTATCCGCTGCCCGAGCACATGCAGGAGGCGAGCGACCTGCCCGAGTTCGACACGCTCTGGAAGGTCGAGACCTCGACCCGCATCGTCGGCGACCGGACGCCGTTCGAGCGCCTCGAGGTCGTGCCTCGCTACGCGTACGAGTACGACGACTACTACTGGGGCCCGGGGTACTACCCCTATTACGATCCGTACTACGTGCACGGCGGAGCGTTCGTCGGTGTGCGCGTCGCGCCGAGCTTCGGGCATCGTCCCGTGGTCATCCGGCCGAGCCACGGCGGCGGCGGCCACGGGCACGGCGGCCACGGCGGCCATCGCTAGCTCACGGGATCACGACGACGATGCCGCTGCCCGCGTCGGTGGGCGGTGCGCCGCGGTCACCCGTGCCGTTCGAGCCGACGCCGGCGCCGCCGGCCACTCCGCCACCGGTGCCATGGCCCGAGCCGGTGCTCGTGCTTCCGGCGCCGCTCGCGCCTCCGTTGTTCGCGTCGCCATTGCCTCCGCCTTGCCCGACGCCATTGGCGCCGAGCCCGGCTCCGCCCGGCACGCCGCCGCTCGTCCCCGTTCCGGTTCCGACCCCGGTCGCCGCACCGTTGCCGGAGGTACCGGCGTTCGCCCCGGTGGTCTCGGCGCCGTTGGTCGCGCCGCTGTTGCCGTTCGCGACGTTGCTCATTCCGTTGGTCGTGCCGGTCGAACCCGTCGCGTCCGAGCCTCCGTTCGTCGCGCTGCCATTGGCGCCGGAGGTGCCAGGGGCTTGCGCGTTGTTGGTGCTACCCGAGCCGCTCGCTTCCCCGGTTCCGACGAGTGACCCCAGCTCCGCCATCGACGGCGGGTGGGCATCGCCCCCGCTGCAGCCGACGGCGACGACGAGCCCGATCGACGCCAACTGCGTCACCCGCGACTGCAAACGAGCAGGCTTCATGGCGCTACCCCTCCCGGCGAGGGAGGGGTGCATTCGCCATGCCGCAATGATCGATAACGCGAGCAATGTCCAACGCTTGAGCCCATTTTGGGGCAGGCTCGACGAGCCGGGAAGGGGGTCTGCTCGAGCCCTGTTTGCTCCTTTTCCCGACCTGTCGGGGACAGGTTGATCGGAGGTCGGTTCCAGGCTATCTATGCGGCCCCAAATTGGTTGGACGCCTGGCGGACCCCAATTGCGCGGCCCGCCATTTTTTTGTCCATCGATCGCCCCTTTTTTTCCGTCCTCTCACCCTTTGCTGATGCACGCAGAAGCACCCAAGAGCACCCCCATCATCGACCGAGCGCGGCTGCAGGCCGTGATCGATCCGATCGTGTCTGCTCACGGGGCCGAGCTCTGCGACTTCGAGCTGAAGAACGAGAACGGCTGGGTCCTCCGGATCTACGTCGAGCGCATCGGCTCGACGGCCAACAAGCTGAGCACGAAGGCAGCGGCGATCGACCTCGACCTCTGCTCGAACATTGCCCGCGATCTCTCGCCCGCGCTCGACGTGGCCGATCCCATCCCCTATCGATATCACCTCGAAGTCGGCTCGCCCGGCGTCGAACGGCCTCTCCGCAAGACGGAAGACTTCGTTCGCTTCGCCGGAGAGAAGGCGAAGTTGAAGTTGCGCGCCGGTGTCGCCGGACAGAAGGTGCTCGTCGGCAAGCTCGGAGCGGTGGACGGCAACGTCCTCACGCTGGAAGACGGCCCGAAGAGCTATCCGGTTCCGCTCGACGACGTCGTCTCCGCCCGGCTCGTCTTCGAGTTCGGCCCGACCCCCAAGCCTGTCACTAGTGCGAAGAAGAAGAAGAGGAAGGCCTGATGTTGATTTCTAACGAAGGACCCGACTCGAAGAAGAGCAGCGCGAACGTGAAGAGGAAAGCCATGGCCACTCAGCAGCAAGCCCCCTCCAGCGAAGGCAGCCTCCTCCAAGCGATCGAAATGGTCGCCAAGGAGAAGGGGATCGACCGCGGTCGTCTCGTGAAGACGGTTGAGGAAGCGATCCTCAAAGCCGCCCAGAGCGTCTTCGGTCCGAACCGCGAGCTCCAGGCGACCTTCAACGAGGACACCGGCCAGGTCGACCTCTTCCAGTTCATGACCGTCGTCGACGACGTGTCCGACGACGAGCGCGAGATCGCCGAGGAGGACGCCAAGAAGGCGGGCCTCGAGGCCGAGATCGGCGAAGAGCTCGGCTTCCAGATCTTCTGGCACCCGAACGACGCGAAGAAGGCCGCCGACCAGGACAAGGAGTTCGGCGACCTCCTCATGGTGAAGCAGGCGCGCTCGTCCTTCGGACGCATCGCGGCGCAGACCGCCAAGCAGGTCCTCATCCAGCGCGTTCGCGACGAAGAGCGCGACCTCATCTTCCAGGAGTTCAAGGACAAGAAGGGCGAGCTCATCAAGGGCGTCGTCCGTCGCTTCGAGAAGGGCAACAACCTCATCGTCGACCTCGGTCGCGCCGAGGGCATCCTGCCGTTCCGCGAGCAGACCCCGCGCGAGACGTATCGCCCGGGCGACCGCATCGTGGCGCTCCTCAAGGACATCGACCGCGAGGCCCGCGGCCCGCAGATCATCCTCTCGCGCGCGGACGGCAAGCTCGTCGAGAAGCTCTTCGAGAGCGAGGTCCCCGAGATCTACGAAGGCATCGTGAAGATCGTCGCCTGCGCCCGCGAGCCGGGTGCGCGCTCCAAGATCGCCGTCATGAGCCGCGACGCGGACGTCGATCCGGTCGGCGCGTGCGTCGGCATGAAGGGCTCGCGCGTCCAGGCCGTCGTCCAGGAGCTCCGCGGCGAGAAGATCGACATCGTCCCGTGGGACCGCGATCCCGCACGCTTCGTCTGCGCCGCGATCCAGCCTGCCGAGGTCAACAAGGTCATCGTCAACGAGGCCGACGGGCGCATGGAGCTCGTCGTCCCCGACGAGAAGCTCTCGCTCGCCATCGGTCGCAAGGGGCAGAACGTCCGCCTCGCGTGGCACCTCACCGGCTGGAAGCTCGACATCATCAGCGAGTCGAAGTTCAAGCAGATGGAAGAGGAAGCGATCGCCCAGCTCGGCCGCATCGACGGCATCACCGAGCAGGTCGCGCGCAACATGTACCGCATGGGCTTCCGCGCTCTCGAGGAGGTCGCCGAGGCCACCAGCGAGGAGATCGGCGGCATCCAGGGCGTCGGTCCCGAGAACGCCGCGAAGATCCGCGAGGCCGCCGAGGCCACGATGGAGAAGCTCCGCCAGGAGCGCATCACCGCCGCTTCGAGCAAGACCGAGGCGCTCACGGACGCAGAGAAGCTTCTCTTCGTACGCGGCGTCGGAGAGCGCACCGTGCAGCTCCTCGCCGACGCGGGCTACCGCAGCGTCGAAGAGATCATGCGCGAGGACGAGGACAAGCTCGCCATCAAGACCGGGCTTGGAATCAAGAAGGCGCGCGCCCTCAAGCAGGGCGCCGAGACCTTCCTCCAGAACGAGTGGAGGCAGATCGACGCGGCTCGCAAGAGCGCCGCGGCGACCGCCGCTGCCGCCCAAAAAGCAGAAGGCCCGGCAGCCTGAAGAGCTGCCTGGTCGAAATGTAGAAACGTAGAAGGAGAAGAATTCGTTTGATGGCCGAATCGAATCAGCACGACGAGAGCAGCGAGACGGGCGGCATTTCCCGTTCGCGCTCGCGGCGTCAGTGCGCGGGTTGCGCCAAGCGCGACTTCGCGGACGATCTCGTACGTGTCGTCCTCGATCCGGCCGACGGGACGCTGGCCGTCGACCTTGCCGATTCGCGGTTCGGCCGCGGAGCCCATGTGCACGCCTCGAAAGAGTGCGTGCAGAAGGCGCTTCGCGGAGGCTTCGCGAAGGTCTTCAAGTGCAAGGTCGAAGGCACCGTGGAGGCGCTCGGTGAGCAGCTCGTGATCTCGGCGGATCGCCGGATCGAGGGTCTGCTCGCAGGTGCCAAACGCGGGAAGCTCGCGATCTCCGGCTCGGACGTCGTCCGTGCCGCGTATCGCGAGGGCACGGCTGCGCTGGTGATCGTCGCATGTGATGCGGTGGCAGCAGCAAAGCTCCCGGAAGTTCAAGAAGCGGTCAGCCAAGGCAAGGCGATCGGCTGGGGTAACAAGCAGCGTCTCGGAGCGATCTTTGGTCGCGACGAGGTCGCCGTGTGCGCCGTGCTTCACGAAGGCGTGGCGAAGGCGATCGGGAGTGCGCGCCGTATAGCGCTCCCGTTCGCAGGAGCGAGGAGCGAAGCATGGTGGTCGTCGGAGGATCGATGAGCAAGGTCCGTGTCTACGAAGTGGCGAAGCAGCTGAACCTCGACCCGAAAGCGGTGGTGGGGCTGTTCCAGTCTATCGGTGTGACCGACGTGCGGAACCACATGTCGTCCGTCGACGTGGACGCCGTGGAGCGTCTGAAGCGCAACCTCGAGAAGCAGAAGACGCACGACGTCGTGCAGGAGAGCATCCGGCGTGGGCCGGGCACTGTCCTCAAGCGTCGCGCGGTCGCCAAGCCCGCAGGTACCGGCGTTCCAGAGTCGCGTCCGAGCTCGGTCGCTGCAGCCTCGGCGCAAGCCCAGGGATCGAGCAGCGATGTGGCGCGGCACGATGACGTCGCGTCTCGACGTGACGTCTCGAAAATTGCAGCCAAGGACGTGGGCTCGTCCCGCAACCTTCCGCAGACCGACGTCCTCGCCGATCGCGAGAGCGCTCGACGCATGACGTTGCGCGAGGCTCCCGCCAGTGCGCCGGCCGTCGCGCCTCCCGCTCCCCCCAGCGACGTCGCCGTTCCGCCGGCGCCGCCGTCGGTTCGCGAGCGTCCCAGCACGGGCACCGCGAAGCGCGGCGCTGCCGCGAAGGCCGAAGAGATCGCTCCGCCGCCGCCCGCGTCGTCGCGCAAGCTCGTCCCGGAGGCTCCGCCCTCGGCGAAGCTCCCCGCGGTCGTGGCTGCTCCCGCTTCGGTTGCCGCCGTCTCCACCCTCTCGCACGAGGAGCCTGCGGCACCGGCCGCAGAGCCCTCGCGTCCCGCCGCTCCTCCGAGCACGCGCGCCGTCGCCCCCGAGGCGCGCGCCTCGGCGCCGGCCGTCGTCGAGCACACGGCGCCTCCCACGCCGCCGCCGCCGTCCGAGCAAGTGGCCGCGCGTCCGGAGGAGCCGCGTCCGGTCGTCCAGTCCGAGCCGCCTGCGGCCGCCCGTCAGTCGACGGCGCCGAAGACCGGCGTCGAGTACTGGGCCGGCCGTCCTGGCGTCCCGATGCCGACTCCGATGAACGCACCGCGCACCGGCATCGGTGGTGGTCCCGCGAGCGCGATGCAGCGCCGCGTGCAGTACGACCCGCGCGCAGGCGCCAACGTCGCTCGCCCGGGCATGCGCCCCGGCCAGCAGCGCGGCCCCGGCGGCATGATGGGTCGCGGCGGCATGGGCGGCCGAGGCCGTCCCGGCATGCAGCCGATCCGTCGTGGTCCGGTCAACGTCTCCACCAAGGAGATGTCGGAGCACAAGAAGGTCATCCGCATCGAGGAGAACATCACGCTCTCCGGGATGGCCGCGAAGATGAGCCTCAAGGCCACCGAGCTCCTCATGCGCCTCCTCGGCATGGGCATGACCGGTATCCACATCAACACCACCCTCGACGCGGACACCGCGAAGATCCTCGCCGGCGAGTTCGGCTGGGAAGTCGAGGACGTCGCGCAGACCGAAGAAGAGATCATCGCGGAGGCCCGCGGTGAAGAGACCGCGACCCCCGCGGCCGGAACCGATGCGGCCACCGCCGTCGCGGTACCGGTCGACGCCGGCTCGATCACGCGTCCCCCGGTCGTCACGGTCATGGGTCACGTCGACCACGGCAAGACGAGCCTCCTCGACAAGATCCGCAAGGCGAACGTCGTCGCGGGCGAGGCGGGCGGCATCACGCAGCACATCGGCGCCTACAAGGTGAAGACCGATCGCGGCGTCATCGTCTTCCTCGACACGCCGGGCCACGAGGCCTTCACCGCTATGCGCGCTCGCGGCGCCGGCGCGACCGACATCGTCGTCCTCGTCGTGGCTGCCGACGACGGCGTCATGCCCCAGACCAAGGAAGCCATCGCTCACGCGAAGTCGGCCAAGGTCCCGATCATCGTCGCCATCAACAAGTGCGACAAGCCGGGCGCCGAGCCCGAGCGCGTCAAGCGCGAGCTCGTCGACCAGGGCCTCCAGCCCGAGGAGTGGGGCGGCGACACGATCTTCGTGAACGTCTCCGCGCTCACCGGCGACGGCATCCCGCAGCTCCTCGAGATGATCGGCCTCCAGGCCGAGGTCCTCGATCTCAAGGCCAACCCGAAGAAGCCGGCCAGCGGCGTCGTGCTCGAGGCTCTCCTCGATCGCGGCCGCGGTCCGGTGGCGCGCGTCCTCATCCAGGAAGGCACGCTCCGCGTCGGTGACTTCGTCCTCGCAGGCCCCGGCTTCGGCAAGGTCCGCGCGATGACGAACGAGCACGGCAAGCAGGTGCACGAGGCGCCGCCGTCCACGCCGGTCGAGATCCTCGGCCTCTCCGATGTCCCCGGCGCCGGCGATCCGCTGCACGCCGTCAAGGACCCGAAGAAGGCCCAGGAGATCGCCGACAGCCGCAAGGTGAAGCGCGACAAGTCGCTCATCGGCGACGACGCGCGCATCTCGCTCGCGGGCCTCGTCGAGCGGATGCAGTCCGCCGATCAGCAGGAGCTCCGCGTCATCGTGAAGACGGACGTGCAGGGCTCGCTCGAAGCCGTTGCCAACGCCTTCAACAAGCTGAGCACCGACCGCGTCAAGCTCACCATCATCCACGGTGGTGTCGGCGCCATCACGGAAGGCGACGTCAATCTCGCCATCGCGTCGAAGGCGATCCTCATCGGCTTCAACGTTCGTCCGGCCGGCAAGGCCTCGGCGCTCGCCGAGGAGAACAAGGTCGAGATTCGCCTCTACACGATCATCTACGGCGCCGTGGACGACGTGAAGGCTGCGATGGAAGGCCTCCTCCCGACCACCAAGGTCGAGAAGCCCTCCGGCAAGGCCGAGGTCCGCGCCATCTTCAAGATCCGCGGCGTCATCGTCGCCGGCTCGATGTGCGTCTCCGGCAAGATCCTTCGCGGCGGCCATGCCCGCCTCGTTCGAGACGGCCAGAACATCTGGGAAGGCAAGGTCGCCGCCCTCAAGCGCTTCAAGGACGACGTCAAGGAAGTGTCCGAGGGCTTCGAGTGCGGTATCAGCCTCGACGGCTTCAGCGAGATGAAGGAGAAGGACATCATCGAGTCCTTCGAGATCGAAGAGATCAAGCAGCGGCTCTGAGCTGCCTCACCCCCGGCCCCTCTCCTGAAACAGGAGAGGGGAGGTGAGAAGCACTGAATCACGATGGCGAACGAAGCGAAGACCCGACCTGCACGCGTGGCCGCGCAACTCCGTCAGGAGATTGCGCGGCTCGTGTCGCGTGACCTGGGCGATCCTCGCCTCGAGAACCTGGTCGTCGCGAACGTCACGATGAGCGGCGACCTGCGGCTCGCGAAGATCTTCTGGCGGCTCGCCGTCCTCGACGAGCCGGGCGCGCTCTTGAACGCGCGCCTGAAGGAGACGCAGACCGCGCTCGAGCGCGCCTCGGGGCGGCTCAAGAAGGCGATCACGGCGCGCCTCCAGCTCCGCGTCGCGCCCGAGCTCAAGTTCGAATACGACGCCGGGCAGGAGAAGCGGGATCGCATCGACCAGCTCCTCGAAGAAGTGAAGAAGGACGCCTCCCGATCGCGGTGAAACGCGGTGCCGGGGAGCGGGGCTCTCCGGCCCCGCTTCCGCTGGGAGGCGGGCGCCGTCGCCGGTGTCAGAGCGCTCAGAACTGCATGACGGGCGTTGCGGTGCCGGCTGCGGACGCAGGCATCGTCACGTTCGTGAAGGGTTCGACGCGTGACGCAACGCCTGCGCCTGCGACGCCCGCGGTCGTGTGCGTGTCGGGCGAGAGGACGACCGCGCCGCCTGTGAACGCGAGCGCGACGCTCGGACCACCGGCGCCGTTGCCGCTGTAGCCTGCGCGTCCGCCGAAGCTGCCGCTAGTCGCCGCGGATGCGCCCGCCGGTGTCGTGCCGGGCTGTCCGCCCGGGCCCGGCAGCGAGCCGAACGTGCCCTTGCCGCCTCGGCCACCGTCGCCACCCACGAGCTCGACGGTCGTGAACGTCAGACCGGGGCTCGCGAAGACGAGCGCGGAGATGCTCGCGCCACCGCCGGTGCCTGGTGTTCCGGCGAGCCCCGGGCAACCGCCGGCGCCGCCGCCGGCGCCCGATGCGCCGTATCGGACGTGGTTGCCATCCGTCGACGGGTTACCGGCAGTCGACCAGTCAGGCCCGCTGTTGCCGCCGGTGCCTCCCTTTCCTGGCAGACCATCGGAGCCCGCAGCACCGCCGGCCGGTGCGTACCCGTCGGCGGCACTGAACGCACCACCTTTGGAGGCGCTTGCGCCATCGTTACCCGCGGCGCCCGCTCCGCTGGGTTGCACCACGGCGTCGGTTCGTTCGTAGGTCGCGTCGGGAACCGTCCAGGTACAAACACCGCCCACGTTTCCCGTGCACGTCTGCGAGGCCCCGTTTCCTCCCGGGCCCCCGCTGACAGGATCGTGCCCAGCGGCGCCGACGCAGGCGCCGACGCCCCCCGCTGCCCCCAGCTGCCTCGGGATTGCGCCAGGGCCGAGGATGAACGGACCAGACGCGGCTGCTCCGTTGTGGCCGTTCGCGTTGGCGCCGAGTGTCAGCTGCACTCCGTCCGTCCCATCGACGCCGTCGAAAGCCTTCGCCGACGTGAGCTTTGCGTTGGCGACCGTCAGCATCGTCGCGTTCTCGGCGATCAGCGCGATCGAATTCGGCGCCATCGCGGTGCCCGCCGGCGCGGTGACGTCGAAGCCTTCGAAGCGCGTCGCGAGCGCGATGTCCTTCGCACGGACGGCGGGGCTCGTCGGCGCGTTCAGGATGCTGCGACCGCCGCCGGTCGTCCAGATGCCGCCGTCGCAGCCGAGCGAGCCGATGACCGACACCGCGTTGACGAGGGTGAGCGACTCCGCGTACGTGCCCGCGCAAACGTAGACGCGGAGCTTGAGGTCCTTCACGCGGTCGATGCCGGCGGCGATGCTGGCGAGCGGATGCTCCTTCGTTCCGTCGCCGTCGGCCGTGCCGGTGGTCGTGACGAAGCCGCCGAACTGGTTGGTCAGCTCG
>Ga0182021_10010125_pt1 | contig 11175 bp, 10 predicted proteins | sample 612E3MmetaG_FD_120493 | JGI IMG/M metagenome (GOLD analysis project Ga0182021, IMG submission 120493) | Permafrost microbial communities from Stordalen Mire, Sweden - 612E3M metaG (Illumina Assembly) | ecosystem: Environmental > Terrestrial > Soil > Wetlands > Permafrost | place: Sweden...
AGTAGATTGGGCTGGGAGACAGTCTTACCCCTATACTCCCTTTGTGACTGATCCCGGCTATCTTCCTTCTAATTTACTGCCAGATGACCAGGGGGAGGCTGAAGCTGAGCCTCTGGAGCTGATACACAAAAGTGGGTTCAAGCCGTGCCTATTTGAAGCCCGTACGATGCCAGGCCCAAACGATGAGCTAAAGACCTTGGTTAACAGGGGTCGGTCCTTATGTGTCAAACTGCAGGGTATGATAGAACATTAAGGTTAAGACAAGCTTAGCATCCGTTCAAACCAAGCTGAACATATTGTGTTTATACTCAATGATTGAACCATTCCGCTTGAGCCAATTGATAATATCCAAAGCTTTGCCGTTCTCGATTCCACTTCTCCCAGCCACGGCCAAAACTGTATCCAGCGACGCGGAACCCTGGGCATCTTTGCTTACATCCTTTATTATATTCATCATGGCTTTTTATCCTGGCTTGATGGAAGAGGGATTGATAAATCTGGTTCGTTCAAGATGGGTCTCAGCATCTTGTGTTTAGGCTCAATGATCGAACCGTCCCGCCTGAGCCGCGCAACAATCTCTTCGGCTCTGGTCCTTTCTATTCCCTGTTCCTCGGCCTTATCCAGAACTATATCAAGCGGAGCATAATCCTGGTGTTCCTTGCTAACATCTGTTATGATGTCCATAATGACCTTGGTTTGTTCGTGGGTCATTTTGTTAACTTTGGTGATAATGGCATCGGCATCCAATAAGTCATCAGGCGCGGGAGGTATCGGATTTAAAAGAGCTGCATCCTCTCGGAGAGCGATGATCTTCTTTCCAAGGCGATGTGCATTACGTTTGAGGATGGCTAGATCCTCTTCCAAGATCTCGATCCGATCAATGATGTCAGAATAGGCGGCTTGTGTGGGATTCTGGTCCATAAGGACCACAGAAGAGATCGTAACACATAAGGTTTTGCTAGACAGTACCGTTTCAATTTGCAGCGGTCCGAAGAGAACATACATGAAGAGATCGAATAAAATTCTGATGCTATTATATTAAAATACGAACCAAATATTCGATATACTGAAAATTGAAACTAATAATAGCAATACTATATGTCATGGATTCATATTTGATGATTTATTCTTTAAATATCTATCCTACCAAGCTCAAAGCTGCTCTTCTGTCCGACCGTTACACATGTCACAGTAATCCATTTCCGGGCTACATGCAGCGCGAATCAAGTCAAAACTGGAATCCCGCGATAAATTATAAATTTAAATTTATAATTTTCACGATGCGCTAGAATCAATGATATTTTTTGAAGAATAGATGTAAGTAAAAATGACTAAAAGGTTGAAAAAGGTCGAAATTGAAGCCCTCTGAACGAATTAACTGATTGAGCTTAAGCTACTTTTACGACTTAGAAAGTGAGGGATAATTGGCAGCGCTCAATACGATTGGCTCGTCGAACTTGTCGAAACTTCCTTTCTTCTGACTTGTCTGCCAAAGTGGATCGTCACTGCAATACAGTAAAAATATATTAAATATTCGGTGGAATCATTTAAATACTTGTCGAAGAAATCATCAGAAAATGATAATATAGGGGTAACTCACGGCGACCTCTACACGTGCTGTTTGTCCAGAACAGCACAAGGTCGCCGTAAGAGACATCCGAACCTCTACAATGGAGAAACCAAACATGGCGCGACCCAATATTCAGCTACTCGTGAGGTACGAACTATGTTACTAGCTCTGTTTCGACCTTATAAATCTTTGCCAGAATCTTATGATAATTATATATTAATAAGATTCCAGATATTTAATTACTCCCCAGCAATGCAGATTTTATCACAATTGCCTTCATTTTATAAAAGCTTACGGATTGGTGACTTTGAATGAACGATCTCTTTTTCGAGCATTACTCAAGACGTGAAGTGAGGGATACGGTGCTTGCTTTTTGTTCCGATGGGACATGTGAGCGGGCGCTGAATACCGATAAAAAGTGGTATATTGGAGGTAAAATCGCCTCCAATGTGCGATTAAGGGGCACAAGAGACTATGATAATTCCATCGAGAGAGGACGTACTTTATACGCTACATTAAATTTATTTCTGCCCGAGGTATTTGAGCAAGAAGAAAAGTGGGTCGAGATGGCGGGAGAACCTGAACATCCGATTGGCTCGAATCACAATACAGTCGCCTATATGCCGTCTGTAGATATCGATGGTATAGGCGATATCAAAAATCTGGCAGTTAAAGAAGCAGTCGAGGCAGCGGGTCAGTATTTTGTAGATTTCCTGGCAGTGCATGGGGTGAAGAAAAGCGTTCACTGTCTCTTCTCAGGAGGCGGGATATATGTTCATATTCATCACGCGCTCTGGGGAACTCATGCAGATTGGTCGTCTGACAGGCGTCGAGAGATTTTCGGCACTCTTGAAAAAGCATACAATCGACTAATCGATGATGTGTCCAGGGAGTTCTTCCGGGATCATCCGGAGCATATAGGCAGAGTCAAGTTCGACAAGTTGAACAACGCCAAACGAATTTTCAAGACCATCTTCTCCATTCATGCCAAATACGATTATGCAGTTATACCGCTGAATCGCGAAAAAATAAAGATAGAGTTCAGTCGGGCCAGTCTACCTTTGTCAGATGAGGTGCTTGCTGAGGGGAAGACTTGGTACAAGGAGTTCGATCTTATTGAATGTGACTCTTTAACTGCTGTTCTGGAAGAAAAGATCGAAGAGGTCAACGAGATCTATTCGGACAAGTGTTACGAGGGCGACGGCGAAATATCTCGAAAACCTGAAGCTCTAGCCTATGAAGAGTTTCCTCCTTGCATTAGGAACATTTGCGAAAAAGCAGGAGCACACGAGGGGAAACACAGAGCGTTGGGAATTCTAGCGACTTACCTCTATCAAGCTGGATGGTCTGAAGAAGATTCGCGTCAGCTATGGAACGAGGTAGCAGATCGATGCGGTGTCGAGGGCAGGATCTTCGAGACTGAGTGGGGAAGGGTCTGCTGCCCCAACTGCATCACTATGAACAAGGACACAGGCGGATATCCAAATCTGAATCTATATCGATTGGGATTCTGTGTCACTGATCTGGGTTGCAATGGGAAGCAATGGCCGGGCGAGTACGATGCCAGGGCCATGACTGAAGCTCGGAGCAAGGAATACAATGAACAAAAGGGAACATCACCCCAATCGCTGAATGGGTCAATTGATCCCAACGCCCCAATGCGCCCAAAGAACAATCAAGGAAATGTCGAATGGCTTGTCGAATTACATGGTCACGATCTAAAGTATGTGCGTGAGATTGCGGATTGGGTACGGTGGACCGGAAAGAAATGGCAACGAGACGAGACTGCCATCAATAGAGCCTTGAAAGACGTTGTCAAAACTCTGTACGAGGTCGCAAGAAATACAGCTAACGACACCGAACGCGCTTTAGCGTCAAAGTTTGCATCTGCGTGCGGGAATAACGGCGTCTATAATGCAACCGCAGAACTGGCAAGTAAGGATGTCAATTTCTCTGTGAGCGTTCTTGATTTTGATAAAGACCGATTTGCTCTGAATATGAACAATGGCGTTCTGGATCTGAAGACTAGAGTGCTCAGGAAACATAGTTCGCAGGATAGATTCTTGAAGATAATCCCATACGACTTCGATTCAGCGGCAACTTGCCCTAAATGGATCAAATTCTTGAATGAGACGTACGGTGGAGATCAAGATTTGATAGCTTATTTCCAGCGAGTCGTAGGGAGAGCACTGACAGGAGACAATTCTGACAAGGCTTTCTTCTTCATGTTTGGGCCGGAGGGAGATAATGGCAAAAGCAAAATACTTGAAGTATTGCGAGGATTGCTCGGCGAGTACGCATATCATGCAGACATCTCGACGTTCCTAAAATCCAGAAACGAAAAAGGCGTGCGTGAAGATCTTGTACCTTTCTACGGAATGCGAGTCATTACTTCGACTGAACCGGAAGAGGGAATGAGATTCGAGCTCGGTCTGATCAAGATCATAACGGGGGAAGATCCGATCAACTGTCGAGAACTGTACGGAAAACGTATCGTATTCATCCCAACTTGCAAGCTGTTTTTTGCTGCTAACAACAGACCTGCAATCGTAGAGCGATCAGAAGCAGCTTGGAGTAGGGTACATGTCATACCTCATGACATCTCAGTTCCGAAAGATAAGCAAGACAAACAATTGGGAGAGAAATTAAAGCTGGAACTGCCAGGGATTTTGAACTGGGCTTTAGAAGGACTTAAAATGTATTCCGAGTTAGGTGGGCTGAATCCACCAGCAAGAGTAGTCAATGCAGTCAAAGAGTATCGGATAGAGAATGACACTGTAAAGCAGTTCTTAGATGAGGTCTGTACATTCAAGTCAACAAATTCGATGTCTGGACCAGAATTATATAATTCTTACAAAGAATATTGTCTGGATTCTGGCCGAAGGCCTTTGGGACTCGGGAAATTTAACAAAGCAATGTTAGATTCAACTGTTATGAAAGGAGTGACGCGACAAAAAGAAGCGACCGGATACATTTGGGTTGGAATCTCGGCGCCTTTCGCAAGAGCGAGTTTGCAACGTTACTAGGCAAGCTCATGCACGAAATGCATGCAATTCTAGTAACTTCTCTTAAAGAGCTTTTTAAGAAAAGATACTAGAACTGAATGCATTTCTTGAATGTGCCAATCGAGAGCGATTCGAACAAATAAAAGATTGTGCAAGAATTTAAATACAAACTTATGGCCGGAAAAGAGACGATCAATGTGCAATATCGAGGGCGTTCGGCCTTATAATTATTATGAGGAAAAGACGAAAAGGGATTTGGATAGAACCTGAACAGAGAGAACATGAAAAGAGTATCTAGATGGTGAATTTAATGGAAGCAGAAAATAAATCTGACTCAAAAGCGCGGTAGTCCGGGAAGAACGAGGTATAAATGAAGGAACAACCGAATATTTGGTCAGCATCGGGACTAAAGACCTGATACGTGCGACCTAGATCCTTGATGTGATCGAGGGCGGTTTCGAATGGGAGGGAGCAATCACAGGGGATATTGTTTACATTATCCACCATGGATTGCCGATCTTGAATCCGTGTTAAAAGCTCATGTCAATCTCAACGTGGCAATCTCAGTCACCGAAATGCGGTTCCATTTGAACTGCTCTGATGGTGCAAATCCGATAGCTTCAGGCCGGATAGAAAAGTCTGATCCAATGCGCCCATAAGGTCTTAACTGATCCTGAAGATCATGACATTTATGATCTATTTGGACTCTTTGGGTGTCCAAGATCATGAACTATTTGATCATAAGAGGTGTCTTATGACTTATTCGATCGTGACTGTATTGATCATTCATAGTATCATATGATCTATTTGATCATAGCATTAGCGGTCATTTATGATAGAAAAGACCGTTGGAGTTAGGGTACTTTCGATCATAGGGAGCTAAGTATGTCAGGAATGATCACAATGATGTTAGAGCTCTTGCTAGCAGATCAGCAAGCGATTGAAAACCAGCTCACATATAATGTGCTCGGTGAAATGCAGAATCTGGCTTTAAGGAGGCTTGAGCAATGAAAGTTACATGCCTGAGATCTGAATGGCAAGCTCAAGTTTCAAAGCGTCAAGCCTCCGACCTGGCCAGGTTTGAAGGCTGCCCTAATTGCGGTGGAGACCTGAAAATCTCCGAGGCTTGAAGATGGCGAAGATGCGTTTCCGTCGTCATCAGCCACCAGCCAGATAGTGAACTTTCTAGAAATGGCATAGTCCCTTGGCGCAGGCCTTGGAGTGGTTTGCGGGCCGGTCTCAGATCAGTCTAACCAGCAGTATCAAGGTCTTAATGTATCCCTGCTTCAGTCCGAGTACAAGAGCCCCTATTGGTTGACCTTCCGGCAGGCTCAGAGGCTGGGATGATCGATAAAAGCCGGTGAGCATGGCCGGTATATCGTCTTCACCGACTCGTACATGAAGAAGACCGAAGATGATAAGGGCAATTCTATCAAGGTCCCTGTTCGCTTCCTCCGCTATTACACAGTTTTCAATTGGGAGCAGACAAAGGGCATTCCCGAAAAGCAGCCCTTCGAGAACGAGAACCGGCAGATAATCAGCGCCCAGGAGCTTCTAATCAGACAAGCCCCAAGGATCGAGACGGCAGACTGGGCCTATTATGTTCAATCTCGTGATACTATCGGGCTCCCACCCCTGGAGAAGTTCGACAGCAGCGAGGATTATTATTCGGCAGCCTTCCACGAGTTAACCCACTGGTCAGGAAGTTCTTTGAGGCTCATAGAGAGGGGATCCTGAGCTGGAGAAGCTTCTAGGCCAAACAGTTGAAGTTACGATAACGGTTAGAGGCATCCTTACTGGCTATTACGAAGCAGCGATAGTGCTTGATGTAGAAAATGGGCCGGACAATTTCCTGGTAATGACTAGGGTGGCAGGCTTCAAGGTCGATGTAAGAGCGGGTCGAGATGCAGAGCAGCATTAAAAAACCTTCCCTGGAATCCGTGTGGATGTCTACGACATCCATATTTTTGTCAGTGGTCGCACCGCCAAGCCTACGCCCTGGGGCTTATGGCCTGGAGACCATAAATATAAATGGGATAAATGGGCATAATGGGTAATTGATCTAAGATGCCGCTAGCCAAAGTAGACGATAGGGGAAGGGTCCAGCTTCCGAGCAATCTCCGGCACAAGATGAAGCTGAAAGAGGGTGATGAGTTCGTAGCCGAGGACCTCGGCGAGGATACGATTATTCTTAAGAAGATCAACCTTCGAGCGCTATTAGAAGACGCGATCGAGAAGGCCAAATCGGTCGATCTTGATAAGCTCGAAAAAGATATCGAAGAGGAGAGCAACCAACTTGCCCGTCAAAAGTTCAAGGTATCTGCTCGATAACACGGTTTTCATCGCTGCAGTTAAACGCAGATGGACTAAGAGCACGGAACTCATCTATCAACTTCTCGATAGCCCAGCAGAGCTTTTTGCTAATGAACTCCTCGTCTTTGAGTATGAGAAGTATGCCAAGACGTTGGGCACATACGAGCTTTTGGATTATCTGAAGAAATCGATAATCCAGGTGAATCCTTCTCAAGAGGAGATAGACGCCTGTGCAGCATTCTTCCCAGAGAGCGAGCTGTCAGATATCGTTCACGCTGCGACCTGCCTTTATGCTGATGCGATTTTGATAACAAACGATAACCATTTCAATAAAATCAAAAAAGCCGAGATCATCGAAGTCTGGAGCAACACCAAGGCGATCAAAAGACTCCTCGATGGAATAGAGGATTACGAGGATTCTAAATGAGGTAAATCTTAAGGGATTGGAGACGGGTACAAAAGAGTCAAGAGCTCACCTTTTATCGACCTTTCTTTTATTCTATTTCCATTGGAAACCGGCGCACAGGATGCCCAGGGGATCGCAGCACAATATCTTCTCGCCCTTGGTTCACCTGTCGGACGGACATTAGGCCGCCTCGGTTTTCATGTTTGATCTCATGGCAAGTCTTCCTTCCGCTTCGCGGAGTGCGTAGGCGTCTTCGTTGCGACTACGACGCCCAATAACACTTTTCTGCCGGTCGCTTTCCAGCTTATTTAAGATAGAAAACTTTAAGCACTTATTTAGATATTATACGATCAGGAGATCGAAAAATGATAAAGACGTTTATATCGATTTTTCTTATTTTGAGCGTTTTGCCCTTGGTTAATGCTTATGATCTAATCGATAATGGTGGCTTGGACTATTATATTTCTTATTTAAATGACGGTGATAATTTAACTCGATTGCAGGCCATAACGCATATCGTCGACCTTAAAGATGCAAAGGGCCTATTACCTTTGATTGAGATTATGAGATCCGACGGCGACTGGAAAATTCGAGCTGCAGCTGCGAAGGGTTTAGGAGATTTTGCCAATGCTGGGCAAGTTGAACCTCTTATCCAAGCACTAAACTACGACCCCGATTCTTATGTTCGATCAGATGCTGCCAACGCTCTTGGATCTCTAAATGATACTAGGGCCATTGGACCTTTGAACATTGCTCTTGAAGATAAAAATCCAATGGTTAGATCAGCGGCAGCATATGCATTAGGGGGATTAGGAAATGCTAAAGCTATGGATTCATTGAATAAAACACTCAATGATCAGGATCAAACAGTTCGTACTGCAGCAGAATGGTCCCTAGATAAACTACATCACGCCGCAAGTTGAGACACTAACAGTACGTCCCCGTTGTATCCCCGACGAACGATAGCCTTTTTTTGCCATCGGTCGCTTTCCTCCCCATTTTTCTATAACATTAAAAACAAGTATTAAGTACAATGTCATAGAAATAATAGGCTGTGCACACCACCGCCGCAGGAGATCAGATTAAGGCGCTGAGGAAGCAGGCCCGCCAGCGCATCAAGAGGCCAACATTGCGAGGAAGGCCGCCCAGGTAGTCCCAGAAGCCAAAGATACAGTGGAGAAAATGGAGAGCGAGGCTGCAAGTACCCTAGCCGAGGCTGACAATCTCAGGGATGCAGCAAGGCTCGAAGATCTGCATCTCTGGAAGATGGAGAAAGAGTTCGATTCCAGGAAGGGCAGAAAAAAATACGAGTATTGGATGGCCTCGTGGCGGCGTAGATCCAAAGGTTCATAACGAGTATTTAGGCACCTGCAAGAAGCTCGATCGGGAAACCGCCCTGGGGAAGGCCAGGAGGATCAAGGCCAAGGATTTGGGGATAAACAAGAGATCTGGCCCTGAGTAGTTGGGTTTTACCTATTTCTCCTGCAACAATGCTTGGGCATCCCCGTGCATATTGCTTAGCTTTTTTGTGATTGGGTGATTGGAGCCGTACTCTTGCTCAGATAGCCCCTTGATTCGCCAGATCTCGGAAAGAAGCTTGCCTATTTCCTTCTTAATGTAATTGCGATTCTGCTCGGTCATGGGTCTTGCATCTCCGCCGAATGCTATTCCCTAAAACCATCTCTCGCATTTTACCCTTTTCGTTCTATTACATGGAGGCAAATGAGATTGTAGCCACTATTTCCAGATGAACACGTCTTAAGGGCATATAACCTGCAATTCTTCAAGCCATTTTCTCTTTTGGCCTGAATAACTCCAAACTCGGTTATGGCAAACTGACCATTCCTGTATTCTTAGTAAATCTCTATCGACAATTGCCAGCTATCGATTAATAAGCATCGGCTAGAACCAAATTTCGCTATAGAACCTTGAGCGCAAAGGCACGGGTTATGAGGTCAGAAAGGTGTTTATAAAAATGTCCGTAGCGCTTTTCGCTTATTGAAGGTTGTATAATATGCCAGATGTAATCAACAAGACTAGTGCGCATATCATTTCATAACTTTTAATTGTTTAGAAAAGTCACAATTTACCGTAACATATATACGGTAGCAACGACGTTTATAATAATCGGATAGGTAAGACCTTGGGAAACCGTGCCTACTGGCGATAGGCGAGAGGGGTTCATGCCCGATTGGGAATACCAAGGGTCTGTCCAATTTACTTTTCTATGGCCAGTATAATCTTTCTCCGTCGTTTATATATTTGGGTTTAAGCTTATCCGCGTAGCGAGGTTCTATATGCTTATACTTACATTGAAACGCGCCTGCAACCAAGTCCGATGCCCATATACCAGGCTCAGCGTATGAATTTTGGCTCATTGGAGTCGATATATTGCCTTCGTACAATTTCCGTCCGTTTTGTTTAAACCATTGATCCTTTCCGGCAATGTATTTCTCAAATTGTTTAACTTTATATGTAGATAATCGACCTTTGTCGTATAAAATAGCAGGCGGATACTGTGGCGAAATGTTGTTCATTACATCAAGGAGCAGTGTTTGGGCAAAAACGAAATTTCCAATTCGTTCGGGCGTCCAAGAATTATACGCCTTCTTTTTGTCGATGACTGCTCCAAACACCCCGTTTACCCTGTTGCATATTATTTCAATGGCCTTGTCTCTTATAGAGGGAAGATATCCCTCATATTTTTTCAATTGGTCTGGTGTGTAGCCCCATTGAATTAGATCCGAATTAGGAAGGTAAAACTTCAATTCATTGAGATCAGGCGGGTATCTGTTTCGCTCGTGTTCTCTTTTCAAAAGTCTTTTTAAGCTAATCCGAAGCTGCGACGGGTCTTTGCAATACACAAATCCAATCGCGTAATAAGGGTATAATTCGAGCGATGAGCTGGAAAGTCCAGGATTCCCCGACTCGTCGACAAAGATTACCTCACCATCGATTTTAGTATACTTCTTCCGCCCAACCGGCATATAAAACATGCAGAGAGTGTGTGAGCTTATAAATTACACGAGCAATCTAAAGCCCGTAAAATCGATTTTAAGCCAGATCTCAGCCACAGCAAGCCTAGCCACATTGTGGTATTATGAAAAGGAGGGAGGGGAAAGTCGATCCGTGGAAGGAGGGGAAAAACTCGTATCGTCTCGACTTTCGCCCGATCTCATATAGACAATTGCCGAATAAATCAGTTTGGCTTATGTGAGAGCTATGTAACCGAAAGCGATCTACCCGGAAAAGTTCTATGACATTTCAAATAGATATTCCAAAAAATGTCATAGAATTAATTTGAGCAGACACCAGAAAAGCTATACCTGATAGTAAGACTATCAAGGACTATCATATCCTATCTAAGACTATCAAAGGTCCGGGAGGAGAATAGGACTTGAAGAGGATCTATGCTGAGCCAGACGAACAGCTAATGGAAGAGATATCTAAATACGTAGATGATAAGGGCATAAACAGGCATCATCTAATCCTGAAAGCTCTTGATAGTTTTCTGCATCAAAGTGGATCAGAGTCGGATAGTCTTAGGATCGAACTTGATAGCCTTAAGAAAGAGCTTGATAGTCTAAGATCCAATCGTGATAGCTTAATGTCTGATATGGAGGGAAATAGGTCAGAGATTGATAGTCTCAAGATAGAGCGAGATAGTCTCAGGGACGCCCTTGATAGTCAGACTATCAAAATGAACCAGATGACTATCAAGGTTGATAGTCTGAACGATGAGCTGAAGCAAGCTGAGATAGCCCATGATAGTCTCAAGAAAGACCTGTCACATGCTAACGATATCATAAAGCTAAAAGATCAGGATATAGGCTTTCTGCAGGCTTCATACCATGAGCTAATTCAACGGCTGACACCACAGC
>Ga0182021_10010127_pt1 | contig 11175 bp, 4 predicted proteins | sample 612E3MmetaG_FD_120493 | JGI IMG/M metagenome (GOLD analysis project Ga0182021, IMG submission 120493) | Permafrost microbial communities from Stordalen Mire, Sweden - 612E3M metaG (Illumina Assembly) | ecosystem: Environmental > Terrestrial > Soil > Wetlands > Permafrost | place: Sweden...
CCCGATTGTGCTGTTATCGGGTTGCTTTTCACTTGTGGGAAGTATAAATCCACCATTCGGATCGATCATATCTTCAAAAGTGAGATTCTGCCATACAAGCCTTCGCTGGAAATAACCGGCCCTGACCGCCGTACTGGCAGTAAGTTTCCCGGTGATGTTGAATTTATAGGCATACATCAGGCTGATGTTAGTGGTATTGAGGTTTCCGCCTCCTGCCCTGTCAGCGGTAAGAAGCAATCCGACTCCACCATGAATAGCATCAATGTATTGATCGTAAGAAGCGTTATAAGTAACAAAAGCACCCCCAACCGAAGGCCACTGGTCACGGAAATTACTAATCAGCCGCGGACAGATTGTGCTGCCGGCCAACGCCGGGTTTAGAAATAACGGATTGGCATAAAATTGTGAAAACTCTGGGTCTTGTGAATAGGTCAATTCCATAGTTGAAAAGAATGCAAAAATAGCAAAGAAAACACGTTTCCTCCCCATTGATACTTATACAAGCCTCATTAATTTAAGGTTACAATATTACGAATAATTTTTAATTTAAAATAACCGGAAATCAAATTGAAAAGTAAAATCCAGGTTGATGACAATATTTGGAAATGATAACCGTTAAAAATTCAACACGATTTTGTTAATTTTATACCTTAATAAATATTCGTTATATAGAATAAGTATAAATTTAAATAATGCGTATTCATACCAATACATGACGATGAAAATCAGTTTAGGGCAACAAAGATCTGCAAGGTCAATTGTATTTTTAAGCCTTTTCTTTTATTTTTTTACATCGTTGACAACGGCCCAGGAGGTGTCAATAAGACGGACATTAAAATGGGAGCCGTTTCATAACTCCGGGGCAGGGAATTCCGATTCTGTCACCATGCTCTATTTTCAAGGGGCAGAGAATTTTGTACCCGGTTATTCAAGGTTACCCGTATTTTATGAACGGTTCAGGATTGGGTCTCCCTATGACAGCATCGCAGTCAGGTTGAAAAACGAGGTTTATATTCCGGTTGCTCCTGCTGAACTTGCAGCCATAAAGGATGACAGGATGATAAATCAGGATATCAGGATCTCCGGTCATATTAATATCGAGAATAAGAAACCATTCCTAGCAATCACTTTTCTGCCGTTCAGGAAAAATCCTGCAGACGGCCGGACAGAAAAACTGCTAACGTTTGAAATTTCATACAGGATAATTCCACGGGCTTCCGGCTTAAAATTTAATTCAAACCGGGTCTATGCCGCCCATTCGATACTCTCACAGGGAACATGGTTCAGGTTTGCGGTGACCAATACCGGCTTGTACAAACTTAGTTATAGCGACATTGGGAACATGGGGGCAAATGTGGCATCCATAAACCCGCACAATATCCGTGTATTCGGCAATGGAGGGGGTATGCTTCCCGAATCAAATGCGACGCCGAGAATTGATGATCTCCGCGAAATTTCCATTTATGTCAACGGCGAAGAAAGCGGCCAGTTCACTTCAAACGATTATATCCTGTTTTACGGAGAAACGCCGGATAAATGGACTTATGACTCGGTCAATCATCTCTTTCATCATATAAAAAATCTTTATTGTGATAATACTTTCTATTTCCTGACCTATGATAATGGCCCCGGAAAAAGGATAGGTACAGAATCTTCGTCAGTTCAGGATCCGAACTCCATCATCAATACATTCAATGATTATGCTTTTTATGAGAAGGATGATGTGAACCTGATTCATTCGGGCCGTGAATGGTATGACCAGGAGTTTTTCGACATCACCACCAACCGGAATTATTCCTTTAATTTCCCGAATATTAGTACTACTGATCCGGTTACACTTAAAGCCGATCTGGCGGCAAGATCGACTACCGGAACATCGGGTTTCCTGGTGACAGCGAATGGAGTGTCTGAAATGACGATAAACATCCCGGCGACCAGTACCGACTATCTAGACAATTATGCCCTTAAAGGAAGTAAAACGGCGAGATTTCTTTCATCAAATCCGGTAATTGACCTCAAGATCACCTACAATAAAAATCAATCGCCTGATGTGGGTTATCTGAATAACCTGGAGATCAATGCCATTCGACAGCTGGTCATGACCGGTTCGCAGATGAATTTCCGGTCCGGAGCATCACTGAACAGGAATCAGGTCTTTGAATATCGGCTCACCAGTTCCTCAGCGACCCTGAGTATCCTTGATGTTACCGATCCGGCAAACATCCGGACCGTTCAGGCTACCCGGAACGGAGGAACTTATAGTTACAGGTTAAAGGGTGATACGCTTCGTGAATTTCTGGCGTTTGACGGCAATTCGTTTATGTCAGTCTCCTCGCCTCAGAGGATCGATAACCAGGACCTCCACGGCGCCGGATCCTTTGATTATATCATCCTTACGCATCCGTCGTTTATGAGTGAAGCCCAGCGGCTGGCTCAATTCCATAGTACTCATGACGGTTATAGTGTTCTTGTTACCACGCCTGATAAAATATACAATGAGTTTTCTTCCGGTGCCCAGGATATTTCAGCGATCCGCGATTTTGTCAAAATGATGTATGATGAGGCCCCCACGGGCAAAGGACCAAAATATCTGTTGTTATTCGGTGATGGTTCTTATGATTATAAGAACAGGGTCCCGAACAATACCAATTTTATCCCGACCTATGAGTCGGCCGAATCCCTGAGCCCTGTGGATACCTATGTGACGGATGATTATTTTGGCCTGCTTGACAACAATGAGGGGCAGTCAGCTTCCGGGACCCTGGATATCGGAATCGGCCGCTTTCCCGTTGATAATATTGATGATGCCAAGGCTGCTGTGGATAAGATTCTTTTCTATACATCACAAAGCGATACTGTAAAAAATGACTGGCGAAACATTATCTGTTTCACGGCCGATGATGGCGACAGCAATCTTCATTTGGGCCAGGCGGAAGACATTACTTCAATGATCACCTTGCAATACCCGGAATTCAATGTCGACAAAATATACCTTGATGCCTACACCCGGATCTCTACTCCGGGTGGTTTAAGGAATCCTGATGTCAATGATGCGATAAACAAAAGAATTGGGAAAGGAGCCCTGATCATGAGCTATGTAGGGCATGGTGGAACCCTCGGATGGTCGCATGAAAGGGTGTTGGAGATCCCGGATATCAAGAATTGGAACAATTACAGCAATATGCCTGCTTTTGTGACGGCTACCTGTGAATTCAGCGAGTTTGACGATCCTTCCTTTGTGAGTGCAGGAGAGCTTGTATTCCTTAATCAGCATGGAGGGGGAATTGCATTGTGTACCACAACTCGGCCAACATTTGCAGGATCCAATTTCGAACTGACCACGAACTTCTACGAACATGCATTTAATAAAACCAATGGTCAATATCCGACGATGGGACAACTCACCATGGTCTCCAAGAACAGCAGCACTCCTGGAGCCAATACCCTGAAATTTGTCCTTCTCGGCGATCCGGGTTTACGTCTTGCTTATCCCCACAATGACATTGTCACTACATCATTTAACGGGAATCCGACCTCCGCCATACCTGATACGATTAAGGCGCTTTCTTCGGTTACCATTACGGGGGAAATAAGAGACGATTCAGGAACCAGGATTTCCGGTTTTAACGGGTCGCTTTTCCCGACGGTTTACGATAAAGTATCTGTTATTACCACTCTTGGAATGAACCAAAGTATTTCAACTCAATTCGATCTCAGAAGGAATATTATTTATAAGGGAAAGGTTGATGTCAAAAACGGGACATTCTCTTTCACATTCCTGTGTCCCAAAGATATCAGCTATGTTTACGGAGCCGGTAAGATCAGCTATTATGCCCGGAGTAATGATTCGGATGCCAACGGGTATGATGATAACGTTATCGTCGGCGGCTATAATAACGGGGCTTCTGCAGACAATGAAGGCCCTGCGATCCGGCTATATATGAACGATCAGAATTTTGTTTCCGGCGGCATTACGAACCAGGATCCGAACCTGGTTGCATTTGTCAGTGATTCTTCGGGGATCAATACTGTCGGGAATGGTATCGGCCATGACATTACTGCCGTCCTCGACGGGAATACCAAGGATGCATTGATCCTTAATGATTATTATGTTTCCGACGACAACACGTACAAAAGTGGAGTGATTAATTACCCGATGTCGGGCCTCACGGACGGCGAACATTCAATAACGCTCAAAGTCTGGGATGTCTATAATAATTCCTCGGAGGCGAAGATAGATTTTTTGGTCATCTCAAGTGCTTCTTTTGCGTTCAGGAACCTGATGAATTTTCCCAATCCCTTCAGGGATAAGACCACCTTCTCATTTGAGTACAATTACCCATACACAGACCTGGATGTAGATCTGAGGATCTATTCATTATTTGGCGCACTGGTCAAGACGATACATAAAACTGTGATGACGGAGGGTTTCAAGGCAGAGACGATCAGCTGGGACGGAACAGGGGATGATGGTGCAATGGTAGGCAGCGGAACATATATTTACCGGTTACTGATCTCCCTCCCTGACGGAGCATCGGTTGCCCGTTCCTCAAAATTGGTAATTATCAGGTAGTTAATCTTAAGAATATAAATATCTGTATCTTTGTAAATTGTTGCATCAACGGATGAAAATAAAATTAACACTGATATTTTTACTGCTCACCCTGGCCGTTTTTTCCGGATTACCACATAAACCCAATTCGATCCTGGCTTCTGGCAATTGGTATAAGATATCTGTTCCTTCCACAGGGATCTATAAGATTTCCTATGAAGATTTTATCTCCATGGGGATAGCTCCTTCTCAGTTGAAATCATCGGATATCAGGATTTTTGGGAATGGCGGTGGAATGCTGCCTGAAACAAATTCTGCACCCCGGATTGATGACCTGAGAGAAATTTCCATTTCGGTAAACGACGGGAATGACGGAATGATAGATCCCGGTGATTATATTCTGTTCTACGGTGAATCCCCTGATAACTGGATCTTTAACAGTACCGGCAAATTCTTTACCCATTCAAAAAATATGTATTCCGATTCCACCTATTATTTCATTACTACCGATCGTGGTTCCGGGAAAAAAGTCATTACAGTAGCCTCACTTGATACGGTCCCGAATTCCTATTCAAGGAAAAGCAGCGGTTATGTTTTTCATGAAGTGGATTCCGTTAACCTGATCAAATCCGGACGGCTCTGGCTGGGTGAAAAGTTCACCGTAACTAAAAATACATATCAATTTCCATTTTCCATTCCTGATGTGGATGTTACCTCGACGGTCAGAGTGGTTACCAGTGTGGTTGGACGGTCAGGGATTCCAAGTAATTTTTACTTCTCTGCTAGAAATCATGTAATCGATTCCATTTATATTGAACCCACCGACCTGGGTACTACCGAGAGTTATTTCGGACGTTTGAAGCAACATACCACTATGGTCAGTCATCCCGATGCTGGTTTTAACATTCAATTATCCTATCCGCTCACGGCAGCAGGATCAAGTGGCTGGTTAAACTTCATTGAGCTGAATTATCAGCGTAATCTGTCCTGGGTACCTCCCCAAATGCCTTTCTGCGATGTGAATTCCGTCGGTGCAAATAAGATTTCGGAATTTACCCTCACCAAGGCGACACCTTCAATCGTCGTGTGGGATGTAACTGATCCGGGTAATATCAGGGAGATCACCACAAATTTCAGCGGGGATTCAATAAAATTCAGAATTGCCACCGATTCATTAAAATTATTCTATGCCTTTGATCGCTCGGTTTATTATCCGGTTCATTATTGCGGCAGGATCGCTAACCAGGACCTTCACTCATTGAATCCGGCTCAGCTGGTGATCATAACGAACCCTGTTTTCAAGGGCGAAGCTGACCGGCTTGCATCGTTCCATGAATTGAATAATGATCTGTCAGTGCTTGTCGTCACGACCACACAGACCTACAATGAATTTGCATCCGGGGAACAAGACCTGACATCCTTCCGTGATTTCATGAAGATGCTCTATGGTAAGGGGAGTCCCGGCAACAGACCCAGGTATTTACTTTTATTTGGCGATGGCAGCTACGACCCGAAAAACCGTATCCCGGGCAACCAGGATATGATCCCCACATTTGAATCTACTGAATCGCTGAACTTCGGTTCTTCCTTCGTTACAGATGATTATTTCGGGATTATGGCTTACAACAAAGGGCTGGAATCAAATGGCCCCATTGATATTGGTATCGGGCGATTCCCGGTATCCACCCCTGACCAGGCAAAAGCCGTTGTTGATAAGATCATCCATTATGCCTCAGTCAATGATACCGTTTTCTCAAACTGGAGAAATAACATCACATTCATTGCCGATTCTCCTAATGGTAACCTGCATATGCACCAGGCAACGGAGCTGTGTAATATTGTTTATGACAAATATCCGGTTCTGAATGTCAATAAAATCTTTTTTGATGCATACCAATTGATCAATACTCCTACGGGAGACCGTATCCCCGGTGCCAACGAGGCGATCACCGATGCAGTGTTGAAGGGAACGCTCCTGGTGAACTATACCGGGCATGGGGGCGAGACGGGTTGGTCGGCACAAAAATGCCTGATCCAGCCAGATATCGACGGTTGGAACAATTACAACAAACTTCCAATATTTGTTACAGCAACCTGTGAATTCAGCCGGTTTGATAATCCGGAAAGATTAACTTCCGGCGAAGAACTTATTTTAAAACCCGACGGTGGTGCTATTGCTTTATTCTCAACGACCAGGCTGGCCTATTCCACAACCAATTTGCAACTGGATACCAGTTTTATTTCAAACCTTATGTCATTAAAAGGCGGACCAAATCCAAGAATGGGGGACCTGATCCGCATTTCCAAAAACAATAATGGCAATAATGTCGGCATCCGTAACTTCGTTCTCCTCGGAGATCCGGCCCAGAAAATTGCTTTCCCGACGAATAAGGTTGTCACAACTTCAATAAATTCAATTCCCGCAAGTGAACCGGATACCGTCAGGGGAATGTCGATGGTCACTGTTAAAGGCCAGGTACAGGATAACCAGGGAAATAAAATACCTTCATTCAACGGGACCCTGTTTGCTAAAGTATTCGATAAACCCTTTATATACAGTACCCTGGGTAATCTTTATCCTGATAATTATTCTGAGAATTTCTCAATCCAGGATGTAGTACTTTATAATGGGAAAGCCAGTATAACTAATGGTGAATTCCAGTTTACCTTCATTCTGCCTAGGGATATATCCCTGAATTGGGGTAATGGAAAGATCAGTTATTATGCCCGGGATGATTCAATTGATGCGGGAGGTTATGATAATCATGTTATTTTCGGGGGAGAAAATAGCGGGACAATATCCGATACAAAAGGTCCGGACATATCGCTTTATATGAATAGTAAGAACTTTATTTCCGGCGGGAGAACAAATTCAAACACGGTCCTTCTTGCCTTTCTGCACGACACTTCCGGAATTAATTATATAGGGCTGGGCCTCGGCCATGAGATCGTGGCCGTCCTCGATAACAATACTGCCGGTTCAATGGTCCTCAACGATTATTATGAACCTGATCTGGATTCCTACCAGAGCGGTATTGTGACTTACCCGATGAGTAACCTTCTGAACGGTTTACATACACTGAGCGTCAAAGCATGGGATATGATTGATAATTCCTCCGAATCGGAAATTTCCTTCCTGGTATTTGATCAACCCGGTATTATAGTTCAGAATGTTTATAATTTTCCAAACCCTTTCAGGGAATCGACGACATTCGCATTCTCACCAGTCCAAAAAGACGGGGATATGAACGTCCAGATCCAGGTATACTCATTTACCGGGGACTTGCTGAAAACCATCCGGAAAAGTTTGCCTCAGAGCATGGAATCTCCCATATTTATTGCCTGGGATGGGACCAGCGACAGTGGCAAAAAGCTAAGCAGCGGAATGTATTTCTACCGGTTGCTGATCACTGGTCAGAATGGCACAACAATGCAGACCACTCAAAAGCTTGTTATCCTGAATTAATACTAATCTGATTGATTTTAAATTTTCTTATTCTAACAATATATAAAAACTTATATCGTTTCTTTTGCGCCCCGATTGTTTCACTAATATAGTTTATCGAATGCATAAAATAAAAACTCAGTTTCTTTTTCTTATCACAGGAATCTTAATTTCATCATCATTAGTCGGTCAGACTTCTTCCGAACAAGCCAATCCGATAACAACAGCAGTTCCATTTTTATTGATTGCTCCTGACGCCCGTGGTGGCGGGATGGGCGATTACGGGGCCTCTTCCACACCGGATGCCTATTCCTTATTCTGGAATCCGGCTAAATATCCCTTTGAAGAAAAAGACTTCGGATTCGGGATCGGGTATGTCCCATGGCTCAGGGGATTGGTCAATGATATTGGCCTGGCGTCGATCACCGGGTTTAAAAAGTTCGGTGACAAGCAGGCGATTGCAGCGTCGTTAAGGTTTTTCTCGATGGGAACGGTTACTTTTACAAATGATATCGGCACTGAACTGGGTGATGTAAAACCGAATGAATGGGCTGTCGATGCCACTTATTCAAGAAAATTTTCACATGTAGTCTCGGGTGCCGTTGCTGCACGATATATCTATTCAAACCTGGTTCCGGTCAATTACACGAAATATGATGTACGACCAGGACAATCAGTCGCTGCCGATGTGGCATTGTATGTTCATAAAGAACTTGAGGTCAAAGGGATAACCGGAGCTTCATTCGATTTTGGATTTGATATTACAAATATCGGGGCAAAAATTTCGTACAGCAGTTCTTCCACCCTCAGGGACTTCCTGCCGACCAACCTGCGCATCGGTCCATCATTCACAATGGATATCGATGAATACAACCGGTTATCCATCGGTATCGACTTCAATAAGCTCCTGGTTCCAACCCCACCGATCTACTATACGGATTCAACCGATGCAAGTGGCAATAAAGTCATATACAAAGGGAAAGATCCGAATGTATCTGTAGTCACTGGTATGCTGCAATCGTTTTATGATGCACCCTATGGTTTCAAGGAGGAATTGCAGGAGGTTACGATCGCGCCGGCGATTGAATACTGGTACAATAAACTGTTCTCTTTCAGGCTCGGTTATTTTTATGAGTCGAAATATAAAGGTGACCGTCAATTTTTCACACTGGGAACAGGACTGCGCTATAATGTATTCGGACTTGATTTTTCATACCTGATACCGGTAAAAAACAATAACCCTCTGCAGAACACCATGCAATTCACCCTTCTGTTCAATTTTGAATCATTCTCAAAGAAGCAGCAATCCAGTAACGAACAGAAATCGAATTAATAATGCACGGAGTTGCAGACCTGCAATACCGTTTATGATCCGCATCGGCTTTGGTTTTGACACACACAGACTGGAAGAGAATCATGAATTCCGGCTTGGAGGTATTCTTGTCCCCTGGTCAAAGGGAGCCACAGGTCATTCCGATGCCGATGTATTGATCCATGCCATCGGTGATGCACTTCTCGGGGCAGCAGGATTGAGGGATATCGGCTATCATTTCCCGGATTCTTCACCTGAATTCAAAGGGATCGACAGTAAAATAATTTTGAAGAGGATCCTCGATATCATCATGAAGGAAGGCTTTACCATAGTGAATATTGATTCTTCCATCATCCTTCAAAGCCCTAAAATTGAAAAGATCATTCCTGAAATGATCAGGGTGCTGTCAGAAGTTCTTGGAATCAATGAGACGCAATTATCGGTGAAAGCCAAAACCAGTGAGAAACTTGGGTTTATCGGCAGGGAAGAAGGTGTTTCAGCTTATGCAGTTACCCTGTTGCAGAAAGAATCCTCCTGATCTCAATCCTCTCCTTTCCGGTCTTTATAAAAAGTCAGGATGAAATCATCGATCAGGAACGATTTCTTCCCTGTATTCCAGACATAGATCTTAAGACGGCCGGACGGATTACAGATCTCCGGGAGTTCCAGTGAAAACTGACATTTTCTCCATATCATCGGCCGGTTGACCGGAATTTCATTGATTGGAAATCCAAACCAGTAATTTTCCCCTGGATTTATACTATCCATACTGAGGACGATCAGGGCCTTATTTGTTGCTCCAGCCGAACTGTCACGGACCATGAGGCTTCCGGTGATATAAAGGGTGACCGGAACCCGTGATAGCCTGTTCATCCGGATTTCAAGTCCCGGGCTGAATACGTATACCGAATCAGTATACCCTGCTTTTTTACCGGAATAAGCATGGAGAGTATTCCGGATGGAGACCGGGTTCCAGTTTTGAATCGTGTCGGATTCAAAATCGTTCTTAAAGATCTTCATTGGTTTCGAAATGTCAACAGAATAGGGTGGCATGTCATCCCACGAACCAATGCATTTAAAATAAGAGGAATCTGCTTTTAAAAAAACATAGTCGTATTTTAATTTGTTCATCGCACAGGGATGAATGATCTCCTCATTGTACTGCCAGGTCTGGAAAAGATTAAGAGCGATGAAGGGAAGAAATAAGAGGACCAGGATGACGTCGGAATATCTTAAAGTGATCCGGTTAGCGAACATCGCGAGCAGTATGGCAAATATCCCGTAAAAATCAATGAATGCCCTGTGACCAAAGCTATCGCCATAATACCAGTTCCACCAGCTTGAAATGATATAAATGGCTGAAGCGATAAAGAGCACCATACTGATAAATTTTAACCGGTTTTTGAAAATCAATGGGAACAAGCCTGACAGGGATATCAGGATCAGCGGTGTATAAATAAATAAGCCCTTCCGGTAACTGAAGAGAACATTCATTATTTGGGGATGCGCAAACCGGACCCCCTCATTCCTGTATGGCCATAAAAAAAAACGCCCGGATTGCAGGTACCATAGTATGGGTTGGATGCTGACGAGGATCAACAGGACCAGGATAAAGAAAATAAGAATGGATTTTTTACCGGATACCTGCCCGATGAATCGTCTGAATTCACCGAAGTCATTGAAAAAAAATGGAATAAGAACCAGAACAATCACATTGGTGGGGCGGATCAGGATGATCATAGCGAGGAAGAAACCTGCCAATAATGCTTTTCTAATACTGAGATCCCTGATGCTCCTGCAAATTGCCAGCAAAAATCCGTTGATGGCAAAAAAAGAATAGACATGGGACATGGAAGGTTGCCACAG
>Ga0182021_10010128_pt1 | contig 11174 bp, 10 predicted proteins | sample 612E3MmetaG_FD_120493 | JGI IMG/M metagenome (GOLD analysis project Ga0182021, IMG submission 120493) | Permafrost microbial communities from Stordalen Mire, Sweden - 612E3M metaG (Illumina Assembly) | ecosystem: Environmental > Terrestrial > Soil > Wetlands > Permafrost | place: Sweden...
CAGTTTCATTCAATTTTATATTCTGAGTTTCAAGAAATGAAGGAAAATGTAACAATTTGTATTCAATAATTCCGGGTGCAATACCGAAACTTACCATATCGGCAAGTGAATCGAGTTGTTTACCATTTTCTGTATATGCTTTAAAAATCCGGGCTGAAAATCCGTCGAGAAAATCAAATACAGTGGCAGCAAAAATCATCAGCGCCGCATAAATCAGGTTATTAGTCTTAAATGACAGGATGATTGCTATAAATCCGCAAATCAGATTTAAACATGTCAGCAGATTGGGAATAGTTTTTAAAAATTTCATTTCAATTTTTTTGCTAGTTCCTTAATAATATTGTTTAAAAACAATAATTTAAAGGTGGCAAAAATATTAAAAAATTATTCGGGATAAACTCAAAATCATAATAACTTTTAATTAAAAATTTAACCGGATTATTGAAATGGTTATATTTGCTGATATTGATTATAATTTTATCAGGACAAGATTGAAATTATTAATAAAAACAATTTGTATTTATCTTGGATTTAAGACCTCTTTTCCGCAAAAAAACTATAGAAAGTATCCTTGTTTCCGACCATCATAATGATGGTGAATTCCAGATGAAGCGAAATCTCAAGGTGCGGGATCTGACTTCATTTGGAATAGCTGCCATAATTGGTGCAGGAATATTTAGTACTATTGGCAACGCGGCTTTTAACGGAGGGCCGGCAGTATCGGTATTATTTTTATTTACGGCAATTGCCTGCGGACTTTCAGCTTTATGTTATGCCGAATTTGCATCGGCCATTCCTATCAGTGGAAGTGCATATACATATGCGTACGCGAGTTTCGGAGAACTCATAGCCTGGATTATTGGCTGGGACCTCATTATGGAATATGCCGTCGGGAATATTGCTGTGGCGATTTCATGGTCGGATTATTTTACATCACTGCTCCAGGGATTGGGAATTCATTTCCCCGATTTTTTATCGATGGATTACCACACTGCTTATAGCGGATTCAAACAAGTTGAAGCAATGGTCCATTCAGGAATTCCTAATGCCCAGATATCGGAAATTCTTAAACAGGCCTGGAATGCCTGGCATGTGGCGCCCAGGATTTCCGGGATACCTTTAATAATAGATTTGCCTGCCTTTGGAATTGTCTTTCTCATTACCTGGCTGGTGTACATTGGAATTTACGAAAGCAAAATAGCTTCAAACATCATGGTACTGCTGAAACTGGCGATTTTATTAATTGTAATTGGAATAGGGACATTTTATATCAATCCTAAAAACTGGAACCCTTTTGCACCTAATGGTTTGATGGGAGTTTTAAAAGGGGTCTCCGGAGTTTTTTTCGCCTATATTGGATTCGATGCAATTTCTACTACTGCTGAAGAATGTGAAAATCCACAGAAAGACCTTCCCAAAGCAATGATATATTCCCTGGTAGTAACCACATTGCTTTATGTAATTATAAGCCTCGTTCTTACAGGAATGGTAAACTATAAAGAATTGGGAGTAGGCGATCCTCTTGCTTATGTTTTTCATAAGCTTCATCTCAACTGGCTTTCCGGAATCATTGCTTTGAGCGCAATTATTGCTATGGCAGGTGTCTTGCTGGTATTTCAGGTTGGCCAGCCCCGCATATGGATGAGCATGAGCCGCGACGGGTTATTGCCAAAAATATTTTCAAAATTACATTGGAAATATCGGACTCCTGCATTTGCAACCATTCTTACCGGCATAGTTGTTGCCGTACCAACCATGTTTTTTAACCTGACGGAAGTTACTGACCTCACAAGCATTGGAACATTGTTTGCCTTTGTTTTGGTTTCAGGCGGCGTTCTCTTACTTGATGAGAAAGATCTAAATCGCAATAATGCTTTTAAAATTCCTTACATCAACAGCCGGTATTTTATTCTTCCTTTATGGACATTAATAATATTTTTAACCTGTTATTTTAATTCGAGTGGCGTTCAATCCTTTTTTCAATTCAATAGTTCAATGAATCTGTTTCAACATAAAATTCCTTTATTGATTTTTATTATGGCTTCTGTTATTTTAACTCTGTTCAGTTTAATAAAAAATCTTTCATTAATTCCTGTCATCAGCCTGCTTGCTAATTTTTATTTAATGACTGAACTGGGTATAACCAATTGGTTGCGTTTTCTGATTTGGCTTGTAATAGGATTAGTTATTTATTTATCGTATGGAATTAAAAAAAGTAAACTTAACCTGTCAAAAAATCGGACTTAATTATTTTAGATTTTCATCTTTTGATTAATGTAAAATTTTATATAAAAGTTCCCTGAGCAATTCTCCATCCTGGTTCGTTGGATTACCTACACCCTTAGATTTCATATCATATTCACGGAGGATTGAAATAATGTATTCAACTTTATCAGGGTTATAATTTTTTGCCGCCTTTTCGTATTCAGCAACAAAAAAGGGTTTAATACTTAACCGGGAAGCGACATTGGACCTTGATTTATCCTTAAGGCAATGATAGATCAATACCTTACTAAAAAAACTGTACAATATCTGGATGGTTACCTGAAATGGGCTTGATTTTGGATTCTTTCCAAAATAATCTGCTATCCTGTTTGCTTTGAAAATATTTTTAAAACTTAATGCCCTGGTTAGTTCAAAGTTGTTAAAATCCTTGCTAAATCCGATATTATGTTCAATAAGTTGTTTGTTGATCAGTTTTGTTCCGGAAGGTATAACCAGTATAAGCTTTTCTATTTCATTTGCAATTTTACTTAAATCGTTTCCTAAAAATTCAGTTAATATTTCAGCAGCTTCGGCATCAATGGTTAATTCTTTTTTCTTCAAATAATTTACAATCCATTCAGGAATTTGATTTTCATAGAGCTTCTTCGATTCAAGAACTACAGCATTTTCATTAAGTAGTTTATAAAACTTTGTACGCTTATCTATATTTGAATATTTATAATTTATAACCAGAATGGTCGACTTTAATGGTTTTTCTATATAGTGGCTTAATTCATCAATATTCTTAATATCCTGGGCTTCCTTAACAATTACAACCTGATAATTAGCCATCATGGGATATCGTCGGGCCTGGGATATTATTGAGTTGATATCGGTATCTTTTCCATACAATGTAAGCTGGTTAAACGTTTTATCTTCTTCGCTTAAAACATGTTTGGATATATAATCTGTCAGAATGTCTATATAATAGGTTTCGTCACCCATCAGAAAATAAACAGGATGATAAATTTTATTTTTTATTTCATTTAATATCTCATCAAAATCTTTCATAAGTGGACGATAAAAACAGAAAATTAAATTTTTTGTATGTTTATCTTTGTAATCAGTCTAATTTTTCAAAGATAAAAGTTTAGACTTAGAACTTCAAAAAATCGGCCATCGAAATGAAACAACTTAATTTACCTGAATTTAATTTTTCTTTTAAGGATGAAAAAGGCAAAAAATTTATCTTCGATGAAATTCGCAGGAAATTTATAACCCTGACCCCGGAAGAATGGGTGAGGCAAAATTTTGTAAAATACCTAATAAATAATAAGAATTATCCGGCCTCATTAATTGCCCTGGAAGTTCCATTAGTGATAAATGAAACCGACCAGCGTAGCGATATTGTAGCCTATAATAAAAATGGACGCATTGTTGTTTTGGTAGAATGTAAATCCCCTGAAATATCGCTTACCCAAAAAGTATTTGATCAGGCTGCAGGTTATAATCTAAAATTAAATGCCAAAATTCTAATAATTACAAACGGAATTGCCCACTATTGTTGTAAGCCTGATTATTCAGTGCGTAGGTGGATTTTTCTTGACGATATTCCCGATTACAAAGAACTGGGATCAATCTCCATGGATTAACTGAAGCAAATATTCGTCATAATATTTGTTGCCCCTGCGGATCCATTCTTTTTTCTTTCCGGTAATTTTAAAACCCAGGTTTTGAAAAAGTTTTAAACTGGCTTTATTATCTGCTGAAACATTACAGTAAAGCTGATGGAGCCCCAGAATTTCAAAGCAATAAAGAATAAGCGCGTTTAAAACTTCGGTGGCATATCCTTTCTTTCGGTCGGCTTTTTCTGCAATAAGAATACCAACTCCTGCCCTGTGATGAAAAGGATCAAAATCAAAAAGATCAACGCTGCCAATTGTACGGTTATTTTCTTTTTTTAAATCGATCATTAATCTCAATTGCTTTGCTTCATAAATATCCAGATGGGCAGAATCAAGATATTTAGAAATAATGTTTTTTGAAAATGGGGTAATGGTAGAACCTGCTAACCATGTATCGGTATTATTTTCCCACTTGTATAAAATATCTAAATCGAAGGGCTCGGGCGCCCTGAGTTTAATATTATTGTTTTCGAGGTAATCCAAAGCAGGCTATTTATCCTTAATTATATAAACAATTTCCTGGTCCTTAAATTTATTCCATTTGGTTATAAAGGCATCTTTAATCCCGGAATTTTTCAGATTTTTTAAAACCGTTTCGGCTTCGGCTTCATTATTGTACTTACCGTAAATATACCTGTAGTAGCCGTCCTTTCCTTTATACACGGTTAATGAATCAAGACCTTGTTTGTTAACGTTTTTATCAAAAATTTTTGAGGCATAAATCTGAATGGTAATGAAATTTGATCTGGCTGATTTGGAGGCGTTCTGAGCCGGAATTTCAGAATGATTAATATTTAATATTGTATCTTTTGTTGAAGTTGAAGATTGAGAAACAGGAATGGAATCTTCTTTATTAGTAACTGGTTGAAAAGTATTATTATCTGTATTTTTAATTACAATGTCTGAGTCATTCCGGATTGATATATTTACAATAGCTGTATCATCTTTATTTAAAAAAGGAATAAATATATTGGCATTTTTAATCAAGCCTTTTTCAGAAAAGAATTTAAAAGTGTAATCACCGGAATATAAATTAACAGAAAACTTACCATCAAAATTAGGTGTAAAAGAATTTATGGTATCCCCGTCCTTATCGTCAATTATTTTCAAAGGAATATTCGAATAATTTAACATTTTATCGGGTGAGTTAAGTTTTCCACTAATAAAAATCTTGTTTTCACCTGTTCTGTTTTTATTTGGTTTTGTATTCTTTAAACTTAAGTTGAAGTAAGCCTGGCTTTCTTCAGTCAAAGGAACATACATCAAATCATCTTCGGGAGTATTCACCGGGTAGCCAAGATTTACAGCAGAAGACCATAGGTTTTCCCCAATGCTGTTACAATAATATATATCGTATCCGTCGCGTCCTTTTTTAAAACCCTGTGAACTAAAAATCAGTGTTTTTCCATTATTGGTAAGCAATGGATTGTCTTCATTCAGGAAAGTATTAATTCTTGCACCTGCATTTACTGGCTTTAACCAACCGCTTTTGGCTTTAATTGAAAAATAAATATCCATGCCTCCGAAACCGCCAGGCCTGTTACTTGCAAAATATAAAACCTGACCGTCGGGAGATTCGCATGCGTGCGATTCCCAGTAGGAACTATTCACTCCGACTTTATGGATTTTCGACCATGATTTCCCAATTAATACACTTACATAAATATCGCTTTCAAAATTATCGTATTTGGTAAGGTAAAGCCGATTCCCGTTATTACTGAGGGATGAGGGAAAACAACGACCTTCTGAACCAATTTGAGATGTTATTTCAATGGCATCGGACCATATATTGTTTTCATTGACTGTGCAGAAAATCCTGTTCTCTGATTCATGCGCATTGACAAAAATCATGGTTTTGCCATTACCTGAAATTGCAAGGTTTGTATATGAAATTTTTGGATCGAACCTGAACCCTTTATCAGTTTTTACTTTATTTGGATATTCTTCCGGATTATCGATATGATAAAGCTTTCCAAGATAAATGAAATAATCGCTTTGACTATCATACGAACCTATGGTTGAATTGCTGAAGATTTTTTTAAGATAATAAATGGCCTTTTTATTTTGATCCGGCAAGTTTAAATAACATAATGATAAATGAAAAAATATATTGTAGTTTGCTAAATCTTCCTCTAGTAAATTTTCATAAATTACTGATGCCTGTGGGTAATTTTGATTAAATAAATAAAATTCTGCCTTTTCAAACCATTGCCTTGAAGTAATGGTATCCTGTGCACAAATTTTAATTGTTACCAGCAAACCAAATAATATTATTATTTTTCTAAACATGAATTAAATAAAATTTCTAATCGATGAATGATTCAGTTTTCTCTACCAATTTAAGCAAAATAAACAATTTTAGCAAAGAATTCCTAAAGAATGATATTTTAAAGTTTTATATAAAAACATATTTAAAATAGATATTAATACTATTTAGGTTGTTTAGACTGTAAGCAAGGTAAATAGAAAAACTCAATTAAACTGGGGATCAAAATTTAAAAATTCGAAAACGGTAAAACGATTAATAAAATGTTTCTTTGGCCTAATAGTCTATAGTTTATCAGCCCGAAAAGTTACAAATATTATTCGTCAATGTGAATGTCAACCTTATCTGATGCTTGCTGAACATGAAGCGAATCGGCTTTTTGGTCGAAATATAATATTCCCAGGATCTCATTTGTTGTTTTATCCCTGACAATAATTCTTTTCGTTTTCACATTTTGGTCTGAGGTGTGTTTGTTCCTTCCCTGAAGGGTAATATCTTCAATTCTGTAAATATCTTCTTTTCCAAAACCATCAGGCCTGATTAATGCATAATAAGCAATTTCTCCATTTTTTACAGGACAATAAAACATATTGTTTCCGGTAGTATTAATCGGGAAACCTGCATTTACCGGATTTTCCCATTTATTGTTCGCCATCAGGTGAGAAACAAAAATGTCAAAGCCGCCCATATTTAAATGTCCGTCGGAACTAAAATATAACGTTTTGCCATCTTCACAAATAAAAGGAGTTGTTTCATCATTATCAGAATTTATAGTTTCACCAAGGTTCACAGCCGGGCCCCAATCACCATTAACCATTCTTTCCGATTTATATATGTCAAGTTTACCAAATCCTCCCCTGCGATCGCTTGAAAAATAAAGTGTTTTGCCATCTGCTGAAATCGAAGCATGGGTTTCATTGCGTGATGAATTGATATATTTATTTAATTGCTGCATTGCACTCCATTTATTATCTTTCCAATAACTGACATATAAATCGTAATTGCCTTTGGTTTTTTTCACCATGTACAATTCACTGTCATTTGCCGACAGGCAGGTAGGTTCACAGTCGCCATCAGAACCAACCTGTTCCGAAATATTTTCCGGTTCTCCCCAATCCCCATTAACTTTTCGGGACATAAAAATAGCATCATAAAATTTGAGGCTCGATAAATAAATTAATATGGTTTCATCTTTATTTACTACCGGGCTTCTGTTCGATTGCGCATTATTGATAATTGGTCCTAAATTGGTAAATTTTACTTTAACCGGGTTGTCTTGTATCAATTTAGCCCTCTCACATGCTGCAATTTCAATATCTACCATATTTGCATTGTAATGACCCTCAAAATATGAGTGATTCCTGAATTTATTATAAACTTCCAGTGCTTTTCCCAGTTGATTATTTATCCTGTAAGCATTTCCGAGGTAAAATAAAAGATAAAGAGGTGCCCTGCGTTCCTCGAAAGTACTCTTATTATAACTTGTGGAAATTTTAGTAATGCATTTTTCGAAATATGGAATTGCCTTTGTTTCCTCACCTGGAATATTTATATAACACATTCCAATCCGGTAATTAATATTGGCATTGGTAGAGTCCTTTTCTCTGATCTTTAAAAAGTTATATAACGCCTCCCTGTAATCTTCGCTATCGAAAAAATATTCACCATCATTGAAATATTCCTGAAGTTGCTGTTTTACCTGTTCTTTTTTCTGTTCTTTTTTCTGGCAAATGATATATCCCGGAAAAAGCAACAGTATTAAAAACAATATAATTGACTTCTTACACATTTTAGGATATTATCGAAAATCCTGATGATTAATATATTAAAATAGCCAAATATAAAGGATTTGAGATTTAAAAAAAATATTTAGTTAATAAGCTAATTGCATTTGTTGATAACTTTTTAATGATTCTTAATCTATAACCTCGAATCCTGTATAGGATATTAATGCTTCAGGAATCAAAATATTTTTATCAGTCTGGTTATTTTCAAGCAGGGCAGCAACTATTCTTGGCAAAGCCAATGCACTGCCATTCAGGGTATGCGCTAATTTCGTTTTTTTATCTCCTGAATCTTTAAATCTTAATTTCATTCGGTTGGCCTGGAATGATTCAAAGTTCGAAACCGAACTAACTTCAAGCCATTTATCCTGTGCTGCAGCATAGACCTCAAAATCAAAGGTTAAAGCAGATGCGAAACTCATATCGCCGCCACAAAGTTTAATTATCCGAAATGGCAAATCAAGCTTTTGTAACAACAATTCTACATAATTTACCATTTGCTGAAGTGAATCGTATGATTTATCGGGATGCTGAATTTGTACAATTTCCACTTTATCGAATTGATGCAGTCGGTTAAGCCCCCGAACATCTTTTCCGTAGGAACCTGCTTCACGCCGGAAACATGGAGTATATGCAGAATTTTTTATTGGAAAGTCTGTTCCGTTCAGAATAACATTTCTGTAAATATTAGTTACCGGAACTTCGGCTGTAGGTATAAGATAAAAATTATCTAAGGTTACCTGGTACATTTGTCCCTCTTTATCGGGAAGCTGACCTGTTCCAAAACCTGAATCTTCATTTACCAATAATGGAGGCATAATTTCATCATAACCTTCATTGCGTGCTTCATCCAGAAAAAAGTTGATCAGTGCACGTTGAAGCCTTGCTCCTTTATTTTTGTAAACAGGGAAACCGGCACCGGTAAGTTTAACTCCCAATTCAAAATCGATGATATCGAATTTTCGCGCCAGGTCCCAGTGAGGTAAAGCATTTTTGGGAAGCAGAGTTTTTATTCCTCCGGTTTTAATAATTTCATTATCCTCTGCTCCAATTCCCCTTGGTACAGACGAATGAGGCAGGTTGGGAATAAGAACAAGATTGTTTTGCAGGTCCGTTTCTAAATTTGACAATTCTTCAGACAATCTTTTAATTTCATCTTTTAAATCAGAAGTTTTTTGTTTTGCATCATTGGCCTCTATTATTTTTCCTGTTTTATAAAACACACCAATTTCTTTTGAAAGCGTGTTCATTTCCGCCTGTAAATTATCGCAAATCATCTGTGCTTGCCTTCTTCGGGAATCAATCTCAATTATGATGTCAACAAGTTCGGGATTTTTAAAATTTTTTACCGAAAGCCTTTCTAATACCAATTCCCTGTTTTCCTTTATAAAGTTTAGTGTAAGCATGGTTTTCGATTGTTATGGATGTAAAAATAAAAAAACTCCTGTAATTAATAGCCTTATAGGCGATTTAAGTACAAGAGCAATGAAATATTTAAAATATTTATTCTGAAACCGGAATAATTGAAACCAAAGATTTTTCGTTTCTAATTTTTTTAAATTGAACTGTCCCGTCTATTAGAGCAAATAATGTATGGTCCCTTCCCATGCCAACATTTAATCCCGGATTGTGCACAGTACCTCTTTGGCGTACAATTATATTTCCTGCCTTTACCAATTCCCCTCCAAAGAGTTTAACACCTAAGCGCTTGCTATCGGAATCGCGACCGTTTCTCGAACTACCCGCTCCTTTTTTATGTGCCATAATATTTTAATTTTTTCTAATTTATTTCTATTCTTCGGCCTTGTCTTCGCTGGCTGCTGCAGCTTTCTTTGAAGCTCTTTTGGGTTTGACGGCAACAGCAGATGAAATATCTTCTATTTGAACCTGGGTAAAAAATTGTCTGTGCCCGTTGAGTTTCTGGTACCCTTTTCTCCTTTTCTTTTTAAAAACCAAAACCTTGTCGCCTTTTATATGCGAGAGGATCTTTGCACTCACTGTAGCGCCGGTTACAACAGGAGTACCCACTTTAACATCACCTTCGTTTTCGATGAGAAGGACTTTATCGAAAGTAACCTGGGCACCTTCTTTTTCTTCCAGACGGTGAACAAAAATCTTTTGTTCTTTCTCTACCTTAAATTGTTGTCCAGCTATATCAATGATTGCGTACATTATCTTTATTTTCAATGGTTACTTAAACGGGACTGCAAAAATATAAACTTTTAAAAGATAAACAAAGAATTGAAAAAAATTATTTTTATCTGAATATATTTAACCGGTTTCCTTATTACTTTTTTTTAAGTAATTTAGCCCCATTTTATTCATTCTATGTAAGAAATCCTAAAATTTATGTTCGATTATATACAAGGTAAAATAACTGAACTCAACCCGACTTATGTGGTTCTCGATTCTAATGGTATTGGTTACTTATTGCATATTTCCATAAATACCTATTCAGCTTTAAAGGCTGAAAAAGTGGACAAAATTTATGTTCATCAGATTATTCGTGAGGACGCTCATTTGCTTTATGGTTTTAAAACCACCAGGGAAAGAGAAGTATTCCGGTTGCTTATTTCAGTTTCTGGTATTGGTGCCAATACTGCCCGCATGATCCTTTCTTCCTTAACTCCTGAAGAAGTAGCCCAGGCTATTGTCAAAGAAAATATCAGAATGCTGCAAAGCATTAAAGGTATTGGTGCAAAAACAGCACAGAGAATGGTAATAGATTTAAAAGATAAAATTGTAAAGCTCCAGTTTACTGATGAAATTTTTCTTCCTGAATACAATACTTCATTTGATGAAGCGTTATCTGCATTAGTGATGTTAGGTTTTCTAAAATTGCATGTTGAAAAAGCTCTTTCCCAAATCACTCGTGAAACGAAAGGGCTGTCAGTTGAGGAACTGATAAAAAGAGCACTAAAAGTGTTGTAATGTTTTTATTTTGACAATTTGAGTAAGACTTTAAAATATCTTATATCGGGTCCGGTATTATTATTTTTAGGAGCAGCATTTTTTCAATCGCAGGCTTCGCTTTCTTCATTACATAATTTCGATAACCAGGAACCCGATTCTCTTTCGGAAGATACATTATCTAAAGTTCAGGCCAAAGGGCCTCAATTCAAACTTCGGCAGGAACCTGAATTCCCTGTCGGGGAAATTAAACAGAGAGAAGGGATACAGCTTCGCCAACCATCAAACCTTAAATCTAATGTAACTTACGATCCTGTAGGAAGG
>Ga0182021_10010129_pt1 | contig 11174 bp, 5 predicted proteins | sample 612E3MmetaG_FD_120493 | JGI IMG/M metagenome (GOLD analysis project Ga0182021, IMG submission 120493) | Permafrost microbial communities from Stordalen Mire, Sweden - 612E3M metaG (Illumina Assembly) | ecosystem: Environmental > Terrestrial > Soil > Wetlands > Permafrost | place: Sweden...
CGCCAGCATTGATAAAAGGTTTCCCAGGTCATCAGCCCATATTTGTCGTAAGAATCCAGAATCATGTCAGGCGGGGAAGGGGCATCCTCGGATGCTACCATATTGACATTGGCTTTTGCGAGTAAACGTGCTTCGTCATAAATTCTTCTGGTATTCATATTTAGAAGAGCATCAGGCTGAAGCCATCCGCCTTTGCAAAAGACTCTTTGCCCGTTTATATAGAATACCCTGCCATAACCGTTACCGATTTTCTTTAATTCATTTGTCACCTCACGGATGCCAAAAGTTGTATTCTCTTTGTCAGATATTTTACCATTAATGGTGAAAACCAGATTCAGATTATGAAGGTATTGGTTACCATATCCGTTTGGCCACCACAGGTAAGGAAGATCAATTGATAATTCCGGAAATTCCTTTGAGCTAAGTTCAATTTCCTTAATCTGGTTCGCCTCAAGCTTTATTTTTTTACTTATAACAATATCAGGCATGCTTCCCACCAGATGTGAGCTATAGGAAGGAAATTCCAGCGTATTGATCAGGCTGATTTTAGCTGTTAATATTCCCTGTACTACTTTGTCTCCATTGTTTCTCAGGCTTGTACTAATTTTTATATCTGCATGTGTGGTATCAGGCAAAGGAAGCTTAGTTTTAATAAAAGGGTCTTCTATTGAGACCGTGCCGGCAGCTGTTATATAAACATCCTCGTAAATACCCATGTTCCTGTCTCTGATTACCGGTGCACAATCCCATCCGCCGGAGAATTTAAGAGTTTCATCTTTAAAAATGTCTACTGCATGACCACGGTTTTGTCCAAATACTTTAAACTGCACTCCGGGATCGGGAATACCAGGGTGATCAACCTGGTAGATTTTTACAGCGAGGTAATTTTTTTTGTTAAAAGCTGCATATTTTGTAATATCATATTTGAACCGGATGAACATTCCGGCCATCTCCTGCTTTACGGCAATTTTCTGACCGTTAATCCATACATCTGCACGATAGTTGATCCCGTCGAAATTGAGCCAGAGATTTTCACCTTTCAATAAATCAGGCAGGGTAAACTCTTTCCGGAACCAGTAGGGCTCTTTCCAGGGATTAATACCATCCCCCAGGTAGCTATATTTTGCAAGTCCGTATTTTCGGTTAAACTCATCTGAAACATCGGGTATTTTGAAATTATTTAGCCCGAGCCTCGGATCAGGGTAAACGCCGTCCTTTACTAAGGCATTTAATACTGTTGTGGGTACTGTTGCAGGATACCATTCTTTCATCGCGAAGTTGCCTGTGGAGATTACTTCTCCTCCTTCCATGACCTGGATAGAAGATTTGATGAACCACTCTCCTGAAAGCGGGAGTTTCAGTTCGTCGCATTTATCGTGGTGAGAACAATAGACTAATGCTACTGAGGATAACAACACAAAATATTTAAAAGAGAATCTCATGATATTTGGTTTTTTCGGGATGTTTTCAATTTGGTCCGTTGAAAATTATGGATATTAAGTCAGATAATAAGAACAATAGTTAAATATAATACATTACTTAGTGAAGTGGTCTGTTATAAATTTAATAATCAACCTCCTGTTATGTGAATATTGGCCTTCCTGTTTATACCTTTCATTTTCAAATAAAGAAATGTGGCAAAATACATTACTTTTATTAATTGAAAATTATAATTATGAAACCCATCCGCTCATTTTTTTATTTTTTACTTTTAGCAGGAATTCTATCCTGCTGGAGATACAATCAACAGCAACCTGCGTTGAGTCTTCACCCGCAAAATCAGCACTATTTCCTGTTCAGAGGTAAACCGGTAATTTTAATTGGTTCTACCGAGCATTATGGTGCAGTGATGAACCTCGATTTCAATTATGTTAAATATCTCGATGAGATTTCTTCATCAGGACTAAATGTTACCAGGACCTTTTCAGGAATATATGTCGAACCAGAAGGTGCATTTGGTATTAGTAAAAATACAATGGCGCCTGCACCAGGAAGATATATTTGTCCATGGGCACGCACTTCGGAACCAGGATATGCAAATGGAGAAAAAAAATTTGACCTTTCAAAATGGGATGGTGCTTATTTTTCAAGATTGAAAGATTTTATTGCAGAAGCAGGTAAAAGAAATATTATTGTTGAACTAGACCTGTTTTCAAATTTTTATGACACCATACAATGGAAATTATCACCTATAAATATAATAAATAATGTAAGTGGAATTGGCAATATTAAGGATCAGAAGGAGATACTTACTCTCAGGCATCCTGAAATTCTCAATGTACAGGAAAAGATGGTCAGGAAGATCATTTCTGAACTAAAAAACTTTGACAATCTTTATTACGAAGTATGTAATGAACCTTATTTCGGAGATACTATTGCGCTTAGACAGTGGGAAAAATATATGACCGGAGGTGTAATTGATGCTGAAAAAGATTTTCATTTCAAGCATTTAATATCAAACAATATATCAAATGGTTACAGTCTGGTTTCAGATCCACGGTCAGGTGTTTCAATTTACAATTTTCATTACGCTAAACCTCCCGTTACCGTTACAATGAATTATCATCTGAATAAGCCAATTGGAGATAATGAGACTGGGTTTAACGGTATTGGGGATGCTACATATCGAACTGAAGCATGGGATTTTATTTTAGAAGGGGGAGGGTTGTTTAACCATCTCGATTACTCCTTTACAACCGATAATGAAGATGGAAGTTTTAAAATTGAACAGAGTCAGCCGGGAGGGGGAGGGAAAACACTCCGTAACCAGTTTAAAATTCTGGCTGAATTCATGAAGCAGATTGATTACATTAATATGGTTCCTGTAAATGTTGAAAAGATAAGGTTCCCAGAACAGCAAACCTCTGCTGTTCATGCTCTTGGAAAAAATGATAATCTGTTCGCAATCTGTATTCACAGGAGTAATACAAGCAGTGTCAGTACAAAACTTGAGATTAATTTACCGTTGGGTACATATGATCTGACCTGGGTGGATACAAAAACAGGTAAGGAAACAAAGGCTGATTTGAAGAATCAACAGGGGGGGTGGATAATGATAACTTCACCCGTGTATATGGAAGATATAGCACTTAGAATTAAAAATATAAAATAGGAAATAATTGATTTGTGAGAAAAGTACTTCACAAAGTATCACTAATCGCTCAGAAGAGTGGAGCCGATTGTATAGAGCAGTAACCGGGTAATAGGAGACGTTACATCCATATACATCATATTATCAATGCATTAAAATTTTAATCAACATATTTAATTGATTATATAATATTCATTTTTTTTTATTACATTACGATTCAGCAATTTGAGTTATTTATCAGGGTTGTTTTTGTAAGTGATGAAAGTAGCTTTTAACCATTGTTGGCAAAAAATTAAGGAAGGGGAGGATCACGCCCTGGAACAAGTTTACAAAACAGCTTTCAGGTCTCTTGTCAACTATGCAAGTGAAATAACTGGTCAGTCTGATTTGGCAGAAGAAATAGTTCAGGACGTTTTTCTGAAAATTTGGCAAAACCGTTCAGAACTTTCTATTAAAGGATCTTTTAAAGCATATCTTTATCAATCGGTACATAATCATGCTCTAAACGTTATCAGACAGCAAAGGACCGGAAAGGAATCGGTAAATACTCTCGTTCCCGAAACGGCCTGGAAATTTATTTCCGACACTTATGATTTGAATGATTATTTGATTGACAGAATTTTCGCAGACGAAACCGAAATGTTGATTGAACAGGCAATTAAAGAATTACCTGAACGGTGTCGTAAGGTATTTATGCTAAGCAGATTTGACGGTTTGAAAAATAGTGAAATAGCAGCACAACTGGGTTTATCTGAAAATACAGTTAAAGCTCATATCTACACAGCTCTTCAGAAAATTGCTTCTGCCCTGAGAGGTTAAAAATATTTTCTGAAGGACTAATCAATATCTAACATTTTAGTGTCTTTATTAAAGAGGAAACCTTATGAGAAAAGTGGAATTCAAAGGAAACGACATTGAGCTATTAATTATCAGTTATTTATCTGATTCGATTGCTGAAGGAGATTTAGTACGTCTTAACGAATGGATCAATGTAAATAGTGAAAACCGGAATTATTTTAATTTGTTAAAAGACTCCTGGATATTATCAGGTAGCAGAAGCTTAGATTCATTTAATACTGAAGAATCCTGGAATAGATTCAATGAAAAGTTAATCCTTGGAGGATATGGGCTGGATTCAGGATTCTTGAGCCGTGAAAAGGTCAATCTTACGAAATATCTTAAACTTGCTGCTTCCTGGCTTTTGTTTTTTGCATTAGGTTCCGCTATAACCTGGTGGATATCGGATAGACCGAAAGAGGCAATAGCTGCAAATTCAAAGGGTATTATCAAAATCTCTACCCCTTTAGGCGCTAAAAGCTTGATTATGATGCCTGATAGTACTCAAATATGGCTAAATGCCGGAACTACAATTACTTATAGCCAGGATTATGGTAAACAAATCCGGGCATTAACTCTTTGCGGGGAAGCATATTTTAAAGTAGCAAAGGACAGTACACATCCATTTACCGTTAGTACTAAGGATATTGATGTACTGGCTTTGGGTACCAGTTTTAATGTAAAAGCTTACCCTAATGAAGAAACGACCTCCGCTACACTTGAAGAGGGTAAAATTGATGTAAAAATTTTAAATAAGGGCGAAAATTATAAAAATGTATTGCTTAAACCAAAAGATAAACTCATTTTTCACAAAGCGACAAAAGAGTCGGAAAAATGCGTTGAAAGTACTGTATCCGTAGTTAAACATAAAGAAAATATTTCAGTTAAACTTAAGGATGTAAGCATTCTTTCCAATATCAGAACAGAGCTATATACTTCATGGAAAGATTCCAGGTGGATAATTGACAGAGAACCATTATATACTCTTGCACCCATGCTGGAACGTAGATTCAACCTTAAAATTATTTTTAATGACGAACAACTTAAGAAATATAAATTCACAGGCATAATTGAGAATGAAACTGTAGATCAGATATTGAATGCTTTAAAGCTGACCGCTCCACTCGATTATCAGATTAACAAAGATACAATAAGACTCATGATGGATATTAAATCTAGAGACGGAAAATTCAAAAGTATAATGACCGGAATAAATTGACCTATAACCCTACTAAAAAAATGAAATTATGAAAACTTCCAATCCACCCTAATTAAAGAAAAGGGAGTAGATTGCCCCTACTCCCTTAAAAACTATTTATTAAGTCCTAAAATTAGTTAAAACCTAACATTACAAATGTATGAAAAAAAAACATTCAGGGAGGTATTTTCTTAACATTCTGCCTCTTCCATTAAAAACTTTACGTGTTATGAAACTATCAGTCTTATTGACATGTATGCTTTCAGTTAACATGATGGCTTCCGTGTATTCACAGAATGCCAGGTTTGATCTTGATATCAAGGACCAATCTGTTCGTGATGTTCTGAAAATAATTGAAAATGAAAGCCAGTTCAGGTTTTTTTATAACGATGATTTTACTGACCTTAACAAAACTCTGACTTTTACTGCTGCCGACCAATCTATTGATGATTTGATGTCTTTGGTTTTGGAGAATACTGCGGTAAGCTACAAATTGCTTGATAACAATTTTATCGTGATCACTCCTAACACATCACTCCAGCAAAGAAAGATTACAGGTACAGTAACAGATGCAAAAACCGGGAATCCTCTTCCCGGTGTAACAATTGTTATTGAAGGAACCACAAAAGGATTCATTACAGATGCCTTTGGGAAATATTCTATTGATATCTCAGATAATAATCCAGTACTTGTTTTTTCATTTGTCGGATATGTCAATCAGAGAATACCGGTTGGAGGTCAATCGGTTATTAATGTACCTTTGGCTATAAACCTTCAGGAACTTCAGGAAGTTGTTGTAACAGCTTTGGGCATGTCGAAAGAGTCTAAAAAACTTGGTTTCTCTGTTACCCAGGTTAATGGTGCCGATTTGGCAATGACAAAACAGATCAACCCTGTTAATTCATTGCAGGGTAAAGTTGCCGGGCTACAGATTGATCAGGGTGCAGCCGGTCCTTTTGGAAGCACAAGAATCGTTATCAGAGGTAATTCAACGCTTAGTACAAATAACCAACCGATATTCGTCGTTGATGGAGTGATTGTTGAAAACGATGTTGTTACAGGAGGTCGTGATTTTGGAAACGATTTGGCAAATCTTAATAGTGAAGATTTTGAAAGTATTTCAGTACTTAAAGGATCTGCTGCTGCAGCTTTGTATGGTTCAAGGGCTATTAACGGGGTTATTCTGATCACTACAAAAAAAGGTGTTAAGTCTGACGGGATTGGGGTTGATTTTTCGCAATCATTGATGGTTTACGATCCGTATAAAGGTCCCAAATTCCAGAATGAGTACGGTGGTGGTACCGTCGGGGCTTTCTTTACTGACACCCGCGACCCTAATTACCTGCCGACACAACAATGGACTACAAAAGTATTCCCGATTGATCCGCTGACTAACGAACCCTATATTGACTGCCAGATAAATCGTGAAGGCGAAAACTGGGGTCCAAAATTTGCCAATCAGAAAGTTCGTAATTATGATGGCACCTGGACAGAGTACAAAGCAGTGCCTAACAACTTCCTCGATGCTTTTCAAAAAGGCATGTTAAACACTACCAATTTTGCCTTCCAGGGGGCTACCGATAGAACGACATTCAGATTTTCTTATACAAGAGAGGACCAGCAAGGGATCGTTAAAGAAAGTGGCTTGCTGAAGAACGGTTTCAATTTAAGGGCTACACATCAACTGACAAAGTGGCTTAGTGCTGATGTAAGTACTGATTATACTACTACAGATATTACCAATCCCCAGAACTTAACATCAAACGACCCATTTTCAGGCAATAGCTTTGGGCATGCATTTACCTGGGTGATTCCCCGGAATTACGATACAAAATATTGGTCCCAGCCAGACAAATATATCAGTTCATTTGGAGGAACACCCCAACCATATACTAATCCTCTGGAAACCAATAAGGTTCCTGTTTCCTTATTTTGGTTTGGCTTATATGAGAATAAAGTCACTCAGGAAAACAATAGCCTCAGGGGCAGATTTTCGTTAGATGCCAAACTGACAGATTGGGCAGATCTTATCCTGGAAGGAAATCTGAACAATGTCTACAGTCAATATGAGGATAAGGAACGAGGGCAAAATATTGGCTTTGCCGGAGGATCTTATACCAGAAACGATTCAAGGAAATTGAACACATTTGGAAAATGGATGCTTAATTTCACAAATATAAAAATAATCGATGCTTTAAAATTCAATGGGTTTGTTGGAGGGGAGACTCAAAGTACAACGAAATCATACACTCAGGGGAGTACTTCTGGAGGGCTTTTGATCCCCGATAATTATTTTGTTTCCAATTCAATACTAACTCCATCAGTTATCGGTGGAACAACCTATAATAAAAAAATCAATTCTTTATATAGTACCGCTGATCTGGAATTTAGAAATCAGTTGTTCCTCACTGGCACCTGGCGTGGTGACTGGTCTTCAGCTTTAACATACAAGGATGGTACTGGAAATAACTTTTACAATTACCCTTCATTAAGCCTTGCATGGATCTTTACTGAAACATTTAAGCTCCCTAAGGTTATAACCTTTGGAAAATTAAGGGCAAACTATGCAGCTCTTGGTAAAGACACCGATCCATTTATATTAAATCCGGGATATTTGTTTGAAGGGAAAGCTGTCGGACAGACAGGTGATCCTTCGCAAGCCACTTTCAGTTCAACTTCTACTCTGGCTGCAAATATTAAACCTGAACGAAAGATTGCCAAAGAAGTTGGAATGGAAATGCGTTTTCTGAATAGCCGTATTGGTTTCGATCTCTCCGTCTATAGGGATAATACCTACGATCAGATCATTGATATTTCAACACCTGTTGAGTCAGGAGTAACCGGGCTTAAGATCAATGCAGGCAATATACAGAATACTGGTATTGAACTTACTCTGGACGGGACTCCAATACAAACAGCTGATTTTAGATGGAATTCCAAGTTGACCTACTCGCGGAATAAGAATTTGATTGTTAGCCTTGGTGAAGGTCGGAATGAGTATTCCCTTGGTGGGGATGCTGGTTTTTCGAGTTCCTGGGCAGTCGTCGGTCAATCTTATGGTGTAATCAGGTCGATGTATGGCATGGAAAAATATACTGATGCCACTAATCCAAGTGATCCAAATATCGGACTCCCGATACTTAACTGGAGGAACGACGCACGTGCGGCTTTCCCAAAAAGAAGTAACGTATGGAATACTATGGGAAATATCAATGCCAAGTTCAGGGCAGGCTGGTCAAATGATGTATCATATAAAAACTGGTCGCTGAATGTGTTGTTTGATGCAAAAATCGGAGGTGATATGTCGCTGGAATCATACAGGTGTGGTACCCATTCAGGTGTTCTTGCCAATACATTATTTGGAAGGGACGCCAGCCATGGAGGAATCACATGGACCAGTAAATATGACGGGATCACTTACGATGACGGAATAATTGTTAATGGTGTCTTTGCTCAAGGACAGACAATTACTCAGCCTGATGGTACCAGTGCTAATGTTGGCGGAATGACTTTTAAGCAAGCCTACGATGCAGGACTCGTTGAACCAACGCATGCTCCGCAATACTATTATCGTTACGCTTCGTGGTCGACTGGGACAGCTGATTTTTCCGTTGTTGAAAATAGCTGGATCTCCCTTCGTCAGGTAGCACTGTCTTACACTCTTCCAAAGAAAATATGCTCCAGAATGAAAATGACTGCTGTCACATTGAGCCTTATTGGAAGGGACTTGTGTTACCTTTACAACACATTGCCACTTAATTTCAATCCGGTCTCTTATAACACCAACCAGACTTCTGCAGCTGGTGAAGATGGTTTCTTGCCTATGATCCGTACATTAGGAGGCTCAGTAAAAATAAGTTTTTGACAATTATTTGTGATATTAATAAACTAATTATTTAAAAATGAAAAAGAATATTATATTCATCATATTGGCAACCTTTACCATTTTGTTTTCAAACTCTTGCACTAAAGATTTTGAAAACATCAACGTGGATCCAAGTATTGTCAGCGATGTCGATGTGAGGTTCCTCTTTACCTCATCGAGCGAGAAACTTCAAACCGTACGGGTCAATGAATGGACTTGGGAAGACCTGGAACAATTTTTACGGGTCAGTCAGTTACTAACAGCCCAGACTTACGAATTATCAGGTGCTGTCAACACTCGGTATAACTATTTTTATACCTATATCCTCCCAAATTTATTTGAAATGAGAAGGCTTATTAGCACTAAAGCCGACAAAGAGAAGTATCAGAAAATTTCTGCAGCTACCTACATCGTTCAGATTTTTCAGGGTCTGAGAGTTACTGATGTGAACGGCTCCATTCCTTATACAGAAGCTAATCAGGGTAGGAACTCTGCTATATACAATCCTGTATATGACAACCAGAAAACTTTATTTGATACATGGTTAAAGGAATTGGACAGTTCTATTCAAATTTTAGAATCGAGTTTGGCCGATCAGGTATCATTCGGCAATAATGATATCTTCTATAAAGGTGATTGGACCAAGTGGATAAAACTGGCCAATTCGTTGAAACTAAGGATTGCTGCAAGATATCAGAATCCCGACCAGACCAAGGCGGCTCAAATATTCAATGAGGTAATGACAGATGCAACAGGACCTATCAGTTCAATTGACGACCAGATGACTTACAATAATCCCAACTATATGCCATTTGCAACTACTGGTTATATGATTGACTACCGAAGCGTTCGTTATGGAGTGGAAACGGTTGTCGATTATATGAAATCCACGGGAGACCCACGCCTTGGGATTTACTATAGCAAAAATGATCTGGTAGGAAGTTTTCAGGATACTTTAACAAAGTACGGTAAAACATTGCCGGCATGGTGCAACCTTGGTGATCCGCTTATAATGTATCAGGGTGGACCGGCAGATTTTCAGTCGAATCCTGATAAAAGCACCTATTTTTCCAATCAATTTGACGCAGGCGGCGCAAACAGATTTTGGCTGATTTCACCAATCAACCGTACGTTCTTTGCACCACAGATTAATAATGGAACCGGTAAATTTGTTGATGTGCTGGTTTCGTATGCCGAGGTTTGTTTACATATATCAGAATTTATTGAGAAAGGCTATGGTTCGGGATATGGAACGTCTAAAGAGTGGTATGATAAAGGAGTGCATGCTTCAGCAACAACCATGAATAATATTGCTGTTGTTGCTAAATCAACAACCGTCGACAATATCTCTGCAAAGATTGATACATATCTCACAAATCCGAAGGTAGTGCTGGACGGGACTAACAATCTGGAAAAGATTTACATTCAGGAACTCCTGAACTTCTACCGTCAGGGGAATGAGGCATTTACTCTTGTTCGCCGTACAGGATATCCAAAGTTTGGTTCAACATTGCTGGCCCGTGAGGTTATGTCAGAAACATTATATAGAAGGTTTTGGCTGACTGATCCTGGTGAAGTTAACAGGGCGAATTTCAATGCGGCCATGTCGGAGGAGGGATTTACCCCCAGCGACCAGAGCCTGGCTTCTCTTAGTTCGCAACGAATATGGTTTGACATTAATTCTCCGGACTTTGGGAACGGGAATTAGCATGTATTTCAAATCGGATACTCAACAAAAATATTCCGGAATAGAAATCAGTGTTTATCATTTCATAAAATGAGATAAAAAGGTGAAACCTTCATTTTCCTTAATTTGAATATTGAAAAAATGGAAAGAGGCTTCACCTTTCTTTCCGGAATTTGTTTGAGGTGGTGATATGTCCGAAATAACCAATTTGAGGTTTAAATGACAATTACCGATATACGATCAATGCTATTATGCATGATGTCGAAATGTTTCTCTAAGGTATTCTATTGATTTTTAGACTAATACCAGAGGAATGATAATACTTTTTATGAATATTTCAAGATAATCATTTAAATACTAAATAAATTGAAAAATTCTGTATCCCGTCGTAATTTTTTTTTCAAAACCCTGGGATTTAGTGCAGGCGCACTTGTTCTTCCTTCATTATCAGGGTTCTCTTTAAAAAACAAATTAAGGGGCATTACTCCCTTGATCA
>Ga0182021_10010130_pt1 | contig 11174 bp, 9 predicted proteins | sample 612E3MmetaG_FD_120493 | JGI IMG/M metagenome (GOLD analysis project Ga0182021, IMG submission 120493) | Permafrost microbial communities from Stordalen Mire, Sweden - 612E3M metaG (Illumina Assembly) | ecosystem: Environmental > Terrestrial > Soil > Wetlands > Permafrost | place: Sweden...
AAGGCGTCTTTAAATCCGTCGCGATCGATCGTATAGGGGAGCGTCGCGTGCGCGCCGACCGCAAGCGCGGCAACAGCTTGCCGCATGCGGTTGAACACGCTTCCCGCGCGCCCGACCGCATAAGCCGCAGAGAGCCCCGCGTCGGTATCGACATTCAAAATTTGATGAGCCGCATCGGGATCGCCGCCCGGAACTTGCGTGGCATCAATGGAAACGGTTATTTTGCCGTTGGTAAAATTTAAGCCGCTGTTCTCGTAAATATTGACGGCGGCATTAAGTTTGGCCGCGGCTTCGTTTTTAGTTAGCCCGCCCAGCGCCAGTCCGTTAACGGTTACCCCTGGCATTACCCTGCCGTTCATCGCGGCCAAATATCCAAAAGGAGTGATGAGGATGGCAATTATAACAATAACGCCGGCGATAATAAGCGGCCGGCGTGTCCTTGTTTTTTTGGCTTTAGCCTTTTCTTTGGCGGACTCCGACATTGTGTTTATTCAATTTCGCGAACCGGAATGGTTGAGCGGTTTCTTTTCGGCAGTGTAATCGTTAGCACGCCGGAACGCAAGACCGCGCTGGCCTCGTCGGCGCGCACTTCGACCGGCAAAATGATCGAGCGCGAGAACGACCCCCAATAGCATTCCGTATAAAGCGGACGGGCCGCGGGCGGAATTTCATGATGGCGCCGACCGCGGATCGTGAGCATGTCGCCGTGGAGCGAAAGCTCAAGGTCGGAAATTTTCACGCCGGCGATGGTGGACTGCAAAATGAGCTCGGATGGCGTTTCAAAAATATCCACCGAAAGCTCGCCCTCGTCAGAGGCGATCTTTTCCCCGCCGGTTGTCAGCTCGCCCGGCGGAAAAAAGAAATACTCGCCATTCTCGTCGGTTTTGATTTGTGGAAGAAGGGGCATGGGGTTGGCTGTCTAATGATGTTTCGATGGTTCATCTATTATATAGCTGCTGCGGAATTTGTGAAAGGGGCTACGAATTATATAAGGAAGGCTGTTGGCTGCCTGCGGGCAGCGACGCGATGCCAATCAACGAATGCATGCTAATCTACTAATCCGTCCCCAAGTCGCGCCGCGGCTTGTCCGTTATTCGTAGATTCGCATGCATTAGCGGATTAGCATCGCGTCGGCCGCTCCGCGCAGCGGAGCCGCCCCCATTCGCCGGATTTGTTGTTAGCGGCTCTCAATGGTTAAAAGCGGATACGCCGCTCGTAGCTTGGCGACGAGTTCGGAGGTGATAAAGGTTTTTTGCCGCGGCAAGTCGGGCTCCAGCGTGGTATCGAAGCGCGTTTCTTGGATGAAATATTTTTCGCCGGGCTTTAAGTATCCGACCATGGTCATGAAATCTTCTTCGGTATGCGAGTGGGGGAGGATGGTGGTGCGGAATTCGTGGGGAATTCCGGAGTTTTGGATTAAGGCGAAGGTTTCGCGCACTCGCTCGAACAAGGCGGGCGCGCCGACGCGCACCACCTCGTCGTATTTTTTCCAGCGCTGTTTAAGGTCCATGGCAAAATAGTCGGCGAGTTTTTCGTCAATGATCTGCCGCACCATCGCGGGCGTTACACCGTTGGTGTCGAGCTTAACTTTAAAGCCGCGATCCTTGAGTTCTTTCATGAATTCGGGCAAGTCGGCTTGCAACGTCGGCTCGCCGCCGGTAATGGTCACGGCGTCGGCCATTTTTTTATTGGCTTCAAGTTTTGCCATGACCTCGTCGGTCGGAATTGATATTACGCCGACCATGGGAATTAGTTCCGGATTGTGGCAAAAAGCGCAACGGAAAGAACACCCCTGCGTGAAAAGGATCGCGCAGGGGGTCTTGGGGTAATCAAGCAATGATAGTTTCTGGAATCCGGCAATGTTCATGACCTACTTATTAAATGTTAAACATTAAATTTTAAATTATTAACGTTTAACATTTAATTTTTAACGTTTAGCAATTCGATCCGGAAGTCGGCGCGATCTCGTTAATCGGCAGGCACGCAACCTGCGGCATACTGATCTCGGGGATTGTGTAAACGCGGCGTTCGGCGTATTCGCTTTGCTTTCCTTTGTTCCATTGATCGACCGGGCGGAAATAGCCCATCACCCGCGACCAAACTTCATTCTTGGTTCCGCAAATTCCGCAGGCAGGCACTTCGCCGTTTTGATAGCCATGGGTTGGGCAAATGCTAAAGGTCGGCGTGATCGTAAAGTAAGGCAAGCGGTAATTTTCGGCGACGCGGCGGACGAAGTTGCGGCAGGTTTCCCAATCGCTCACGCGCTCGCCCATAAAGAGGTGCAACACGGTGCCGCCGGTGTATTTGGTTTGGAGCGCGTCTTGATGGTCGAGCGCGGCAAGCGGGTCCTCGGTGTGATCGACCGAAAGGTGCGTTGAGTTGGTGTAATAGGGCGCCTCCGGAACGCCGGCTTGGATAATGCCGGGGAAACGCACTTTGTCTTCTTTGGCAAAGCGGTAGGTGGTGCCTTCGCCGGGCGACGCTTCCAAGTTGTAGAAGTGCCCGGTCTTTTCTTGGTAGTCGGACAGGCGCTCGCGCATAAAATCCAAGACCTTTAAGGCGAATTCCTTGCCTTCCGGCATGGAAATATCTTTGCCCAAAAAATTGAGGCACGCCTCATTCATGCCGTTCAACCCGATCGTCGAGAAGTGGTTGTGGAGCGAAGGAAGATAGCGCTTGGTAAAAGGCAGTAAGCCGCGGTCGATGTTATCGGTGACCACTTGGCGTTTCATTTCGAGCGATTCCTTGGAAATATCCATGAGTCGGCCGAGGCGCTCAAAGAATTCCGCTTCCGTGCGCGAGAGGTAGCCGATCCGCGGCATATTGATCGTGACCACCCCGACCGAGCCGGTCATCTCGCCCGAGCCAAAGAGGCCGTTGCCCCTAGCGCGCAACTGGCGCAGATCAAGCTGGAGGCGGCAACACATGGAGCGGACATCGGAAGGATTGAGATTAGAATTTATGAAATTTTGAAAGTATGGCGTCCCGAATTTGGCGGTCATTTCAAAAAGCGGCTTGGCTTTTTCGTCGTTCCAATCAAAGTCCTTGGTGAGGTTATAGGTGGGGATGGGGAAGGTGAAAATGCGGCCGCGATAATCGCCGGCGGTCATGACCTCGATGTAGGCTTTGTTAATGATGTCCATTTCCGGCTGGCAATCGGCGTAAGTAAACGGCATCTCTGTGCTTCCAATTTTCGGATGCTTGGTTTTCATGTCCTCGGGAACCGTCCAGTCGAGGGTGATGTTGGTAAAAGGCGTTTGCGTGCCCCAGCGCGAGGGGACGTTTAGGTTGAAAACAAATTGCTGAACGCTTTGTTTCACTTGCTCGTAAGTAAGATTGTCTTTTTTGATGAGGGGCGCGAGCAGGGTGTCGAAGGAAGAGAACGCTTGCGCGCCGGCCCACTCGTTTTGGAGCGTGCCCAAGAAGTTGACCATTTGCGCGACCGCCGTTTCAAGGTGCTTGGGCGGGGCGGATTCAACCTTGCCGGGAACGCCGTTAAAGCCTTCTTCAAGAAGCTGGCGCAACGACCAGCCGGCGCAGTAGCCGGAAAACATGTCGAGGTCGTGGATATGCACGTCGCCCTCGAGGTGCGCTTCGCGGACTTCGCGCGGATAAACATGATGAAGCCAGTAGTTGGCCGTGAGCTTTCCGGAGATGTTCAGGATCATGCCGCCCAGCGAATAGCCCTGGTTGGCGTTTGCGTGTACGCGCCAGTCGGATTGCTGGAGGTACTCGTTCATGGTCTTTTCCACCTCCACCGCGATCGTGCCGGCCGCGCGGACTTGGGCGCGCTTTTCGCGATAGACAATGTAGGCGCGGGCGGTCTTAAAATGCCCCGAGCTCATGAGCGTGAACTCGACGATGTCCTGGATCTCTTCGACGGCGATTGATTCGGCCAGTTTCTTCGACTTGGTAATGAAGTGCGTGGCCATTTCGGCTATTTTACGCGCTTCGGTGGCGTTGAACTCCTGGGTCGCTTCGGCGGCTTTAGTAACGGCCACAACGATCCGTTCCTTGTCAAAAGGGATTTTTTCGCCTTCGCGAGTTACGACCATGAGTTCGGACATATGCGTATTTTTTTGAATCTTTTTAATTAAGGGGCACCACCTACTATACCGCCGTTTAAGGGGCGTGCCAAATGGTTAGAAAAACCCATATATGGGGGTAGTCTGGGAAGTTATACACAAGATGTTGTGTTTGTCGGAACCGCGTGGACAAGCTGTTCATAACTTGTTTCATTGATTCAACTTCGCAATATCGCTTGTATATTGCGCGGCGGTGGCGACGACATTGTCGCCGTAAAAGCTGTAGGCGGGGTTGGTGCCGCCGGAAAAATATTTCATCGCCGCCGCCCATTCGCCGGATTGCGACCCGGCGCCGCCGTCCCTAAGCTTGATCGCGGCCGCAAGGAAGGCGTCGCGAATGTCCCATGGATTGGCCGCTTTGCCGGTTACGGCGGCGACCTTGGCGCGGTAGCCCATCCAGGTCGAAGGAATGAATTGTGCCGGACCCATGGCGCCGCCCCAGCCGATTTGATTGCCGTTTTTGTCTTTCATGGGGCAAGAGACGGGGGTCGTGTTTATGTTCATGCCCAGTTCCGAGGTGATCGTTTGAAACGGCCCTTGGTCGCGGTCAGGCTTCATCACAACCTTCCAGCTTTTTGACGGCGGGTCGCCGGCGCGGTTGCAAGTGCCGACATTTTTGCCCAAGCTTGATTCTTGGGTGAGGATCGCGAGGAGGAACGCCGCGCGCACGCCGGTTTGCGCCGAAGCCCATTGGGCGATTGCCACGGCTTGGCCGAAGTTTATTTGCGCGCTCACTTCAAGCAGTTGGTACATGCGGCTTTTGATCGCGGCAACTTCCGCTTGCGAGCTTTTGAGGCTGGCTTGGTAGGCGGTCTCTTTGCCTTTTGTCGCTTTAAGCAAAGTGCTTTGTTCGTTAACCGAACCGGTCAGCTGTTTTTCCTGAAGCGACTTGATCGCGAGCAAATTATTCTCCTCATTGCGTTTGTCCGAAATTGTTTGCAAGGCGGTCGCAAGATCGTCTTGGCTCCGTTGGCTTTCCTTGTATATATCGCCCAGGTTTTTGACCAGCCTTTCATCATCGGCTTTTTCGGCGAACGCTTGCGCCAAGTTGTCGCTTGTCAGCAAAACTTCGATGAACGAACGCCGCTCGCGCATGTTGATCGCGATAATGAGTCCCGCCATTTCAGTTTGCAGGTTCTTGATCTTGGCCTTGGAAAGCCCAACCGAGCTTTGGAGCGCCACCTCTTGCGCGTCAATGTCGTTTATTTTAAGCGAGGAAATTTTAATTTGCGCGGTAATGAGCGCTTGCTGTTGTTGCAACTGGCTGATTTTGTTTATTAAAGTGTTTTTTTGCCCTTTGATCTTGGTGAGCTGAACCTGATAGGCGCTGATCTGTTTTTGCAGATCGGCAAGCTGTTTTTGCAATTGGCTTTGTTCAGCCGCGACTTGGTCGAGCGTGGTTTGCGCGCGAATGGGAAATATGACAAAAATACTCGCCGTGACAGCGAAAAAAATGCAGATAAAGAGGAAAATATTATTCGAGCCACGTCGAGAATTGTCCATGCCGCCATTATAGCATTAACGCGCCGATTGACGCGGCGGGCGAGGAATGTTATCAATAGGTCTTGCCACGACTGGGTTGAATCAACAAAAAGGAGAGCCGCCCGATGAAACAGATTTGCTTGGTTCTTTTGACCGCGTTCGTCATCGTGATGATGCTGCAGAACAGCTGTCGCAACAATAAGAAAGCCGCCGTCGCCCCCGCCGCGTCCGGCATGAACGCTGACGCCGAAGTGATCGGCAACTGACAACAAGCATCGCCCTCATGAGAGTCCCGCCCTGGGGCTCTCGATTTTTTTACATAAAGGTTCGACCGGACTTTTGTGTCGGCTCGGTGCACAAAAGCGCGAGGTGTGCGGTTTTGTAATTACCCATTAGGAAGTGGAATAGATATTTGGTGGTGCATTGAGTATAGAATTCGGGAATTGGCTAAGTATCTTGACAAAATGGCATTTTTATGCCATAATGTCGCCAGCAAACCTAAACAGTTGCCATATAGGCAGCAAGGAGCGCACCGTGGAAAATCAAACAAGTCCGCAAGTTCTCGTGTTCATGCCCGCGATTTATCGCCTTGATGGAATCGAGGGTTTTCAAGAAGAATACAAGGCATGGGGTTGGCACCGGGCGACGGAGCTGCTGACGGCAGTTCAGAATATCTTGCTCGAGCAAGGCAAAGGGATGAAAAGCGCGGCGGAAATCAGCGATATGTTTCTGCAAGCTGATCCGTTTCTTGTCACTGAAGCGGAAGAGAAGGGATTGATGGTGGTAAAAGGAGGGTGTCTTCTGCGGATGTATTGCGGAACAGACGGAGGGAGACAAGGAAGCAAGTGGCTGAGGTCCGCTGTTGAGGCGGACGAATTTCTTCCGGCCAAGGTCGGGATGATGCTCATCAATGCCGCGAAACATCCGTTCCGAACAAAGTTGTTCGTTTTCATACCGAAGTCGCGTCAGGATCACTAACGTCGCGGACTATCGGTTCTGCATCTAAAAGATCGTCGTAGTCGGAAGGGGGAAGTCACGCTTCCTCCTTTCTTTTATTTTCTGAAAAAGAAAACGCCGCGCTTAATGCGCGACGTTTTCAAGTAGCCCCAACCGGATTTGAACCGGTGTACCCAGAATGAAAATCTGGTGTCCTAGGCCGGGCTAGACGATGGGGCCGGGCGGGTTGTTGGTGATTGGTTTTTGGTTGTTGGTTACGGACGGTGCCGACGATCGATAACCACGACAGGTATTCTTGCATGAATCGAAAGATATTTCAAGAGGGGGCTACCGCATTAAAAAAGCCGAGCAGGTGGTTGCTCGGCATGGCGGTATCGTTGGGATTTGGATGCTAGAAGTCGCGGACTAATTGTAAGCGCAGAAGCGTGTCGGCTGCTTGCCTCTGTTCTTCAGCTTTTTGCATGGTGTCTTCCATGTTGCGCAGGTAGACGTCTGAACCGGTATCGATGGGTCTAATAAACTCGAGCCGGGTAGGAACTTTTTCTTTTTTTGTTCGAGCCATCTTACTTCTCCTTGTTCAGTTGGCTGTTATCAATGAGCGTCTTTACGAGTTAGTTGGGACGCTGATCGGTGGGGCGAGGGATGGGGCTGGTGTCGATTATGTGCCAACGGATGTTTTGGTTTTGTTCCCGTAAGCGGTTCATCTCCGTCTCGTCTTGTTCGGCCTCGCGGCGCACATGGTTCGTATATATCTTTACGATGAAGATCGTGAGGGCGGCGACGATGACGAGGTCATTCAAGCGCTTTTCGTTCAAGAGGCGCGCGATCGCTTCAAAATATGCCCAAGTTACGATCGCGATACGCGCACTGATCGAAACGATCTTGCGAACGAGCGCGGACATCCTGCTCGGGGGATAGATATTGCCGTAGGCCATGATTGTCCTTTCTTTTTGGCGGGAGAGCGGTGGGGTATTTAAATTGAAAGACCGAAAATGAATTAAAGCAAAAATTTTTCGTTCAGTCAAGCGATTCTTGCCAAATTGAGAGAAAAAAGGTAGTTTGTTTGGGTATGGCAATACCAAAATTCCCGGAACTCGAAGAAAAAATATTAAAGCAGTGGGACGAGAAGGATATTTTTAACAAGTCGCTTCAAAAACTCGCGCCCGAGGGGAATTTTATTTTCTTCGAGGGGCCGCCCACGGCGAACGGCAAGCCGGGAATCCACCATTTGATCACGCGGTGTTTTAAAGATGTCATCAATCGTTACAAGACCATGCGCGGGTTTCATGTTGCGCGCAAAGCCGGCTGGGACACGCACGGGCTCCCGGTTGAAATTGAAGTTGAAAAAAAGCTCGGGTTTAAAAGTAAGCGCGACGTTGAGGCGTACGGGGTCGCCGCTTACAACCGCAAGTGCCGCGAGTCGGTTTGGGAATACAAAGACGTTTGGGCGAAATTCACCAAGCGCTGCGGGTACTGGGTCGATCTGGAGCACCCGTATATCACCTATGAGCCGAATTATATTGAATCGCTTTGGTGGGTTGTAAAAGAGATCAACGACCGCAAGTTGCTTTATGAGGGCTATAAAGTCGTGCCGCACTGCCCGCGTTGCGGGACCACGCTGGCTTCGCACGAACTGGCGCAGGGCTATGAGGATGTTGACGATGTTTCCGTTTATGTCCGGTTTAAGATAAAAGACGATCTGCTTAATGGCGCCAGCTTTCTTGTTTGGACGACAACACCGTGGACGCTTCCCGCGAACGTGGCTTTGGCCGTCGGCGAATCAATTCCATATTCGGAAATAGAACTTGCGGGCGGCGAGCGGCTGATTTTGGCGACGTCGCGGCTCACGGCCGCGAACGGCGAGTACAAAGTTTTGCGAGAGCTTTCCGGCAAGGACTTGGTTGGTGTTGAATACGAGCCGCCGTACGCTTTTGTAAAATACGACGGGCCGACGCACCACGTGCTGGCGGCGGATTTTGTTTCGACCGAGGACGGTACCGGCATCGTGCATATTGCGCCCATGTATGGCGTTGACGACTTTAACTTGGGCATCGCCAACAAGCTTCCGCAACAACACCTTGTGAACACGGCTGGGGAATTTATGCCCGAGGTTGCGCCGTGGGCCGGGATGTTCGTGAAGAAAGCTGACCCGCTCATCATCGAGGACTTGAACGCGAGCGGCAAGCTGTATAAGAAAGCGATTATTCGCCACACCTATCCGTTCTGCTGGCGCTGCAAGAGCCCGCTCATTTATTACGCCAAGCCGTCGTGGTATTTTCAGACCTCGGAAATTGCCGAGACAATGGTCAAGGAGAATGAGGAAATAAATTGGGAGCCGGAACACCTGAAGGAAGGGCGGTTTGGCGAGTGGCTCAAGGGAAACAAGGACTGGGCCGTTTCGCGCGAACGGTTTTGGGCGACGCCGTTGCCGATCTGGAAATGCGACCAAGGCCACAAGACCGTCATCGGTTCGTTTACCGAGCTTGAGGACAAGCGCCTGAGCAAGCCGGCGCGGATTCTTTTTATGCGCCACGGCGAAGCCGAAAACAATGTTGCCAGCATGATCTCTTCGGGGTCCGAAGGCCGCAAGGTTCATTTGACCGAAAAAGGGAAAGCCATGGCCGAAGCGGCCGCGAAAAAACTCGGCAAGGAAAAAATTACGGCCATCTACTCGTCGCCCTACGCCCGCACTAGGGAGACGGCTGACATTGTCGCAACATCTTTGGGCTTGCCAGTTGCAACCGACGACCGCCTTCAGGAAGCTGAATTTGGAGAAATGAACGGCAAAGACCCGCTCGAGTTTTACGCGGCTTTTCCGTCCCCGTCGGACCGGTGGACGCACGCGCCGGAAGGCGGGGAAAATTTTTCGCAAATTAGGAAGCGGATGATTAATTTTGTTCGCGAAATAAACGTGAAGCACGCGGGCGAAACAGTGCTCGTGGTAAGCCACGGCGATCCGCTCTATGTTTTGGATTGCACGCTTAACCGCGTACCCGATAGCGAGCTCAAGGATTGGCGCTATCCGGAATTCGCGCGCGCCGTTCCCGCGACCCTGCCCAATTGGCCGCTTAATGACGACGGCGAACTTGATCCGCACCGCCCCTACATCGACGAGGTTGTTATCAAGTGCGACGAGTGCGCCGGTGAAATGCGCCGGGTGCGCGACGTCATGGACGTTTGGTTCGACTCGGGTTGCATGCCCTTTGCGCAGTGGCACTATCCGTTTGAGAACAAGGAAATGGTCGACAAGGGCGTATCGTTTCCGGCTGATTTTATTTCCGAAGCCATTGACCAGACCCGCGGCTGGTTCTACACGCTTTTGGCCGTGAACACGCTTCTGGGCTACAAGCATCCGCCGTATAAGAACGTTATTTCGATGAACCATATTTTGGACGCCAAAGGGTTTAAGATGTCAAAGTCAAAAGGAAATATTATCGATCCGTGGATGCTTTTTGAAAAGTACGGAGCCGATGCGGTGCGCTTCTACCTTTACTCGGTTAACCAGCCGGCCGATTACAAGCGCTTCGATGAGAAGGATGTCGATGGCGTGGTCAAAAAGGTCTTTCTTATCTTGTGGAACACAATGGAGTTTTGGAAGCTGTCCAACACAACAACCAACAACCAAGAACCAATTTCCAGCCCAGAACATATTCTTGATAAATGGTTGCGATCGCGAGTAAATCAACTCACAAAGACCGTCACCGTCGAACTTGATGCGTATCATCCGACGGACGCGGCGCGCGCGATCATGGAGTTTGTAAACGAACTTTCCACTTGGTATGTTCGCCGTTCGCGCGACCGCTTCCGTGCCGGTGCGTCCACCGAACCGCTAAGCGCTGCGCTCATGACCGTTACCAAGCTTCTTGCCCCGATGGTTCCATTCGTCGCCGAAGCGATGTTTGCCGAGTTAGGGGGCGAGGGGGAGTCGGTGCATTTGGCCGATTGGCCAAAGTATAATGATAAAGAGATCGACAGCGAACTCACAGATGAAATGGCGACGGTTCGCAAGATCGTCGAGTTGGGGCATGCGCTTCGCGACGAAGCGGAAATAAAATTGCGCCAGCCGCTTTCCGAAGTCGAAATTGAAAAAGCCGCGTTAAAGAACATTGACGAATTATTGCCGCTCGTTGCCGAGGAGTTGAACGTTAAGCTGGCTAAGTCGGTCGATCATATCGACGAGCGCGGCGGCTGGCTAATTAAGAGCATGAACGGCGTGGCCGTCGCTTTGCGCACCGAAATTTCCGCCGAGCTTAAGCGCGAGGGAACGATGCGCGAAATAACGCGCCAGATAAACGACCTGCGCAAAGAAGCCAAGTTAACGCCGGTTGATCGGATCAAACTTTATCTTGATATCGACGACATTGAATTCAAATCGATTTTAACGACGGAAAAAGAGCACCTCGCCGCCGCCGCGCGCGCCAATGAAGTGGCCATGGAGCGCGCCGAAGCCGATGTCTCGCGAGAGTTGGACGTTGAAGGCAAGAAGCTTTGGATCGGGGTAAGGAAAATTTAGTTATAGGCATATTGAAAACACCGTCGCATTTCGCGGCGGTGTTTTTGATATATTGCATAAATATGGACTCGAGACAGTTATTCTCGATCGAGAATAACTGTCCTGACAATCTTGAGACGGGAGAATGATTTTCGCAT
>Ga0182021_10010131_pt1 | contig 11174 bp, 9 predicted proteins | sample 612E3MmetaG_FD_120493 | JGI IMG/M metagenome (GOLD analysis project Ga0182021, IMG submission 120493) | Permafrost microbial communities from Stordalen Mire, Sweden - 612E3M metaG (Illumina Assembly) | ecosystem: Environmental > Terrestrial > Soil > Wetlands > Permafrost | place: Sweden...
ATGATGCCGGCCTGCGCCGCCGCCTTCTGCGCCAGAAAAGAAACCGCCGGCGTGGAGACGACTCCGCATGGCTCGGCGACGCCGCCAGCGTCTGAGATCGCACGGCAGAGCAACCTCTCGATCCAGGGTCCCGAGATGCGGGTGTCCCGTCCGATCAGCACATGCGGGTGTTCGTGCGCGGCTTTGAGATAGTGAGTGAGGCAATAACCAATTCTGTAGACGTCGTCGCGGTCGAGCGGCACTTCGCCGGCAATTCCACGGATCCCGTCTGTTCCGAATAGCTTCCCCATCATTTCTTCCTTATCTTTCGGAGCAAGGCGACTTCCTCCGGACTGATCTGTGCAATCGCGATCCCTGCTTTGAGATCGCCGATCAGCTCTACTTCAGGCTTCGCCGACACGCGGGCATCGGCAAGTTCGGAATTCGGCGCGGAAACCGTCGCTCGGAAATCGCTTGCCGTAAGACTTCCCTTGAACGTCATGGGCACCAGCACGCTTACGGAAATGTAAGCAGGGCTTGCCACAAAGTCCGGATCGTCGAGAACGGTCACCGGGATCCTGAGCTTGTGCATCTCGCGATGCGAACCCAGTTCTATGTCCACCTTGACCGGTCCTGCCAAACCAGTATGTATATCGTCATTCAGTGGCGCCAAATTCACAGCTGATTGAAACGAACGGCTTTGCCCCGAAATGCTTACAGGGTCGGTTTCAGCCTCTTTCACGGGGCTGACTCTGGATCGGGGCCCGCTGATGCGCACGTGGCTCGGAAGACAGACCCACTTGTAGAGATCGAACCCTGGAGCTGGAGTTCCTTCTATCGGAATCTTGACCGGCACATCCCGGAACACGATTTTTTCAAGCACGAGCGTGACAATGTCGGGATTCACTTGCACCACCCTCAGGCCGGATGCTGGACTCAACCGGACCCGGTTCACTGTCAGAGGAATCACCTGATCTCCTTCACCAGCCGATTGGAGATCGACGTCGTAGGAAATGTCCGCCGGGGCACCCGGCAGGAGGGATCCTTCCAAGGTGACCTCCACAGAGTTCGGCTGCTCGCTCACTATCACCATGTTGCTCGGGATCTTCACGGTCAACGGCACCTGAAAGACCCGTTCCCCTTCACTCCCTCGAATCACGAGCCATAGTCCATAGGCAAGAAAAAGGGCGGCAAGCTTGAACCACCAGTTTGTCAGCAGGATCTCGCGCAAAAATCGGATCGCTTTCATGGCACTTCCTGCCGCTTCTGCAGCGTATCACCAGCTGCTCCTGCCTGCTTTCCTTCCACGGCGGCCTGTAGCAATCCCTGCAGGCCGGCGCCATCTAAATTGCGCGTGATCTTTCCTTCCTGCGCCGCCGAGATGATTCCGGTTTCCTCGGAAACGATGATGGCGATCGCATCGGTCTCCTCCGTGATCCCGATCGCCGCCCGATGACGCGTACCCAATTCCTTGCTGAGGTGCGGATCCAACGTCAAGGGAAGAAAACATCCGGCGGCAATGATCCGATCCTGCTGGACGATAACGGCACCGTCATGGAGCGGAGTGTTCGGGCTGAAAATCGTGACCAGGAGGTCATAGGTAGGGACGGCGTCCAATTCGATTCCGCTCTCGGCATAATTCTTGAGCCCAATGCTACGTTCCAGGACAATCAGGGCGCCGATCTTCTTCGAGGCCAGCGTGGTCGCGGCGAGGATGATCTCTTCGAATTCATGCTGATGAGCGCTCCTGCGGTGCGCGCCGAATACCGGGGAGCCGCCGATGCGCGCAAGGCCGCGCCGGATTTCGTTCTGATAAAGCACGATGACGGCGAACACCAGATAGGTGAGCAGATTTGCGAACAGCCATTCCAGAGTGCGCAGGCGATAAAAGCGGGTCAGGGAATAGAATCCCAGCAAAACCACAAGGCCCAGGGTCATCTGCGCCCCGCGAGTTCCACGTAACAGCAGGAGCAAGCGGTAAATGAGAAAGGCTACGATTAAGATGTCGACAAAGTCGCGGACCGTGGAGGGAGTATATCGTGATAATTCTGAAAGCAGGCCGAGATCCAGGGTCACTCACTCACCCTTTCGTTGATGAGCGCGTCGGTAACGCGCGCTACGTCCCGCATTGCCCCGACATCATGGACGCGCACGATGTGAGCACCGCAGAGAATGGAAATAGCAACGGTAGCGGCCGTGCCCCAGACCCGGTCCGCCTCCGGATTCGAGAGAATCCTGCCAATGAACGCTTTCCGCGAAGTTCCGATCAGGATCGGATATCCCAGATTCGCCAACCGATCCAGATTCCGCAGGATCTCCAGATTCTGGCTCGCGGTCTTGCCGAAACCTATTCCTGGATCCAGAATGATCCGCTCGCGATCTACTCCGAGCGACTCGGCCCAGCCGACCGCTTTACCGCCCCACTCTTCAATGTCCCCGAGGATGTCGGCGCTGGGCAGCATCTTCTGCATCGTTCGCGGCTCGCCTCGCATGTGCATAAGGATGACGCCGGCGCCATAGGAAGCTGCTGCCCTCCCCAACGCAGGATCCTTTCGCAGAGCCGACACGTCATTCACAAGTGCGGCGCCGCTTTCCAGAGCGGCTCTGCCAACCTCAGACTTTGATGTGTCGATCGATATCGGCAAGGGGTACTTGCCGGCGAGAGCGGCCAGCACCGGCATCACTCGGCTTAATTCTTCCCCGACACTCACCTCCTCAGCCCCGGGGCGAGTGGATTCCCCGCCGATGTCCAAAATGTCGGCGCCTTCTTCCGCAATACTCCAAGCACGCTCAACGGCGCGTGCGGCATCGAAAAAGGCGCCACCGTCGGAAAATGAATCCGGCGTGACGTTAAGGACTCCCATGATCAGGGTCCTGGATCCCAGATCCAGCACCTTGCCACATGCGATGATCCGAACCTGCTTGCGGGAACCGGCGTAGGGCATGCTTCGGAGACCGCGATGTCCCGCGCCCTTCCCGGGCAGCGGTGAGGTTGTCTCATATTCGAGATTCGAAATTCTAAATTCGAGATTCGAGATTCGAGATTGGGAATTTCGAATCTCGAATCTCGAATTCTCAGGCAGGCGCCGGCTTACCCTTGGGATTGATAAGCTGCGGCAACGGCCCGTGGGGAGGTGCGGTTTTTTCCTTGGCCGGGCTGTCCTCCGAGTCCACGGCGGCTGCGGCTTTTGGCTTCGCCAGCGGCTGGCCCTTTATGATCGCCTCGATTTCCAAGCTGTCGAGCGTCTCGTACTCCAGCAGCGCTTCTGCCAGTCGAATCAGGCCTTCTTTGTTCGACTCCAGGCAATTCCATGCGCGCGTGTAGCCTTCTTCCACGATCCGCCTCACTTCCCGATCGATCTGTATCGCAGTGTCTTCGCTGTAGTCTCTGTGCTGCGAGATCTCACGGCCCAGGAAGATCTGTTCTTCCTTTTTTCCGAACGCCAGCGGGCCCAGGAGCGGACTCATGCCCCACTCGGTCACCATCTTGCGCGCCCTCTCCGTGGCCACCTCGATATCATTGGCAGCGCCGGTGGTATCCGTGTTCAGGAACATCTTTTCCGCGCATCGGCCTCCCATCAAGATCCCGATCTGCCCCTCGATGAATTCTCTCGTATAGTTATGCTTGTCGTCGACCGGCAGCTGCTGCGTCAAGCCCAGCGCCATGCCGCGAGGAATGATCGTCACCTTGTGCAGCGGGTCGCTTCCCGGCGTCATAAGGGCAACCAGCGCGTGCCCGGATTCGTGATAGGCCGTTACCTTCTTTTCACTTTCGGTGATGACCATGGACTTGCGCTCCTTGCCCATAAGCACCTTGTCCTTGGCCCCTTCAAAATCCGACATCACCACCAGTTTGCGATTGTAGCGGGCTGCGTTCAACGCCGCCTCGTTCACAAGGTTTGCGAGAGCGGCGCCGGAGAAGCCGGGAGTTCCGCGCGCGACGACCGAGACGTCAACGTCGTCTGCAATAGGAATCTTGCGTGTGTGAACCTTGAGGATCCCCTCCCGGCCGCGGATATCGGGCAGCGGCACCACAACTTGCCTGTCGAAACGGCCGGGCCGCAGAAGCGCCGGATCGAGCACGTCCGGCCTGTTGCTCGCCGCTATCAAAATCACGCCGTCGTTCGATTCGAATCCATCCATCTCAACCAGCAACTGGTTGAGGGTCTGTTCCCTCTCGTCGTGTCCACCGCCCAAACCTGCCCCGCGATGCCGCCCGACAGCGTCGATCTCATCGATGAAAATGATGCAGGGGGCGTTCTTCTTTCCCTGCTCGAACAGGTCGCGCACCCGGCTGGCGCCCACTCCGACGAACATTTCAACGAAATCCGAGCCGCTGATTGAGAAGAAGGGAACGTTTGCTTCGCCGGCAATGGCCCGCGCCAAAAGCGTCTTGCCTGTTCCGGGAGGTCCCATCAGCAGCACTCCCTTCGGGATGCGGCCGCCGAGCTTCTGGAACTTCTGAGGCTCTTTCAGAAACTCGATGATCTCTGTGAGCTCCTCCTTTGCCTCTTCGACTCCCGCGACATCCTTGAAGGTCACCTTCTTCTGCTGGCTCGACATCAGCCGGGCCCGGCTCTTGCCGAACGATAGGGCCTTGTTGCCGCCGCTCTGCATCTGTCGCATCAGGAAGATCCAGAAACCGATAATGAGGATAAACGGGAGCCATGAGGACAGAAAAACATACATTAAAGAGGAGTTAGTAGTCTTTTCGTTCTTTACAGAAACCCCGTTTTGCACCAGTTCCTTGTCAAGATCGAAAGTCTGGTCGCCCGGCACTACGGTCTTGAATTTCTTGTTGCTGGCGTCTGTCCCTTCGAGATCCTCGCCCGAGATCGTGACTGACTTGATTTGCTTAGCCGTCATGTCGTGGTAGAAGGTCGAAAAGTCGCGCTCCTCGACACTGCCATCCTTTACGCTGTAAAAGACCTCCCAGAGCACAACCAGAGACACTACGACAGCTAGCCACAGAAGGATGTTTTTAAGATTGGTACTCAAATCATTAACCTCCCATGGGCATCTTCGCGCATCGCAGGCGGATCTTGATCATATAGCGCACCTTGGATTTAGGCGTCGAAACCCTCAGCTCTCATTATACCAGATGCATGAATGGGTTTCCTAGCCATACCCGGAGTTGCCTCCACGAATCTACAGTCTTTAGACGTCAAAACCAGGGGATAAGTTTCCGCTGTTATTGTCACAAACCACAAAATCCATTTAGCTCTAAGGATTGCAACTACTCACGCGTCGTACTTCAATGAGAACAGATCGGCCGAAGCCAGCATCAGCTCTATATAATTTTGCTGGTTTAAATCCCGGAATCCAGACAACAGTTTCCCCGGCAGCAACCACTGGCATGGTGCTGCGAATCTCTAATGGAATTCGAGCCGCCAGCAGCATCTTTTTTACTTTTCGGTGTCCCGAACCGCCATAGCGGTCGCCCGGCAACCGCGAACGGACTGTCAAGGTTGCAGGGAGAGTTTCGAAGTTGAGCAGGGCATAAGTACGTTCATCTGGCGATTCAGCCTTCGAGATTGGATGCGCGAGGATGGAGGCGTCGATCTCAAGGCCTGCCTGTGGAATCCGGCAGCAGCCGGGCAATGGAAGCTCATAGCTAAACGTCGCTTGCCGCTTGTGCTTTCTTTTCCGCAGTTCCAGCCTTCCCAGGTTGTTCATGGCGACTACCGCACGGGGAAGTTCGACCTGCTTGCCACTCTGCCGGAGCCCGCAGAGCTGGAGAATCTCCTCTACGTGAACGGATCCGATGCCGCGGAGTGACCCCAGCAGCTCGCGCAATGCGCGTCGCACGATCTGATGGCGCAGCGCAGCGTGCAACTGCAAGAGCTCTTGGACCGGCATCGCAATCCCGTCCTCTAGCTGGATACGCACCCTCTCCAGCTGCTGGCCAGCCTCCGTTTCGAGGAAATCATGGATTGCACTTCCAAGACTCGCTTCCCGGGCCAAAGTTTCGACGAGACGTGGATTGAAATGCTCTTCCAAATACGGCATCAGCTCGTGCCGAACCCTGTTTCTCCGGTAATGCAGATCCTGATTGGTGGCATCCTCCCGATATTCTGCCTGGCGCCGCGAAAGAAACTCGAGAACCTGGGCGCGCCCACACTCGATCAGCGGGCGAATCAGCCGGTCGCCGCTGACGGCCTGAATTCCTGCTAGCCCTCCTGGACCGCTTCCCCGCAGCAAGCGCAGGATGACGGTTTCGGCCTGGTCATTGAGATTATGGCCGGTTGCAATCTTGCCGGCATCCACGCGCGCGGCGGTTTCGTGCAGAAACTCATAACGCGCTTCACGCGCAGCCTCTTCGAGATTCCGGCAGTCTGTGGCGGCGCGCGCCCCGACGTCCACGCGGCCTGAAACAAAAGGCCATCCGAGGCGGGCGCTTATGCTGCGCACGAACTCCTCGTCCTCATTTGCCTCCGCGCCGCGCAGACAATGATTGAGATGAGCCACCGTGAGCCTCAGATCCATGCGCGGCGCGAGATCGTGCATGCAGATCAAGAGCGCCATGGAATCCGCGCCGCCTGAGACGGCCACCAGCACGTGCTCGCCGGATTTAAGCATCGCGAATTTCCGGATTGTCCGCAAAACCTGCAGTTCCAGAACCGTGGATCGAGTTCGATTCCTCATAGTTTCACAAACTTGTACCATTAAGAGCTGTCCGCTGTCAGCTGGCAGCTCCTCGCTCTTCGCTGTATAATTTGAGATTCGCGCAGTACTGATACTGAATCCAGGAGGCTCCAATGTCATTTCCGGTCACCCGATTGAGACGAACTCGAATGAATGAAGCGCTCCGCGGAATGGTGCGAGAGACGCGTCTGACTCCGAGCCAGCTCATCTTTCCCATGTTTGTGTGTCCAGGTAGAGGCGTAAAGAAAGAGATCGGCTCGATGCCCGGCAATTACCAATGGTCGGTAGACACACTGGTCGAGGAGGCGCGATCGATCAAGTCGCTGGGCCTTGCGGGCGTCATTCTATTTGGGATCCCCGAGGCTAAAGATGCCCATGGGTCAGGCGCCTACGATGATCAGGGCATTGTGCAGCAGGCAGTGCGCGCCATCAAGCGTGAGGTAAAGGACCTCGTTGTGATTACGGATGTCTGTCTCTGCGAGTACACCAGTCACGGTCATTGCGGGCTGGTGGATGGCGATGAGATTTTGAATGACCCCACACTCGATCTGTTGGCCAGAATGGCACTTTCGCACGCCAAGGCAGGGGCGGACATCGTGGCGCCTTCGGATATGATGGACGGCCGCGTGGCGGCGATTCGGGCGCTCCTGGATCACAACGGCCGGTCAAACACGCCGATCCTCTCGTATGCTGTGAAGTATGCATCCGGCTACTACGGGCCGTTCCGCGAGGCCGCGGAATCCGCCCCTGCATTCGGCGACCGTCGCAGCCATCAGATGGATCCGGCGAATGCGCGGGAAGCTCTCTGGGAAGTGGAGCAGGATCTCGAGGAAGGCGCCGACATCATCATGGTAAAACCGGCGGGGCCGTACCTGGATATCATTCGCATGTTGCGCGAGCGTCATTCGATTCCGCTGGCAGCCTATCAAGTCAGTGGGGAGTTTTCCGCACTGATGGCGGCGGGGAGGCTCGGCTGGCTCGATCTGCCGCGGGTCATGATGGAGTCGCTGATCGGAATTCGCCGCGCGGGCGCCGATATTATCCTGACCTATTTCGCGAAAGAAGCAGCTAAACTGCTGTGACGAAGGCCTTGATTCTCATGGGGTGACCGGTGGGTAAACATTCAAAGGAACTGTTTGTCAGAGCGTGCCAATGCATCCCGGGCGGCGTGAACAGCCCGGTGCGTGCATTTCGGAGCGTCGGTGGAGATCCGCGTTTCATTAGCTCGGGGCGGGGATCTCGCATCACGGATGTCGATGGCGTTTCCTATATCGACTACGTAGGATCGTGGGGCCCGTTGATCCTGGGTCACGCACCCGCGTCCGTAAAGAGTGCGCTTCACGCCCAGCTCTCCCATGGCACCAGTTTCGGCGCCCCGACGGAAAATGAAGTGATCCTCGCCGAGATGATTCGTGAGGCCGTGCCTTCGATCGAAAAGGTGCGCCTTGTCAATTCGGGCACTGAAGCGAGCATGAGCGCGATCCGGGTCGCGCGCGCGTTCACGGGCCGCGACCGGATCATCAAATTTGACGGCTGCTACCATGGCCATGCAGACGGACTTCTGGTCAAGGCCGGATCCGGCGTGGCGACGCTGGGATTGCCAGACAGCCCCGGAGTCCCGGCGGAAACATCCGCGCTTACGATTTCCCTACCCTACAACAACGCCGACGCAGTCCAACAAGCTCTTGAACATTTCCGCTCCGGAGTGGCTGCGGTGATTGTGGAGCCGGTTGCGGGCAACATGGGCACCGTCCCGCCGGCGAAGGGCTTCCTTCAGCGGCTGCGCAAACTCACGCGGGAACATGGCACTCTGCTGATCTTCGACGAGGTGATGACCGGCTTCCGACTGGCGTACGGCGGAGCGCAGGAGTTGTACCGTATTAAGCCGGATCTCACTTGCCTGGGGAAAATCATTGGCGGCGGCCTGCCCGTGGGCGCATACGGAGGCAATAGCGCAATCATGAACTGGGTCGCGCCGCAGGGGCCAGTCTATCAGGCCGGCACGCTTTCGGGGAATCCGTTGGCGGTGGCGGCCGGCATCGCTACCTTGAATGCGCTCAAGAGGCCCGGCTCGTACGCGCAGCTTGAGGAACGTGCAGCAAAGCTCGAAGTAGGATTGCGCGATGCGGCTCTCGGCGCCGGCGCGCTCATTCAGATCAATCGCGTCGGGTCGATGTTCACGATATATTTTACTTCGACGAAGGTGATCGATTACCAGACTGCGCGCACCAGCAACATGGAACGATACGCCAGGTTTTTCCACGCACTCCTGGATCGCGGTGTATATCTGGCCCCTTCGCAGTTCGAAGCGTGTTTCATTTCCCTTGCGCACACTGGCAAGGACATCGATGCTACGGTGCGAGCTGCAGCCGACGCCTTTGCTGTCTGACCGTCCCCACCCAACAGCGAAGCGCAAAGAGCTAAAGGCTAAGAGCTGACACCGCCCTTGCTCGTTTTTGCAGCAGGCACTTTTAAATGGACAAGCACGATTTTCATGCCATCGACTTTGTCTATGAAAAACTCCAGGTCCTGGTAGCGAACGGTCTCGCCGACCTGCAGCAGCCGTTCGGTCCGGGTCTGGAGAAATCCCGCGAGCGTAGTGTACTCCCTCGATTCCGGTATCCTGACACCCGCGGTTTTCAATTGGGGACTGTCCCCAATTGAAACGAGATAACGGTTGAAGTCCCGCACGGGCAGGTTGCCCGCAACCGAGTAGATGTTGGGTCCCAGTTCATGAATCGGTTCAGCCTCGGTGTCATGCTCGTCGCGGATTTCACCGACGATCTCCTCGAGAAGATCTTCGAGTGTGATGATGCCTTCCACGCCGCCAAATTCGTCAACCACGATTGCCATGTGCAGGTGCATGGATTGCATCTGCCGGAGCACCGGCTCCAGGCGTGCGGTATCGGGCACAAAGTGGACCGGCCGCAGCAGAACCTGCAGGTTGATGTCACCGGGCCGCTGCATGTGCTGTAGTAGATCCTTGACGTAGAGAATCCCGACCACGTTATCGAAGCTCTGGCGGTAGACGGGAATGCGGGAGTAGTTCGTCTTTCGGGAAACCGAAAGGACTTCAGGTATGGGATCGTCGATATCGACAGCCGTCACGTCGGTACGGGAAATCATGATCTCACGCACCAGGGTGTCGCCGATTTCGAAGACATTGTGCAGCAGCTCCTTACGATCTTCCGCCATAACCGCGCCCGGCGAGCTTGCGATAATGGACCGGATCTCGTCCTCGCTGAGCACGTGGGCAAACGGACTGGCAGCGGTGGCGAACCCCGCAAGCCTGGCGAGCCGATTCGCGATGAACGAGACGACTGCCGCTATCGGAGATAGGATCCAGATGGACATCTGGAGCGGCCACACCAGCTTTCGTGCCGTCTCTTCCGGACGGCCCACCGCTATTATCTTGGGAGTCAACTCGCAGAAGATGAGGATGACGATAGTCAGGGCCAACGACGACGCCAAAGCGATCGCCTGAAACTTGCCGGGCGGCGCATAGGTGGCGGCAATGTAGGTGACCAGGGTGGCGGCTGCAATATTGGCGAGGGTGTTGCCGAGCAGAATGACCCCCAGAAGCCGGTCTGGATTGGTCATGATGCGCTTGATGAACTCGGCGCGCCGGTCCCCTGTCTCGGCCAGGAGCTTGAGACGCAGGCGGCTGACCGTCGTCAGAGCAGTCTCCGAGGCAGAGAAGAAGATCGCGAGCACAAGAAAGAAGACGAGCAGACTGAAATAAGCGGCTGGAGAATGCAATGGGTTAGGCTGTAGCCTTCACCGATCGTGCATAGGCTTCGGCTAGCGATTTGTCTATGTGATCTTCCACTGTTTTTTCACTGACGCCTCTGACTGTAGCCACTTCACTGACGATAAGCTGCTTGGCGCGGTCGAGCATGCGCTTTTCCCGGAAGGAGAGATTCTTCCTGAAACTGAGGTAGACCAGGTTCTTTAGAACTTCTGCCACCTGAAAAATGGAGCCGGTGCGCATCTTGTCGCAATGTTCTTTGTAGCGGCCCTTCCAGTCGGAGGCGGGTTCGAAAAAGTCTTCCTCGAGGACCTTGAAGAGTCCCTCACAATCCGTCTTGCGAATGATTTTGCGCAAGCCTACGCTCTTGACGTTGGTGATAGGGACCATCACAAGCGAGGCGTTGGAGTGAATTCTGAGCATGTAGAATTCTTCTGGAACTCCATTTATCTGACGGTTTATTACCTCTTCTACAATCCCAACACCATGGTTAGGATAAACGACTTTTTCTCCTACACGAAATTCCATAAATCCTCCGGGGACTGTTCTATCTTACCGGAAACGTGTCCCTTAGTCAAAATTACCGATGTTGGTCGACACTCTCGTTGTCGAAGCAGTTCAGGATTGTAGCGTTCGATTGACTCCGGCGCGTGGATTGAGCTACCATGCTGCGCCTGCGCCAAGCAGGCACTGATTCTGCACTGCATCGTTAATGCCGAAGTGGCGGAATTGGCAGACGCACAGGACTCAAAATCCTGCGGCCCTTGCGGTCATGAGGGTTCGACCCCCTCCTTCGGCACCA
>Ga0182021_10010132_pt1 | contig 11174 bp, 12 predicted proteins | sample 612E3MmetaG_FD_120493 | JGI IMG/M metagenome (GOLD analysis project Ga0182021, IMG submission 120493) | Permafrost microbial communities from Stordalen Mire, Sweden - 612E3M metaG (Illumina Assembly) | ecosystem: Environmental > Terrestrial > Soil > Wetlands > Permafrost | place: Sweden...
GATCGCCGGCGGCTACGCCGCCGACCGGCTGGCGTGGGCCTTCTGCGCCGGCTACCAGGCGGCGCTGCGCGCGCTGGTGCCGCAGCTGTCCGCCAATACGCTCGCGTCGCTGTGCGTGACCGAAGCCGGCGGCAACCATCCGCGCGCGATCCAGACTACGCTGCTGCCGCATCCGGATTACCCGGGCCAGTTCATCCTCGAGGGGCGGAAGCGCTGGACCACGCTGGGCCCGGACAGCGCGCTGCTGCTGGTCGCCGCGCGCCTCGGCGGTGCGACGCAGACCGCGCGCATCCCGCTCAAACTCGCGCTGGTGCGCCAGGGCGCGCCCGGCGTATCCCTGCGCGCGATGACGGAAATAGCTTTCATCCCCGAAGTCGCTCACGCCGAAGTGCGCTTCGAGCGCGTCCTCGTCGCCGCACAAGACCTGCTCGAGGGCGACGGTTACGCGCGTTACGTCAAGCCGTTTCGCACCATAGAGGACCTGCATGTCCATGCCGCTGTGCTCGCCTATCTGCTGCGCGAGGCGCGCCGGCTGGGATGGCCGCGCGCCTGGATCGGGCGCGCGTTCGCGTCCCTGCACGCGCTGGGCGCCATCGCGCGCCTGGACGCATCCTCGCCCGCCACCCATATCGCGCTCGCCGGCGCGCTGGAGACCGGCGCGGCGCTGGTGCAGGAGGCAGACGCCTGCTGGGAAGCGGCGGGCAGCGATCCGGCGGGCACGCGCTGGAAGCGCGACCGCGCGCTGCTCTCTGTGGCAAGCTCCGCACGCGCGAAACGCCTGGAGCGCTCATGGGAGCGGCTGCGCGGGTGAGCTCCCGGGGCCATCCGCGGCCTACGTCGAACGCGCCAGCATCAGCACGCCCGTGAGCACGCATAAGCCCGCAGCCGTGCGCCGCAGGACGGCCACGCTGGCGGCGTGCGCGGCGCGGGCGCCTGCCACGGCGCCCACGAGTTCGAACAGTGTTATCCATGCTGCGAGCACAAAATCGATTGAGCCATACTGCAGATTGCCCAGCGTGCCGAATAGGGCCGCGACGATCATCAGCACCTGGCTCGCGCCGATAGCCGCGAGCGGGACGAAGCCCAGCACCAGCATCATCGGCACCGAGAACAGCGGTCCGCCTGCGCCGGACAGGCCGGAGCCGAATCCCGAGAGTGCGCCCACCACCAAGAGCAGGAACTGCTGCCCGCGGGAGCGGCCGTCGCGGTGGTGCGCCTGTTCGCGCCGGCCGGGCAGCAGTATGTCACTCCCGGCGAAGACGATGACGAGCGCAATGATCAAGGTCAGCGCATGGGCATCGATCCTGGAGTTGGTCATCGCACCGAGATAGCTGAACATGACGGCGCCGGCGAGCACCGGCAGCGTGATGTTCCAGTCGATCGAGCCGCGGCGCTGGAACAGCCAGGTGCCCGCAAGCCCGGTGAACAGGAACGAGAACAAAGCCGTCGCCGCGGCCTGATGGATCGGCACAGCGCCGAGCCAGACCAGGGTAGGTATCAGCAGGATGCCGCCCACGCCCACCGCGCCGATGAAGAATCCGACCGCCAGCGCGATCGCCGCCAGCCCCAGCCATGCGCCTGAGATCACGCCCGCCTCACAGCTTGAGCGGCCGCCAATAGCCGGTCAGTTCGAGATAGCCCGAGCCCAGCAGCTTGCCGCCGCTTTTCGCCGCCACCGCACCTTCCCAGTAGATGGTGCCGGTGCTCGCGCGCGAGTCGAGCTCCTGGTCGTCCATCATCGGCTCGAGTTCGAATTCGAGATTGCCCACCTGCACGCGCAGCGCGACCGGATACTCGGTCTGCGTGCGCGGCGAGCGCCAGCGCCGCAGCGGCTCGAAGCGGACTTCGCCCGGCGCGAGCACGCGTACCCGCCCGTCGGCGGTGCGCACCGCGCCGCCTGCCCAGAGCGTGCCGCCTTGCTTGTCGCGCATGCGGAACGCCATCAGCGCGCCGCCGTCGGCGAGGTTGAGGCCGACCCAGTCCCAGCCCTGCGCCTCTGGCGCCAGATATTCGCTCGACCACTCGTGATCGAGCCAGGCGACGCCGCTGACCGCGCGCTGCTCGCCGTTCACCGTGACCGAACCCGAAACCGCCAAGTGCGGCTGGCTGTAGTAATAGCTCGCCTGTTCGGGCTGCGGCCCCTTGCGGCTCAAGCCGCGTTCGCCCTGCAGCAGCACGGCCTGGGTAGGCTTGAAGTCGAGGGCATAGGCGAATTCGCGCGCCGCTACGACGGCGCGGTAGCCGCCCTCGGTCTGCTTGAGCGACCAGTCGTCCAGAGCCACCTCGGTGCGCCCCTCCTGCGCCTCGGCCAGGCCGAAGCCGGCGCGCGCCGCGCGCTGGTCGTGCAGCAGCTTTCCGCTCCTGGCATCGGCCAGCGCGGCGTGCGCGAACAGCAGCTGGCGCGGCGCGAAGCGGCTCGGGTTGTCTTCGGCCACCCGCGGCCGGTTGCGAAAGAAAGTGATCTGTATGCCCAGTTCGGCGCCGCCCGCGTCCTGCACCCGGCCGGTGAGGTACCACCACTCGGTGCGGAACTGCGGATGGCTGCCGTGATCGCGCGGGAACTGCAGTTCGTAACCGGGCTGCACTTGCGCGTAGTCCTGCGCGCAGGCGGTGCCGCACAGCCAGGCGCAACCGACTGCGAGCAGCAAGGCCACCCGTCCGCGCCTCACCAATCCTCCCTCACCGCCCGCACCACGTCCACGCCCAGCGCGCGCCGGCCGCTCGCCAGCGCGGTCAGCGTGGCAAGCATCAGCAGCGCGGCCGCGAGCGCCGCCAGCAGCGCCCATGGCGGATGCAGTTCCATGCTCCAGTGGAACGACTGGCGGTTGACTACGTGTATCAGCACCAGGCTGATCACCCAGCCTAGCGCCAGGCCCAGCGCCAGGCCCAGCGCGCTCACTAGCGCGCCTTCGGCGGCCAGCATGGCGCCGATCTGGCGGCGCGTCATGCCGACGTGGCGCAGCATGCCGAATTCGCGGCTGCGCGCCAGCACCAGCGCGCCGAAGCTCGATGACAGGCCGAACAGCCCGATCAGAACCGCCACCGCTTCCAGCGCATAGGTCACCGCAAACGTGCGGTCGAAAACATTGAGCGAGCGCGCGCGGATTACGCCGGGCGCGCCGACCTCGATGTTGGCTCCGCCGGGTATGCCGGCGCGTATCGCCTGCTCGACCGCCTTGGGACTAGCGCCCGGCGCGAGATACAACGCCGCGTCGTTGGAATTGCGATCGCCGCTCAAGCTCGCATACAGTTCGCGCTCGATGATCACCGTGCCGTGCTGGCGCGCGTAGTCGCGCCAGATGCCCGCCACGGTGAAGCGCTGCAGCTTGCCTGCGATCGGCAGTTCCACCACCTTGCCCAAGGCATAGCCGTAGAGATCGACCATGGCCTCGCTCGCCCACAGCGGCGGCGGCTCGCCCGGGCCCGGCCGCAGCGCGTCGCTCACCAGCGGCAGCCGCCTGCCCGGATCGTCACGGTCGAGCGAGCGCGCGAACAGCGCCACGCGCGGCCGGCCGGGTTCGAGCAGCAATTGCTGGATGCGCAGGAACTCGGCGCGGCGCACCCCCGGCAGCGCCGCGATGCGCGCCTCGTCCTGCGGCGCGAGATAGGCGCTGTCGCCGCTGATGCCGGTGCGCAAGTATAGATCTGCCGGCAGCACCTGATCCAGCCAGGCGTCGAGCGAAACGCGAAACGATGCAACCATGATCGCCATCGCGACCATCAGCGAAAAGCTGGCCACGATCGCGGCGAGGCTCACCGCTGCCTGCCCGGGCGCGCCCTGCAGCTGCGCCAGCGCCAGGCGCGCGCCGGCGCCGCTCGGGCGCGGCAACAGGCCGAATATTTTGGTCGCCAAACGCGGCATCAGCGCGAGCGTGCCCACCAGCATCAGTCCGATGGCGGCATAGCCGAACAAGGGCACGCCGCCGACGGGCCCGGGCGCGGTGCAGACAATGCCCAGGACGATCAGCACGATGCCCGGCCAGGCAGGCTGCAGGCGCGCGAACGCTTGCTGCTCGTCGCCCGCCTTCAGCGCCTGCGCCGGAGCGGCGCGGGCCGCATCCAGCGCCACCGCCAGGCTGCCTGCCGCGGCCACCAGCACGCCCAGCGCGAAAAACAGCGCACTCGCCCAGGGCTCGGCATGCAGATCGGGATGCAGTCCGCGGAACTGTCCGGCGCCGAGGTCGGCGCCGAAGCGCTCGAGCACCGCGGCGGCGATGAGGTAGCCGGCGAGCAAGCCGATCGCGGCGCCTGCGGCGCCGATCAGCGCACCCTCGGCGAGCAGCATGCGCGCGAGACCGCCGCGGGTCACGCCGAGCACGCGCAGCAGTGCGAGTTGCGAGCGCCGCCGCACCACCGACAGCGCCTGCGCCGAGAACACCAGGAAACCGCCGGTAAACAGCGCCACGAGAGCAAGCACGTTCAGATTGACCCGGTAGGAACGCGACAGGTTGGCATTCCGCTGCAGGTCGCTTTGCGGACGCTCGACGATCAAGCCCGGCGGCAATTCGGCCTGCACGCGCGCCTCGAGCGCGTCCAGGTCCGCCCCGGGGCGCATGCGGATATCGATGCGGCTGATCTTGCCCAGACGGCCGAGCGCGAGTTGTGCCGCGGCGATGTCCATCACCCCGAGGCGCTCGCGCCCGCCGGCGTGCAGCAGTCCCGCCACGCGCAGGTTCACCTCGGCCAAGCCCACCTGCACCGCGAGCCTGTCGCCTGCTTTCAGGCCCAGCCCGCCGGCCGCAGCCGGGCTGAGGAACAGCGCATCCGGCCGCAGCAGGTCGAGCATGTCGGACGGCGCATTGCCTATCAGTCCCGGTTGCACGTACGCGGCGCGGAATGCGTCCATGCCCAGTATGCGCAGCGGCTCCTGCCGGCCGGGCAGCTTGGCATCGACTTCCAGCACCGGACTCGCCACCGCCACCTGCGGCAGGCGCGCAATGCGCGGATAGAGCATCTCGTCGAAACCTGCGCGCGGGCCGCGGATTTCGAGATCGGCCTCGCCTGCGAGCGAGCGCACCGCCTGCGAGAACTCGTTTAGCGCCACGGCGTTGATGAGCTGCACCGCGTAACCGAGCGCCACGCCCAGCGCGATCGCGAGCACCGACACCGCGAGCCTGCCCTTGTGCTGTGCCAGCGGCGCGAGGAACAACGCGGCAGGCGAGAGGCTCAACACGGCGGACGCCGCCATCAGCCGCGCTCCCGCAATCCCTGCGCGGTGAGGATCACGATGCGGTCGGCCGTCGCCGCCGCCGCCTGAGAATGCGTCACCAGGATGCATGCCGCATTCCTGGTCTTGACCTGCTCGCGCAACAGCGCGAGCACCTGCGCGGCGCTCTCCGGATCGAGGTTGCCGGTGGGTTCGTCCGCGAGCAGCAGCTTGGGCTGATGCACCAGCGCGCGCGCGATGGCGACGCGCTGCAGTTCGCCGCCCGACAGCTCGCGCGGCATACTCGACTCGCGCCCCTGCAAACCGACCGCGGCCAGCATCGCCCCCGCGCGCGCCGCGGCTACCTGCTCGGCGACGCGGTTCAGGATCAGCGGCAGCGCCACGTTCTGCGCCAGGCTCAGGTAAGGCAGGATATGGAAGGCCTGGAACACGAAGCCCATGCTCTCGCGGCGCAATATGGTCAGGGCGTCGTCGTCCAGGCCGGTCAGATCGACGCCGTCGAGCCGGATGCTGCCCGTATCGGGCTGATCCAGGCCCGCGATCAGATTGAGCAGCGTGGACTTGCCTATGCCGGACTCGCCCATGACGGCGATGTACTCGCCCGAGCCGAGTACGAGATCGACGTCGCGCAGCACGCTGCGGCTGCGCGCGCCCTGATAGGTCTTGCTCAGCTTGTCGAGCACCAGCATAGCTTTTCGCCTGCGATCTGGGTGTGGGTAAGGGAAATTGCAGTCACACGCCGAGGTTAGCCTGCGCGCTCGTGCGTGGCAAGCCGTCAGGCCCATGCATAGGCACAGCGTGGGGCGCATTGCCTGTCCGCTTTTTCGGGATCGGCTACACTTCGGCATGACACAGACTCAAGCACAGGCGGTCACGCCAGGGGGTACCTCTACCCGGCGCAAACCTTCCGCCGCCGACTGAATCATCCCGTTCTGCCGATGCCGTTCGAAGCCCCACAGCTGGCACCGCCCTCAGCGCGCCAGATCGGATCCGATTTCGGCGGGCTGTATGCCGTCAACGCACTGGTCGCGTTCATCTTCGCGACCACCGGTCCGGTCGCGATCATACTCGCCATCGGCAGCCAGGGCAGCCTCACGGAATCCGACATTTCCTCGTGGATGTTCGGCGCGTTCTTTCTGAACGGCCTGATCAGCCTCGGCTTCTGCTGGCTATACCGGCAGCCGCTGGTGTTTCTCTGGAGCATCCCGGGCGCGGTGCTGATCGGACCGGCGCTCGGCCATCTGAGCTTCGCCGAGGTCATCGGCGCCTACCATGTGACCGGCCTGCTGATGCTGGCGCTGGGCGTTTCCGGCTGGGTGCGGCGCGCGATGCGGGCGGCGGTGATGCCCATCGTCATGGCCATGGTGGCAGGCGTGTTCCTGCGCTTCGGCCTGGACCTGGTGTACGCGCTACGCGACGACTTCCGGATTGCGGCGCCGATGGCGGCGGTGTTTCTTGCGTTGAGCGCGCTGCCGCGCCTCGCGCGGTACGTGCCGCCGCTGATCGGCGCGCTTGCCGTGGGCGCGCTCGCCATCGCCCTGCTCGACCGCTTCGAGCCGGGGCCGGGCGCGCTGTTCAGCTTCGCCCAGCCGACGTTCTATGCGCCGGTGTTTTCCTGGCGCGCCATGGTGGAACTCGTCATACCGCTCGCGATCACGGTACTGGTGGTGCAAAACGGACAGGGCTTGGCCGTGCTCGGCGCGGCCGGCCACAAACCGCCCGTCAACGCCGTGACCATCGCCTGCGGCGCAGGGTCGATGCTCTGCGCCCTCGTCGGCTCGGTGTCGACCTGCCTCACCGGGCCGGTGAACGCGATCCTCTCGGCCTCCGGCGAGCGCGCGCGCCAGTACACTTCGGGCCTGCTGGTCGCCCTGCTGGTGATCGCCTTCGGCGCGCTTGCGCCGACCTTCACCCACCTCATGCTCGCGACGCCCAAGTCCTTCATCGCCGCGCTCGGTGGGCTGGCGATGCTGCGCGTGCTGCAGAACGCGTTCGCCGCGTCTTTCAGCGGGACGCACAGGTTCGGCGCGCTGATCACTTTCATCGTCACCGTCGCCAATGTGCCGATATTCAACATCGGCGCGCCGTTCTGGGGCCTGGTGATCGGCTACCTGTGCTCGAAGCTGCTCGAGCCGCAAGATTTCGCGAAGGCGGACTAGACGCAAGCCGCAGCGCGGACCATAGGAGGAAAACACATGAGCTACGAGACGATCAACTACGAAATAGCCGACAGCATTCTGACGCTGACGCTAAACCGTCCGGAGAAGCTCAATGCATTCAATCGCGCCATGCTTGCCGAGCTGATACGGCATCGACCTGTCGAAGATCGACTTCGCCGCGCTGGCCAAGCGCTTCGAGAAGAAGACGCCCACTAGCAGCGACCTGGAACGCCTGAAAGCTGCAGTGAAAGCGCAACTGGAGCGCATGGTGTGCCTGAACCGCACCCGAGCCGACTACCTGCAAAAGTTCGAGGAACTGATCGAGGCCTACAACAGCGGCAGCCGCAACATCGAGGAAATCTTCAAGGACCTGCTCACCCTGACGCAGACCCTGACCGAAGAGGAAGACCGCCACGTGCGCGAGAACCTCAGTGAAGAAGAACTCACCGTCTTCGACATCCTCACCCGGCCCGGCCCGGAACTGAGCCTGGAAGAGCGCGACGAAGTGAAGAAGGTGGCGCACCAGCTATTGACGCGCCTGAACGAGGTGCTGGTGCTGGACTGGCGCAAGCGCAACTCAGCGCGGGCACAGGTGAAGCTGGCCATCGAAGACACGCTGGATGAAGGCCTGCCGCGTGCTTACACGAAGGAGCTATACAGTGCCAAGTGCGATGTGCTGTTCGAGCACGTGTACGAGAGCTACCAGGGCGATGGCAGGAGCGTTTACGCATAAACCAAATGGCGCTATTCCACGCAGACTCAAGTCAATTCCCGCCCGCGAGCGGCGATAGGCGATCACATTCTCTGCCCTGCCCACGCGCTCCAACGTGTATTTCTCTGCAGCGTTACCGGCTGCGCTGAAAGTATTCCGCCCGTTGATGAACAATCCGGGCGATCTCGACGCGGCGCGATCCGATGCGATAAACGAGGGTATAAGGATATTGGGTCATCACGCATTCGCGCGTCCCTTGGCGGATTCCCGGTCTGAACACGAGGCCAAGCGCCGCGATCTTCTCGGCTTGCGACAGGATGGCGCCGATGATGCTATCGGCGACGATATCCCCGGCAACGTCGAGGTAATACCTTTCTATGGCTTCCAGGTCGCGCCGCGCGCGAATTGCGTATTCAAGCCGCTTTCCGGGCACGGCGTGCTATCCGGCGTCTTTCGAAGTGTGCGCGCATCTCGTCGGCCGTAACACTGCGGCCGGCATCAAGATCGGCCAGCCCTTCGTTGACGGCCTTGACGGCATATTCGCAATATTCGAGTCCGTCACGGATAACGAATTTGAGCATTTCGTCTGGCGTGTGCCCGGCTTCACGGGCGAGCTTCTCGATGCGGCGGGAAAGCCGTATCGGCAGCGCAATGGATGCAGCGGACATATCAGGCTCCAAAATAGGTCAGCCTGTCCATCTTAGCAGATGGCTAGCGATAGGAAAATCAATCCGCCTCTGAAAGCCGCGTGGACGAGCTGGTTCAGCGCGCGGGGACGACCGCGGTCGCTTCGAGTTCGATCTTGCCCGGGCTGTCGAGCAGGTCGGACACGAATATCATGCTCATGCAGGGGTAATGCCGCCCCATCAGGCGCTTCCAGATCGCGCCGAGCTGCGGGCGCGCAGCGAGGTAGGCCGGCTTGTCGCAGCAGAAGGCGGTGATGCGGCAGATGTGTTCGGCACGGCCGCCGGCCTCGGCCAGCACCGCCAGCACATTCTGCAGGGCCTGATCGAACTGGGGCGCGATATCGGTGGAGTGGAATTTCTGCTGCGCGTCCCAGCCCACCTGACCGGCGATGAACACGATGCGCCCGGGCGCCACGGCGATGCCGTTGGCGTAGCCTATCGGCGGCGCCCAGCCCTGCGGCAACAGCACTTCCATGTGCGCTCCCTAATCGGACAACACGGGCGGGTCCTGATCCGCTTCCCAATTGGCGTCAGGCTTCGGCGTGCGCTTGAGCCACTCCTCGATCAGGCGCACGTGCTCGGCCTCGTCTTCCTGCATCTCCAGCGCCCCTTTGCGCACGCCGGCGTTCGCGGTGACTTTCGCCAGATGGGCGAAAAAGTCGCGCGCACGCTTCTCGTTGATCAGCGCAATCTGCAAGGCATGATACGGCTGCATCAGGTAATGCAGCTCGGTCGGGTCCGCGGTCTCGGGCCCTTCGGTGCCTGCCCAGCGCACGTTGGCGGCCGACACCGGCGGCTGCTTCCAGCCCATCTGCTCCAGGATCTGGTCGGCGTGCAGCTGCTCGATGCGCGAGAGCTTGCGGAACAGTTCCGCCACCTCGCGGTTGTTGTGCATTTCCATCGAATCGGCGAACTCGGCGTAGCGCTCGGCCGCTTCCGCCTCCATGGCATAGGCATGCGCCATGAAATCGGCTGCGCTGGAAACCGGCGCCGCCTTCCCTGCCGCTTTGGCGGCAGCGCGTTTCGGCGCCTTCGAGGATTTGGCTGGGGCGAGTTTTGGCGCCTTCGCACTTTTGGTCGCGACGGCGGCCTTGGACTTTTTGATGCTTGTCTTGGTCACCTTTTTGACGCTCTTCTTCACACTCTTTTTCACGCTCTTCTTCGTGCTCATATTGCGAACTCCGCTTCGAGGTCAGATGGACGTTTCTTGCCCTTGCCGACAGGCGGCTGATAGGGCTTGCGCTCGCCTTTGTACAGCACGCCGATGTTCATGCCGTCGTCGGTCATGAGGCGCCGCGCCGCGAGCGCTGCGTCCTCGGTGGACTTGACCGGCGCCGGCCGCACCATCTGTTTCCATTCGCGCTGTTCCGGGCGGAAGGTGATGCAAGGGCTGAGAATTTCGACGAAGGAAAATCCGGGCGTGCTGATCGCCTCGGCGATGATGTCCGCGGTGCCGTTGGGGTCGCCCGCGAACGCGCGCGCGACGAAATTGGCGCCTGCGGCCAGCGCGATCACCAGCGGATTGAAGGTACGCAGACCGGTGCCGCCGGGAGAGAGCTTGGAATCCCAATCGGGCTCGGTGGTCGGTGAAGGCTGGCCCTTGGTCATGCCGTACACGTGGTTGTCCATGACGACGTAGGTAAGGTCGACGTTGCGCCGGCAGGCATGCAGGAAATGATTGCCGCCAATGGAGTAGCCGTCGCCGTCGCCGCTCGCCACGACCACCGTGAGGTCGGGGCGAGCCAGCTTCAGCCCGGCCGCCGCGGCGAGCGAGCGTCCATGCACGCCGTGAAAACCATAGCAGTTGGTGTACGCGGGAATGCGCGACGAGCAGCCGATACCCGATACGACGGCGACCTTCTCCGGCCGCAACTCGAGTTTGGCGAACGCCTTGGTGAATGAGGACAACACCGAATAGTCGCCGCAACCCGGGCACCAGATCGGTTTGTAATCGGACTTGTATGCCTGCGCCGTGAGCGGCGCGGCAACGGCAGGCGAGTTCATGAGCGGCTCCATTCGGTGATTTGCTGGTGAATTTCGTCGGGACGCATCGGCAGCGGCCCGGGGTGGCGGAAACTCTTCACCTTGCCGGGCAGATCGTACTCCGCGCGCAGGTAACGGTACAACTGCCCGGTGTGGTTCTGCTCCACCACCAGCACGCGTTTCGCGCCGGCGAGCGCTTTGGCCAGGTGCTCCGGTCGCGACGGGGCGAGCAGGCGCAGGGACACCAGCCGCCCCTTGATACCCTCGGCCGCGGCGCGTGCGAGCGCTTCGCGTGCCGCGCCGGTGCAGGACCCGAAGGTGACGACCGCAAGCTCGCCCTCGCCTTCGATGTCGGCCCAGCGCTCGCCGTAATCGTATTGCGCGAGTTTCTTGGCGCGCTTGTCGAGTTGCTTGACATGGTCGGCCGATTGGCTCGAAGGCAGGCCGCGCTCGTTGTGCTCCAGCCC
>Ga0182021_10010133_pt1 | contig 11174 bp, 12 predicted proteins | sample 612E3MmetaG_FD_120493 | JGI IMG/M metagenome (GOLD analysis project Ga0182021, IMG submission 120493) | Permafrost microbial communities from Stordalen Mire, Sweden - 612E3M metaG (Illumina Assembly) | ecosystem: Environmental > Terrestrial > Soil > Wetlands > Permafrost | place: Sweden...
GGCGGGGGAGAGCAAATATTTTTCCCAATTATCCTTGTTCAGCTCGTCGGCCTTGATCGATTCTTCGAGCGCGAACGGCCCCACCGCGGTGCGCTCGAGTTCTTCCAAGTAAACGCCGCAACCCAGCGCTTCGCCGATGTCGCGAGCAAGGGCGCGGATGTAGGTGCCGGAGGAACAGTGGATATCCAAAATGATGGAGTAGGGAGTAGGGGGTAGGGAGTAGTTTACGATGCTGACCGAATAGATATCGACCTCGACCGGTTGTCGTTCAAAGGTTTTTCCTTCGCGTGCCAGTTCGTACATTTTTTTGCCGTGAATTTTTTTTGCCGAATATATCGGGGGGAGCTGTTGGATTTTTCCGGTGAATTTTTTTAATGTCGCATGGATCTCGCTTTCGGTCGGCATCGAATCATGAACTATGAACGATGAACTATGAACGATTCGATCGGAATTGTTCATTGTGCGTTGTTCATTGTTCATTATCAACGGCGTGATCCGTCCCGTCCGATCATCGGTATCGCTCGTCGCGCCCAAATGCAAAACCGCGCGGTAGCGCTTGTCGAGACCGACCAATTTTACGAACTCGCGGGTGGCTTCGCGTCCCACTCCCACGATCAAAAGTCCCGAAGCAAACGGGTCGAGCGTGCCGGCATGGCCGACGGTTTTTGCGCCGGTCATGCGCCGCACGCGATCGACGATGTCGTGCGAAGTTGGGCCGATGGGCTTGTTTATTAACAAATATCCGAACATAGGTTAGCACTTTGAATCAATATGTAGTAAAATATCATAATTAACCAAAGTGCACATGGTCAAACGCGACCCTAAAAAAATTGATGAGCCGGTTAAACCCGAAGAAGCTCCGTTAAAGGTTGGTACGCGGCAAAGCGAGATTGAAGTGATGACGACCGGCGAGGTGTCAATCACCAAGCTTGTTGATTATATAATCGAGCAGGCATATTTTATGCATGCCTCGGACATTCATATCGATCCGACGGAAAACGAAATGGACATCAGATTCCGCATCGACGGCGTTTTGGCTACTATTTTTGTCCTTCCCAAAGTTCTCCTGAATCAAGTGATCACGACGATCAAGGTTCATAGCGGGCTTCGCACCGACGAGCATCAGGCCGCGCAAGACGGGCGTTTCCGCGTGGTCATCGACAAGGTTCCCGTTGATCTGCGCGTCTCCATTATCCCCGCTTATCATGGCGAGAATGCGGTTCTGCGTCTTTTGGTCTCGCAGTTAAAAGCGCTCACCCTCTCCGAATTGGGTTTGGCCGAGCGCGATATGTCGCTTGTCGATCAATACATTCGCCGCCCACACGGCATGATTTTGTCCACCGGCCCGACCGGTTCCGGGAAAACGACCACCCTCTATACGCTTGTCCAAATGCTGAACAAGCCGGAGATCGCGATCACCACCGTCGAAGACCCGATCGAGTATTCAATCGGCGGCATCACGCAAATTCAAACCAATGCGGCCACCGGACTCACTTTCGCGCTTGGCCTCCGCTCCATCTTGCGGCAAGACCCCAACATTATCATGGTCGGCGAGATCCGCGACAACGAAACCGCCTCGATTGCGGTGAACGCCGCTCTTACCGGCCACTTGCTATTATCAACGCTTCACACCAATGACGCGGCAACCACCTTGCCGCGCCTACTGGACATGGGCATTGAGCCATATCTCGTCGCCTCGACGGTGAACATCGCGATCGGCCAGCGCCTTGTGCGCAAACTCTGTCCGGACTGCACGGCTGAATACCACCTAACCGAGGCTCAAGGCAAGCGTTTGCAGGCGGTTATTTCCGAGAAGGCATGGAAAGACACAAAAAAGTTTTTCGTCGGCAAGGGTTGTAAATCGTGCGTTAATACCGGCTATCGGGGACGGGTCGGCATTTACGAAGTGCTCGAAGTGCGCGGCGAAATTCGCGACCTTATTGTGAGTAAGGCGAGTTCCGACGCCATCCGCACGGCGGCGATCCGCCTTGGCATGACCACCATGCTCGAGGACGGTTTTGCCAAAGCCGGCACCGGCATTACCTCGATAGCCGAAGTTTTGCGCGTTATTCAAGAATAATCATTTCATGCCCAAAGCTCCTAAAGTTCCCAAAGCGAAAAAACCCGCCAAAATCCGCGGCGGCGTGCCAACCAAAGAGAAGATGCTTTTTTCCAAGCACCTCTCGATCATGATCCACGCCGGATTGCCGCTTAAGGATTCGCTTGAGGAGATCGCGTCGCAAACCAAGAATAAAAAATTTCAGAAAGCGCTGGGGTCGATTGTTCATGAGGTTGAGAACGGCCAGTTCTTGTCGGCCGCCATGGCCATGTTTCCGAAAATTTTTGACGATCTTTTTACCAGCATGGTGCGGGTCGGCGAGGAGAGCGGCAAGCTTTCGGAAAACCTCGATTACTTGGCGCTTCAACTGGAGCGGTCGGACGCGCTTAAACAAAAAGTTCGAGGCGCGCTTATTTATCCGGCCATTGTCTTGGCGGCGACTTTTGGCGTGATCGGTTTTCTCACTTTTGTAACTCTGCCCAGCCTTTTGCCGATTTTTATCTCCCTTAAGGTGTCTTTGCCGCCGACCACCCAGTTTCTTTTTGATTTCTCCCACTTCGTCGTAAAAAACGCCGTTTACATTGTTGTGACTATCGTCCTTTTGATCGTCGGTTTGCGTTCGATCGTGCTCATCAAACCGGTTCGTTTTTTCTTTCATCGGATTGAGCTTTATGTCCCGGTCTTCGGCACCTTGGCGAGGGACGCCCAGCTGACGCGCTTCTCGCAAATTCTCGGCACCCTGCTCGCCTCGGGGGTGGATGTGGTTCGCGCGCTCCAAATAACCGCCCTAAGCATGGGCAACGTCGTTTATCGCCACGAGCTTGAAGAGGTCGCGAAGAACATGAGCAAACAGGGGGAAAGCATCGCCCAATATTTGGCGCGCAAACCCAAACTTTTTCCGTCGATCGTCGAGCGCATGATCCGGGTGGGCGAAAAGACCGGCAAGCTGGACGAGTCGCTCCTTTATATCGCCGAATTTTACAATAAAGAGATCGATGGCATGGTGGGCAACATCACGACGGTTATTGAACCGGTTCTCTTGGTGTTCCTGGGTCTTATTGTCGGCTTTGTGGCCATTTCGGTCATCACGCCCATTTATAAGCTGACCGAGGGAATTCACGGCTAGCCATATGTTTAAACGGCGCGGATTCACCCTGATGGAAGTTTTGGTGAACATGGCGATCGGGCTTATCCTCGTGAGCCTTGCTGTTTATGCAACATCGCATTTCATTGAAAATCGCAATCTTGAAGCCGTTTCCGACACGCTTGTTTCGTATCTGCGTTCCGCGGAGGCGCGCGCGCTTCAAAGCGAAGGGAATATGAGTCACGGCGTTTCAACCTCCGGCGGTAAAATAACCCTCTTCAGGGGCGCGTCATACGCGACAAAGGTTACCGCCTACGATACGACCCTGCCCTATGACAGCTACATCCATTTTTCAGGAATTTCCGAAGTCGTTTTCGCCAAACAAACCGGTCTGCCTTCCGCGCTCGGAACGATAACCGTTACCAACGGAATAAAATCAACGATCATAACCATTTATTCGACCGGAGCAATTTCATGGTGATCAATAAAAGACGCGGACAATCGATGGTTGAGATAATCATGGCGATCGCCATCATGACCGTCGGCATAACCTTTTCGGTTTCCATTTTGATGATCGTTGAGAAGGGATCGATCGAGTCAACTTCGGAAATGCAGGCGGTTTTTTATGCCGAAGAAGGCATTCAGGCGGTAATTTCGATCAGCGACCGTTCGGGGACGGCGGTCGCCGTCGGCACCTACGGCCTCGCGGTTCAAGCTTCGCCGGCCGAGTGGATATTGAGCGGCACTTCGGATACGTTGAATGGAATGACGCGGGTGGTGACTGTGAGCACGTATGACACCGACACCAAAAAGGTTGATGTTCTTGTGACATGGAAACCGGCGCCAAACCGCACCGCCACCGTCGATGAACAGGTTCTTGTTACCGATTGGGCTTTCTTATGACGATCCGCCGCGGCTTCTCGATAATTGAGACGATACTCTACGTCGCCGTTCTCATTATGATCATGGGAACGATGGTGATTTTTTTGGTAAATGTGGTGCGCCGTGAATCAAAAGTGACAATGGTTCTCGAAGTCAATCAGAACGCCCGATTCGCCATTGAAAAAATCAATTCGATAATAAGGAACTCCAAAGACGCGACCGTACCCGCCGATGGCGGCGGCAGCGGCTCGACGCTTTCCTTGACCATGCCCGACGCGAATCTTTCGCCGACTGTTTTTACCGTGACGAACGGCACGCTCACCATGCAGCAGGGAACGGCGGCGGCGGTGCCGCTCACCTCAAGCGCCGTCAAGGTTTCGAGCTTGACCTTCACCAACTTGGTCGATCCGACCGCGCATACGCGGACCGACAATCAATGGCCGCCCATTGCCTGCACTCCGCAAGAACAAAATGGCATTTGGTACGGCGTTTCCTGTTACAAGTCGAAAGAATATTGCGCCGGTATTTTGCAAACGATCATCTATCTTTTGTTTGGCGGCAAACTCGGCCCCTGCTTGCAGCCAACGGCCGCCAAGTCGGTTATCCGGATGGGCATTACCGTTTCCGCGCCGTCATCAGGCGTCGTTACCAATGATTACACCGCTTCCATCACTTTATATGCCACAGCCACCGTGCCCAGACAAAATTAAATTTTGCGACCGGGTCGCAAAATTTATCCCGAGCTTGCCGAGGGATCTCCACTCGCCTCGATCCGGTTTTGCTGCTATAATAGGAGTGGTCATGATCAGCGGGATCGCCCTCATCTCAAGCATCGCCCTTGCCGCGAACTATATTATTGAGAATCGCGAGACGGTGAATCGCGCTTATGCCGTGCAGGCTCGTTCATCGGCATATTCGTGCGCCAATATCGCCATGTTGCGCTTAAAGAAGACTAGAAGCTATACTAGTGGGGAGGGCGTCAGTGTGGATAAAGTTGTTTGTACAATTTCTCCGGTCGTTACGGGAGCCGAGGGTGCGAATTCGCGAACGGTTTACGCCCAAGCAACGGTGAACAATTACACCAGCAGAATAAAGGTTGAAATCGCGGATATCGACCAGCTTTATGTGAGCTCGTGGACAGAAGTTCCTCCCACATAATTAATTTTCAATAATTAATAAACATTGTTCATTCAATATGAAACAAAGAAAGGGTTTTACTCTTATCGAAATTCTGATCGTTATCGGGCTCATCGCCGTCTTGGCCGGCGTCCTTATCGTCGCCCTTAACCCGGCTCGCCAATTCCAGCAAGCTAGGAACGCCCAGCGCTGGAACAACATTGATACCCTCATGGGCGCGGTCATCTCAAACCTGACCGACAATCGGGGAACCTTTACTTGCGGCGCCGGCACCCTCCCGGCCACTGCAAAAGTCATGGCCGATGCCACCTCTTTGCCCGCCGGTTACAATATCGGACCCTGTTTGTCTCCAACATACGCCGTTTCCTTGCCGTACGATCCGTCGGCTTCCGGCGCGAAATGGAATAGCACGACCGACTATAATCTTGGCTACACGATCATGCAAGACGCCACCTCCGGTCGCATCACGATCGCCGCTCCCGGCGCCGAACTTTCGCAGGTCATCAGCATGATCCGTTAGGCAAACAATAGCGCCGATATCGTTGCGCCTTAAACCGCACAAAGGTCGATCTAGCGGATAAGGCGCCGGCGTAAACGAAAATTAATAATTAAGTAAATTATTCATCAATCAATATGAAACAGAAAAAGGGATTCACCCTTATCGAAATTCTCATCGTCATCGGGCTCATCGCCGTCTTGGCCGGCGTCCTTATCGTCGCCTTAAATCCGGCTCGCCAGTTCTCGCAGGCGAGGAATGCCCAGCGCTGGAACAACATCGACACCATCATCAGCTCGATCATCGCGAACACCACTGACAACAAAGGCACCTTTACCTGCGCCGCCGGCGCCATTCCTTCGACCCCCGCGGAAGGCGTCGATATGGCAAAGACCGGCGGGTATGATATCGGTTCTTGCTTGGTTCCGACTTTCGCCGCCTCGCTCCCCGTTGATCCGTCTGTTGCCGGCGCGCACTGGACCAGCACGTCCGACTATGACAGCGGTTACAATGTGTACCGCGACGCCACTTCCGGCCGTATCACTGTTTCCGCTCCCGGCGCCGAACTCGGCGTTACGATCAGCATGACGCGCTAATTGAAGTTACGAAAAACGCTCCGAAAATATCGGGGCGTTTTTAGTTGCAGAATTGACTATCCGGCGGAAAAAATGTAATCTCTTAATCATGAACGTCACCGAACTTGCTCGAAAGCTGCGGGTCAACCCCAATGAACTTTTTACCGTGCTCCCGGAGCACGGCATTGATATTGGCAAACGCGCGATTAAAATAGACGATCATACGGCCGCCTACGTCGTCCGCGAGTGGTCGCGCTGGAAACAAGAGCGCGAGCGAACCGCCAAACTCACGCGTGAAAAATCAGAGATCGAAAAAGCCGTGGCCGCTTCCGGCGGCGCCATCAAATTGCCCAAGGTGGTTAATGTCCGCGATTTTGCCAGCCGCGTCAATTTGCCCATTACGCGGATCATCGGCGAACTCATGAAGAACGGAATTTTGGCCTCGATGAACGAGCGCATTGATTTTGAAACGGCTTCGATCATTGCTGAAGACCTTGGTTTTAAGGTCGAGCCCGAATCCGAGACCGTCGTCGTGGAAAGCGGCAGCCAAAACATGGAAGAAAAGCTTTCGGCATTGTTGGCCGAAGGCGCGGATGGCGCCGTGCTCGCGGAGCGTTCGCCGGTCGTCGTTGTCATGGGGCACGTTGACCACGGAAAAACAAAACTCTTGGACGCCATTCGCGCCACTAACGTGATGGCGGGCGAGGCGGGCGGCATTACCCAGCACATCGGTGCTTATCAAGTTGAAAAACGCGGCCGCCGAATTACTTTCATCGATACGCCCGGGCACGAGGCTTTTATGACCATGCGTTCGCGCGGCGCGCGTATTGCCGACGTGGCCATACTGGTTGTCGCCGCCGACGACGGCGTTCAGCCGCAAACGCTTGAGGCGCTCGGCATTATCGAAGCCGCCAAATTGCCGTTCGTGGTCGCGGTCAACAAGATCGACAAATCCGACGCTGACATTGAAAAAGTGAAACGCCAGCTGGCCGAACGCAACGTGCAGGCCGAGGACTGGGGCGGAAAAATTCCGTTCGTTCCGGTTTCCGCGAAAGACGGAAAGAACATCGACGCGCTTTTGGAAATGATCCTGCTCGTGGCCGACCTGAACAAAGATAAACTTATGGCCGCCCCCGCGCGCCGCGCGGTCGCCACCGTCGTGGAAGCGCACGTGGACAAGAACGAAGGGCCGGTGGCGACCATTCTTATTGCCGGCGGCACGATGCGTGTTAATGATCTCCTCGCCATCGACAAAACGCTTTACGGCCGGGTTAGGGCCATGCGCGATTGGAACGGCAAACTCGTTAAAGAAGCCGTGCCCGGCATGCCGGTTAAGCTTATCGGACTCAAGGCCGCGCCGACGGTTGGCGATGTTATTTCCGTTCCGGCCGACGCCAAAGGATTGGAGAAAGACATTAAAGAAGCGTCGCGCGCCACCTTTAAGACCGTCACGTCCGCGAGCGGTCAGGGGGGTGAGAATAAAGCCGATAAGATCAATGTTAAAATCGTGCTTAAAACCGACGTGCTCGGTTCGCTTGAAGCGCTGGTCGGTTCGTTTGAAAAATTTCAGCACCCCGAGGTCGCCGTTGAAGTGGTGAGCCGCGGGCTGGGCAATGTAACCGACGCCGATATTTTGCGCGCCGAAGCCGGGGGCGCCCGCGTCTATGGCTTTAACGTGCTTGTTCCCGCCGCCGTCAACAATTTGGCGCGGGAAAAGAAAGTGCAAATAAAGACCGCCAAGGTCATTTACGATATTCTTGACGACGTCAAAGCCGCGCTGCAAGAACTTTTGCCCGAAGAGATCATCCGCACCGAGTTGGGACAAGCAAATATCCTCGCCATTTTCCGAACAGAAAAGAATGCCATGATCGTCGGGGGAGTGGTGACCGACGGCCACGCCGAGCTTGGCGCCACCGTTGCGGTCTGGCGCAATGACGTCGAGATCGACGCCGGCGAGGTCATTGATCTGCAAAGCAATAAAACCGCCGTCAAAGAAGTCCGCGCCGGTTCCGAATTCGGCACCAAGATCAAGATAAAGCCCGTGCTCCAAGTCGGCGACAAGCTGGTTTTCTGGCACGTGGAGAAGAAAGAAAGAAAAATACAATTTTCTTAAAAAAATATATGTCCGAAATCACACTAACCGACGCGAATTTTAATTCCGAGGTGATCGAGGGATCGAAAACCATGCCGGTCTTAACCGACTTTTGGGCTTCGTGGTGTCCGCCGTGCCGGCTCATGGGTCCGATTTTGGAGGAGCTGGCCAAGGAATACGACGGCAAGATTAAGGTCGGGAAATATAACGTTGAAGAAGGAACGGTTGCCGCCGAAAAGTTGGGCGTGCAATCAATTCCCGCCTTCTTTTTATACAAAAACGGCGTTGTCGTGGACAACTGGGTCGGCGCGCTGGCAAAAGAAGAAGTGGCGAAGAAGATTGAGAAAGCGCTGGCCTAATGACGAATGTCGAATTTCGAATGTCGAACCGGTCGGTTTAGACATTAGTCATTCGACATTAGACATTTTGCTCGAAGGGGCATGGGTCATAAAATGTTTTAATTTTTTGTTGCAGTTCCAAAGTATGGAGCAGTTAATAATCATCGGTTCCGGTCCAGCCGGTTATACGGCGGCGATCTACGCGGCGCGCGCCGAGCTTAAGCCGCTCATGTTCTCGGGCGATGAAATTGGCGGACAGCTTATCACGACTACCGAGGTTGAGAATTTTCCCGGTTTTCCCGACGGCATTCTTGGCCCCGATCTCATGGCCGCCATGCGCAAGCAGGCGGAAAAATTTGGTACGCGCGTTGTCGAGAAAAAAGTGACGGCCGTCGATTTGAAGTCTTCGCCAAAGAAAGTGATTGTCGGTGACGAAACTTTTGAAGCTAAGTCAATCATCATCGCAACCGGCGCCTCCGCTCGCCGCCTCAACTTGCCCGGCGAAGCGAAATATTACGGCAAGGGTCTTTCGGCCTGCGCGACCTGCGACGGTTTCTTTTTCAAGAATAAAAAGTTGTTTGTGGTCGGCGGCGGCGACGCGGCCATGGAGGAGGCGACCTTCCTTACCAAATTTGCCTCCGAAGTGACGGTCTTGGTCAGGACCGATGTTTTGCGCGCCTCGAAGATTATGCAAGAACGCGCCGAAGCAAATTTGAAAATCAAGTTCATGTTTAACGCGAGCATTGTCGGTTATGTCGGGGACGATAAGATCACGGGCGCGCGTGTCAAGAATAACGCCACCGGCGAAGAAAAAGATATGCCGATCGACGGCATCTTCATCGCCATCGGCCATGACCCGAACACGAAAATTTTTGAAGGCCAGCTCGCGCTTGAAAAGAACTACATCAAACCGGTCGGTTTTGTCGGAACGGAGATCCCCGGCGTGTATGTTGCCGGCGACGTCGCCGATTTCCGCTATCGCCAAGCCGTCTCCGCCGCCGGCACCGGCTGCATGGCCGCGCTCGAAGCGGAAAAATATTTGGCTGGGAATTAACGATAAACAATGAACAAATCTTGGCCGAGTTTTATCTCGGCCAATTTGTATATTGCGGAATTGCGAGCAAAGCGATAACCTGTGTTTCTATGAATACATTTGAAAATGCCTGTGAACAATTGAAATGCGCCGCTGCGGTCGCCAAAATCGACCCGCGCGTGCTGGAGCGGTTGAGTCGTCCGGATGAGATTTTTGAATTCAAGATTCCTGTTGTCATGGACGACGGATCGACGCGCGAGTTTGAGGCCAATCGGGTGCAGTGGAACAATTCGCGCGGGCCGTATAAGGGCGGCATTCGCTTTCATCCGCAGGTTGATCTTAATGAGGTCAAGGCGCTCGCGCTTTGGATGACGATGAAAACGGCGGTCGTCGGCATTCCGTTTGGCGGCGGCAAGGGCGGCGTGGCCGTTGATCCTAAACAACTTTCGCCCGCGGAACTTGAAGCGCTTTCTCGCGGCTATGTGCGAGCTCTTTATCCGGCCATTGGGGTTATGCGCGATGTTCCGGCTCCCGACGTTGGCACCGGCGGACGCGAAATGGCGTGGATGGTTGACGAAATATCAAAGCTCTCAAAAGAAAACACCTTTGGCGCTTTCACGGGAAAGCCGCTCGCGCTCTACGGTTCGGAAGGGCGGGGAGCCGCGACCGGACAAGGCGGATTTTATGTTCTCGATCAGCTGGTCGCTAAATTGAATTTGCGCGCTCATGATACGCGCCTTGCGGTGCAGGGCATTGGAAATGTCGGACATCATTTTGCCCGGCTCGCGCAAGAGGCCGGCTATAAGATAATCGCTCTCTCGGACTCAAAGGGGGGAATTGTGAATGAAGGCGGACTGGATCCGGTCGAAGTTGCATCTTGGAAAGAAGAGCATGGCACGCTGGCCGGTTTTCCCGGCGCGCGCCCGATCACGAACGCCGAACTCCTTGAGATCAACTGCGACATTTTGGTTCCCGCCGCGCTCGAAGGCGTGATTACCGCGGAGAATGCGCCGCGCATCAGTGCTCGCGCGATTATTGAACTCGCGAACGGCCCCACGACCGTGGAAGCCGAAGCGATCCTTGCCGCCAAACACATTCCGGTCGTCCCCGACATTTTGGCGAACGCTGGCGGCGTAACGGTTTCGTATTTCGAGTGGGTTCAAAACCTTGCCCGCGTTTCGTGGAGCGAAGCCGACGTTCTCGCCAAACTCGAACCGATCATGGTCGAAAATTTCGACGCCATCTGGAACATTCACAGCGATCACAAGGTCGGTCTGCGCACCGCCGCGTATATTCATGCGCTCGGACGGCTGGAGAAAACTATTTTAGCGAGAGGGGTTTGAGCGAATGGCCTAAGTATTTTCCAATCCACAGATGAGCCCCAAATCAGGTCGTTAATTTCCTAAAGGATTTGAATAGTTCGGTCTTCGCTTTTTGCATCATTTTAGCACATTCGTTGTCGCTTTGGGCGAACGCTA
>Ga0182021_10010134_pt1 | contig 11173 bp, 8 predicted proteins | sample 612E3MmetaG_FD_120493 | JGI IMG/M metagenome (GOLD analysis project Ga0182021, IMG submission 120493) | Permafrost microbial communities from Stordalen Mire, Sweden - 612E3M metaG (Illumina Assembly) | ecosystem: Environmental > Terrestrial > Soil > Wetlands > Permafrost | place: Sweden...
TCAGCAGATAGAAAAAAATAACTCCGGATGTCCGGCGGTCGCATACAGTCATTTCCTCTCCATAAACCGTTTAAGAACAGACCGGGCAGTAGAATTCCGTTCAACAGCTAAAATACTCAGAAGCGCCTCAATTGTTGATTCGGCGCCTGAATTTTTGTTTATTTCCTCTTTACCGTTTATTCCGTCGCAACATCTCCCGCTTTTTACATCAAACATAGGATATGCAGCGATATTATTCCCGAAGAACCAGGAGCACAATTCGCCGGCTAAAACGGCATATTCACGTTTTCCCGTAATTTTGGAAGCTTCAAGCGAAGCAAAAATCAAGGGTCTCATTCCGTAGGCTATTTGAGGATACCGATTCTGCTCATCGACTATAATACTCCCGTTCTCTTTTTTCAATAAAAAGTTATTAAAAAATTTTTCCCTCAGAAGGTATGGGTAAAAGTTGTCAATCTCACGAAGAACGGCCAATCGGTAATCCGGATTACCGGTCAGTTCGTAGGCTTTCAGCAATGCATAAGACTGGGAGTTGCCGTAAGCATGCCATAGATTTTCCCAGCTGAGAAATGCATAGTATGGGAATATTTTTCCCCCACCCTCTTGCATCCTGATAATACCGTCACATAGATCGGTTAAATATATTTTGAGAACCGGATCCGGTTTTAGCTCAAGGTAATTCACAATTGCCAAAATTAAAATTGACGATTGATCGGCTCCCGTTCCGCTTTGAAGCCATGCCGGTCTTTCAAATCCGTTGACATTCGTGTATATTTTTTTTACCGGCAGATTTATTTTTATTGCCGAGAATAGTTTATCGAGACTTTTGATAATCCTTTTTGAAAAAGGGGGATCGTAAAATGAGAAAAGTTTATAAGTTTCCGAAAGAGACCATGCCGCCCTCCATGACCACCAATCCGGTTGAGCAAGGCTTGTTTTATATTCCCTGTTTTTTGAATAATCCTTGGTGATAAAATTATAGAAATATCCGTTCTCCGCCTGCATGAACAAGACATATTCAATCAGTTTTTTAATTTTCCGCAGATATATTTTCTCGCCGGTTGCCTTGTAATAATTCGAATAAAAGAGGGCTGCCCTGGCAACATCGTCAATACACGCTATTCCTTCTCCGGCAGCATCAGTCCACTTATAACCCGGATAATCGCTATAGATATGAATAATCGCCATTTCATTGCCGCCGGCGGCAATTTCCTGATAGAGATTATTAAGATGGGAGGGATTTACAAAGACAAGGTTTTTATTCCGATGAGACGCTTGTCTTTCCCTCCCATCACAGAAGGTGGAGAGTAAACAAAGGAAAAGCAGTATTAATGAAACCTTACTAAATTTGTTACTCATATTACCTGGCGCTCTTCTTGCAGACCGAGAGAAGATATTCAATACTGGTATCAGCGACGCAGATGTTTGTATCGGCTCCGGAATAATAAATTTTAACGTTGCCGTCAGCTTCCACAATCAAGCCGTTGGCAAAGATCACATTCATAACGTCTCCGACTCTTTCATATTCCAGTTCCGGACTAAGTATCGGTTCGGTTGTGCGGCCTATCACGACCCAGGGCTTCTCCAGATCCATCAGCAACGCGCCAAGACGATATGTAGTCGTGATTCCGAATCCCCTGACGCCATGATAAAGCATCAGCCAGCCTTCTTTGGTCTTCACCGGCGTTCCCGAATTTCCGATTTTATCATGTTCCCACGTTCCGTGTATCGGACTAGCAAGAATTTTATATTTCCCCCAATGAATCAGATCGGGACTTTCGCACAACCAGATGTCCCGTTTTAATTCTGCGGCAGGCCGGTCGACTCTCCAATAGGATCCGTTGATCTTTTCCGGGAAAAGTGCCGAATCTTTGTTTGAGGGCTCGCTGATCGGACCGATTATTTTAAATGACTTAAAATCTTCCGTCTCTGCCAGCATGACAAGAGGCATATATACTGAATAGCCGGTATAGGTAATATAGAATTTGCTCTCAATTTGGGTGATCCTCGGATCTTCAATTCCCCATTCGGCATACTTAAAATACTCGCCGTGATCCTCCGGGGTAAGGCACGGTTTCTCGCTAACCATGAAATCATATCCATCACTGCTCTCAGCTGTTATAAAAGAAGAACGCCCGTTTGGCATCTCGACCCGGCATAATAACAGATACTTTTTTTTATATTTAACCGCTCCGGCGTTGAAAATGCTATTCACGGGGAATGGTACCATCTCTTTTTTCAGAATAGGATTATTTACATATTTGCTTATTCTCATCTTATTGCCTGTTTATTTGGAATATAAAGAATTTTGCTTCATTCGATTCAGGAGCTCATCTAATTTTATTTTTGCGAACCCGCAGCATGAGTCAGACATTGCGTACGGAATAATTAAATAATCGTTATGCAGAATAGAACCACAGGAATAGACTACGTTCGGAACATATCCTTCTCTTTCATCCTCTCGCGGAAATAAAAGAGGGGTGTCAAGCGAAGCGACTATTTTGGAGGGATCGTCCGGATCCAGCAGCAGCGCGCTGATCACATACCGGCGGAAGGGGCCGACACTATGGGTAATCAGGAGCCAGCCGTCTTTCGTTTCAATCGGCGACCCGCAATTGCCCGTCTGAATAAACTCGAAGGAATTCCGGGGTTCATACAATAATGTGGGCGCATCATCCCACTTATAGAGATTTTCGGAGTTCATAAAATAGAGATTTTCGCCATCCAATCTTGATACTACGGCATACCTCCCGTTTATTTTCCTGGGGAATATAGCTATCCCCTTGTCCAGGTTGTTGCGGCCGTGCAATGTTCTTACTTTGAAATCGCGGAAATTCGAAGTCTCCAGGAGTTGCACTCTGAAGGTTTTTCCGTTGAAGGCGGTGTATGTCCCGTAATACAAGAACGAGCCGTCATCGTTTTCGAACTTTACAAACCGGGCGTCTTCCATTCCCATCAGTTCGCTCTTTGAAAAAGGAAAGATTATACGTTCAGAAAGATTAGTGGATTTTGCAAATTCAATATCATAATTCGCTTCGGCGGCATCCCTTATCATGCCGAAGAGCTTTTTGTAGACCTTTCTATCCGGATTCTTCCTCAGTATTCCTTTCGCATTTTCAACCGTGACCAGATCGGGAAGTTCGCTTGCTATCCCGACAAGATTTTCCCATCCGGTAATCAATACTTCATTAATATAATTTTTCTCCAGATATTTATGTTTGATCCTTTTAGGCAGCTCGCATAATGGTGTTGCGGGAATCAGGGTAACTTCATCATTCTTAATTATTCCCTCACGGAATGAAATGGAGGAAAGATGCCCCTCGCCCGTGGCTCTTACGCTGAGAATAAACCTCAATTCGGTCTTATTTAAACCGGTTTGATCGGGATGAATTACCATCGATGGATTGAAGAGAGACGCGGCCTCGATGGAGTATTCTTTGCTGAAATAAGCTCCTATCAACAGTTGTTTCTCCGGCGGAATGCCGGGTAATTCTCCATATACGGCCTCAGCATATTTGAAGTTGGAAAAGATTATCTGTTCCAGGTTGGTATGCCGGTCGCGAAATAACGATTTAACTTCCTCGAGTTCTTTGCTTATCTCATTGTCGGTCATTGCAAGAATTCGGGCAATTATTTTTTTTGCCCTTTTTTTCTTTTGCAGGAAGAACTGTACGATTACCCGTTTGGGATCCGGAAAAAGTTTCAGTTCCGATCTTTCAATCGCCATCAAAATATCTCCGTATTATTCCTTAAGTCCTGATGAAGCCATGCTTTGTACAAAATATTTTTGGAAGAAAAGATATGCCGTCATGATCGGCAAGGCAAGTACCATGGCGGAAGCCAATTTAACGCCGAGCTGAGATTCCGCCCGTCCACCGACTGCGAATAAAGCGACAAGTTGAGGCATAGTCATCATATTCTCGTTACGAATAACTATTAGAGGCCATAGAACTTCATTCCAGGAGGCCATAAACGTAATGATTCCGACGGTTACAATCGCCGGGATCGAATTGGGCCAGAGTATCCTGAAAATTATCTGCAGCTCATTGCAACCGTCTATCCTGGCTGCGTCGATCAGATCCTGGGGCAGCGATTTGAAATACTGGCAAAACATAATAATGGCAAGCGAATTCATCAGATAAGGAACAATTAAAGCCCAATATGTATCAACCCAGCCCAGTTTAACCATAATGATATATTGAGGGATTAACGTTATCTGAAAAGGGAGTGTCATTGTGAAAATAATAATATAAAAAATTGTGTCCCGTCCTCTGAAAGTCATGCGCGACAATGCATAACCGACCATGGAACCAAATACCAGAACGCCAAAAGTAATAGTAAGTGCAACAAACAAACTGTTCACGAACGCACGTCCGATCGGGATCTTTTCAAACATCTGATTATAACTGCTCAATGTAAAACCTGAAGGGAGGAAAGTTAAACTGCCGATCTGGTTTTCCGGCGCGAATGAAGCAGAGATCATCCATATGAACGGATAAACGAATACCAGGGCGGAAACCGCAAGAGCAAAATAGAAGAGGATTTTTTTCATTTATTGCTCCTTCTCGACGAATTTCTTCTGTATGATTACAACGCTCAGAATAATCAATGCAAAGAATAATCCGAGCGTTGCGGCATACCCCATATGATAGTAGAAAAATCCCTGCTTGTATATGTAGAGCACGGCCGAAATCGTGCTGTTGAGCGGACCGCCGCCCGTCATAATATACGGTTCGATAAATAGAGAAAATCCGCCGATAGTCGATAGAATAACCACCATCATTATCGTAGGATTAATCAGAGGAAGAGTTATCCTGAAAAATTTCTGCATATGAGTTGCCCCTTCCAGGTCAGCGGCTTCATAGTATTGCTGCGGCACAGTCTGCAGCCCGACCAGAAAAAGAACAATATAGAGACCTACATTTTTCCAGGTTGCCATAATCGCGAGAGAAGGCATAGCCCAAAGCGGATCGTTGAGCCAACCGATTTTATTGAGGCCGATCTTTATCAGCAGCCTGTTTAACAAGCCGGAATCATAGCCGTAAAGTTGCTGCCACAATATCGTAACAACAACTCCCGAAACAATAACAGGGAGGAAAAACGCGCCCCTGAATAACCCCCTTAATTTTATATTTTGATTAAGGACCTCCGCCAGGAACAATGCTACGACGATCTGAAGCGGGATATGTATCAAAAGGAAAATAATTGTATTGAGAATCGATCTCCAGAAAACAGGATCGTTAAATAACCTTTTGTAGTTCGCAACTCCTATGAATTGCATAGGCGCAATAATATTCCAGCTATGAAACGTCAGCAGAATTGAAAAGACGACCGGGAAAACCGTGAAAACAAGAAAATAAATTATGTACGGTGATACTAATAAATATGGAGTAATCTTTTTTTTCATTTACTGTACTGCGTTTCAGTTCCGTTATTGTTTAGGCAACATTTACTTTATGAATAATAACCTGGCAGCTTTTGCGGCATCCTTTACCGCCTCTTCGGGTCTCTTTTTACCGTAAATAACACAAGCTTCATACTCCTGCGAAATCAGATCGAAGACTTCTTTCAATACGGGCGACTGGTCCGTACCTTTGACATAGCGTGCCTGCTCCGCGAATATTCTCATCTTAGGGTTACGGTCGAAGTATCCGGAGTAAAGGCGATTTCCATCCACGTTTTTCCGCCGCGGCAACTGATTGGTTATCTCAAGCAATTTAAGTTCGTTCTTCTCATCCAACAAATAACGAAGGAATTGCCAAGCCGATCCGGGATCCGGGCAGGTTTTGAACAACACAATATTCTTCGGATCACCGTAAGTATAGATCGGACCCTTATGATCATCGGGAACAGGTATGGAAGAAAAATTGTACTCAAACCCGGCCGGTTTATAACGTTCGGAATGGGCAATTTCCCACGGACCCGTAAAACGTGTTGCTATAACACCGTCAAGAAAGACATCCTGCCGCGCGGAGAGGCGTTCTCTCGAAAAATAATTTTTGTCGTAAAGCTCGCGCAGGAAACTGAATACCTGAACCGCGTATTTATTGTCGAAGGCAACGGTATCGTTACTGATAAGCGGTGCGCCTCCAGATGCCGCAAGGTATAACGGATAAAAATCAAAGAATCGCTGCCACCATGTCACTTGTACTTCCGAGTATCCGAACCACCTGTCGATATATCCGTCCCCGTCGGAATCCTTCTGGAATTTTTTTGATGCTTCAAAGAAGCCGGAATAACTTGCCGGTGCTTTCCTGTACCCCAGATTCTTAATTTCTTTTTCGTTATAGATCAGCATTATAGGATTAATCTTCCAGGGAATTTGATATATGTGGCCGTCAGCGGATGTAACTTCCGCGATTACCGAACTATCGCATCTTTCATTCAGAAATTCAGTAAAACCTTTTAATGTATCAAGAGGGACCAGAACCCCCGCGCGGGCATATGATTCAACATCACCTTCCCACATATTGGAATAGATGTCCGGAGTGGTTTTACCGACAACTGCAGCCAGGATAACTTCTTCACTCGACTGTCCTTCCGGTACCGGTTGAAATATAACCCGGTGATCCGGATGCTCTTTATTCCACGCTTCCGTTATTTGACGGGCAAATTCAATTTCATATGAGTTGTTCGAAGACCAATAGAGAATTTGACCGCCGGACGGGTGGGATCCTCCGCCGCATGATATGCAGAGAATGCTGAATGAAAATACAAGCATAATGATACTGATAGCCGGTTTCATTATCTTCATTATTTATTCCCAGCTATTCCAGTAGTTATCTATTGTCGGGTAAGGAGTCCGGGGGATGGTCCCCCCCTTTTTTACGATGTAGACTTCAATTGCCCTGGGATCATTCTCATCCGAGACTTTAACTTTATTCAGAATATCAGAATTTATTTTGATGCCGTATTGTTGTTTAAGCCGGTTAACCGTATGAAGCATTTTTTTAGTGAATTCCAGATCTTCTTCCGCTTCTTTTACGCCCTCTTTATCCTTCAATGAACCGGACTCTTTATTTTGAAGCAGAACCGCATTGGTGATCTCATTTTTTACCATGCCGTACAAGATTTTATCCCGCCACCATTGTTCCTGAATTATAACGCTTCCTCTTGCGGAAATATTCCTTTTGTCGGCCTCGTTAACCAGGAGATGATCGCGGACCATCCTCCATATGCACTGCTGGAGCGAAATGGAATAAAAAGTTAAGTCCTTCTCATTTAATTTGATATACTCATCCCGAACCCAAAACCAGCTCAGGAAATCCGAGAGGGTAACGGGTTTTCCCGCTTTAAAGTCGACCAGAACAACCCCTTCAATATTATTCTTATCACGTATCCCGGTTTTGTCCAATACGGTATCCATTCTTTCAGCCAGTTTCCAACTTTCATATTTTTCCTTTGCCAAGAGATAATTGGCTATGTATGACCTTAGTATACTGAACCCTTCTTTGCTGATAACCGGATCCGCATTATCCATAATATCGCGGACATATAAATCAGAAAGACGGTCCATCTCTTTCTGCCTCACTGCTTCAACGGCTTCTGTCCTTAATTTATTCATTTCCGATTCTGTCGTTATTAAGTTCCGCTCCATATTAACCATCTGAACAATATACCAGCCGTCCTCAACATGGACCGGCAGAGAAACATTTCCGATCTTCAACGTATCAAGAATTTTTGAAAGGAGAGGATTTCTCTCTTTAAGATGATAACAATCGTTTTTTAGTTCCCGGTCATCCCGATTCACCCCCGGACCCAATTGCTTTTGAAAAAGCGAATCAAATGGCTCACCTTTTTTTATTAGTGTAAATGAATTAAGAGCTTCCTCCCGGCTCTTCAGATAAAGCCATCTTATCTCGATATTCAATTGTTTCTGGGCTATGACCGAATCAATCGAACCGGGGCTTGGCATGACTTTACTTAGTATTTCATCTTTGAACAACTCTTCGGTTATCAGGTCATTATGAAAAGCCCGGTATGTCTCCTTGAATTGTCTCGTTGTATCGAGACTGCGTTTATAACCGTCGAGTGCAAGCAGTTTTTCATTTATAAGGTATTTGAGATATATCTCCTTTGAATTTTTCTTCTTTTTAGGGAAAGCGGGACCGAAATCATAACTTTTTACAAATTCATCCGCAGTAATCTTCAAGGGTCCGACAGTGGCCACCAGATCCCGATTAACAACCGAACCGGGTCGCGGGATCCGGCCTTGAGCATTGACTCCCGAAATGGTTGCAGTAACCATGAATAATCTTATCAGCTGTTTGACATGATTCCGATTTTTCATAATACGAATAATATCATTTATCACTTTAGAATTTAAGTCCAACCGAAAAGATGTGTACATTTTCCAATCTTCCGAAATCCCGGTATGCATAATCGAAATTAACGATTGTGTTTGAGAATAACATCTTTGTATTTACCCCCACACCAAGAGTGAGTCCGCCTTCCGAATCTTTCAGGAATAGCGACTGATATCCGCCCCTGACGTAGAAATAATCTTTGAATGCGAACTCCATACCAGCATTCATGCTCTCATTATCATTATTCGGATGCAGAGCATCAATTGCAATTGTAATTTTATAATCCTGAGTATTGAGGATTTTTGTCGAGACACCAATTTGAAATATTAACGGGAGGTCCCAGGAATCCATTTCGATATCTGCCGGAATCTGACTATTTGAGCCAAGTTTCGTATTGTCCACCTGGATATCCTGGCGCGCGTCTTTACCGGCGAGCTGCAAAGGTGTTCCGAAATTCGAAATTGATGCCCCAATAACCATTCCGCCGAAAAGATCAGTCCTGAACAAGGTTCCGACATCGATGGCAAACCCGGTTGCACTCATATGCCATATTTTTTGTTGAATATATTTTGCCGAAATACCGATTGAAAACCGGTCGGTCAGATTTCTTGCATATGAAACGTTTAATGCCAGATCACCTGCGGAAAAGTATTCGCCCGTACCTTCAGGCTGGTCAACGGTACGGACCATCATATCATCCATATTCAGAGATGTATAGCTGAAGCCGAGAGTCCCGAAATTTCCAAGCGGAACAACGAGACCGGCGAAATCATAATTCGTTTCTGCAATCCAGTTGGTATGTACCACCTCCGCTTGCCCTTGATTCATATTGGCGATACCGGCGGCATTCCAATACAGTGCTGTCGCATCGTTGGCAATACTAACGAATGCACCCCCCATACCCATCGCCGAAGCCCCAACTCCAATTTCCAAAAATGCAGCGGCTGTGGTTCCGGTTTTGGAAGACTGGGCCATATAATCGGCATTTATTATGAAAAAAAAGATCAAAAAACTTATTGTTGCGAGATATTTACGGTACATTTTCTCCTCGCCGTTATTTTACTTTATTTAATAATTGCGAACTTTCCTATTTTTTCACCAATTCCGGGAGCCGTTACATGAAATACGTAGACTCCGAATGCGATATTCATTCCATCCTGGGAGATAAGATTCCACGGTTCCTGTCCGTTTGATACAGTTCCATCGTGCTGAATGCTCTTAACCAATTTACCTGAGATCGTGTAGATTCTTATCGTACATTGCGGAGGAAGATGGATGAAATAAATAAGCCTGTCGCCTCTCCCGACCTGCGTTGTAGCAGGTTCCCATGAAGCTGCACCGACATACGGATTGGGGACAACCGCGATATTGTTCAGGTCATTCAGGGCTTTCGATTTATCAAAACCCTGAGCCTGGCTTTGGAATTCATAGTATTCTCCTGCCCTGAATGGTTTTTTCGTTGCAATATGAAATACATCACCAACCTGCGGAGCTTTCTGTTTCGCTGCGGCAATTGTAGTGTCTTTAGCGATCGAAATGGAATATCCCACTCTCAGATTAGTGAAATCAGTTGCCTGCCTGCCTAATGAATCACCAAATACAAGGAAGATTGCGTCTCCGTCATTGAATAATCCGTCATTGTTCAAATCGCGGAAAATGAATTGAGCGTGATCTTTTGCTTCCGTTACATTTTTAATTTGGAGATTCGATTTGTTTACTTGGCTGAATGAGGTTGCCGGGAATGCATTATCACCTTCACTGGGATTAACAAATGTGAGGTCATAATCGGCAGGGTAAAAAACTCTTTTCGACAGATAAGCTCCGGAATACCTGGAATCAAAACCGACCGCAACGATATAATTACTGCTCCCTTTTTTCCAGCCGGTGTTATTATAATCAATTGCTACTGAAGTATCGTTTGCAATCCCGACTGAAAAACCGCTTTTTACGGGAGTTTGCGCATTACCCGTAATTATCTTTGTATAAGAAATAAGCGTGTCCAAAGCGGTATAATCGATTATTCTATAGGAGGGATGAGGGTCATTGTGAAATTTGGTTTTTTCATTAAACTCGATCCTGTAGGTATGGGCGCTTTTAACCGAATCCGGTTGAAGTACCTGAATTGAAACTTTTCCCGTTCCCGGGCCTGTACCGGTAAAATTTTTAATTTCAGGCGCAATATATCCGGCAGCCGGAGCCCTGGGAACAACTACCGCAGTGTTGACATCCGTAGTAACCTTTCCGTTAACGTCCACCTTGATAATGCTCGTTGTTTCCGAAGGGGGAATTCCTTCCACAGTGCCCGCAACGGTCGTTGTAACATATCCCTGGTCATAAGCAACAACTGCATAGTAATAGGTCTGGCCGTTTTGAACGGTTGAATCTATAAATGAATGCTGGAGTCCGGAATCGTCGCCTAGATAGAACAATGCCCCGTTGACATCGATCGGATGCAATCCTTTCACTCCGTCGGCCAGATCGAATTGAGCAATAGGTTTCCTGTAAGTAGTATTTCCATATGCATCAGTAATAGTTTTATCTTCCAGGAAATTTGCTTCGGTTGATCTATAAACCCTGTACCCTTCAAAATTATATTTCTGGTAAAATGCGTCGAAAGTGTTTTCCGCGCGGTTATCCCAGAACAAAGTAACTTTCTTATCTCCCGGTATAGCTTTAACGATCGGTTTTTCGGGAGGTTTCGCAAATCTGTAATCGGCATTATAAACTTGCTGTACGGTCTTTTTCCTGCTGAAAAGATTCTCCTGATCATTTCCGAATATAAGAGCCATTGAAAACCTTTCCGTAGCTCCCGTCATTTGTAACGAGCCGGTAGTCTGCGAATATGTTTGCCGCCCGTAAAGGTGGAA
>Ga0182021_10010135_pt1 | contig 11173 bp, 11 predicted proteins | sample 612E3MmetaG_FD_120493 | JGI IMG/M metagenome (GOLD analysis project Ga0182021, IMG submission 120493) | Permafrost microbial communities from Stordalen Mire, Sweden - 612E3M metaG (Illumina Assembly) | ecosystem: Environmental > Terrestrial > Soil > Wetlands > Permafrost | place: Sweden...
CACATCAGATAATGAGTCAATATTTTCACCAAATCCAAACTCATCAACTCTTTTTGTTTTACGCGCAACCCAACCATCAAGTGAGTCAAAGATCACAGCAACTAACATAAACTGAGCAGCAACTGCTAAAAAACCGTTTAAAACCATTATAATAGATAAAAATCCAAAAGAAGCGTTTCCAAGAGAAACTATATCTGCGTAAGAAATGTATTGCTTCATATTCATTTTATAAAACCTCTTTATTGGCCATTTTAGTTTAAATCTACTTCCTGAACTAATTCGGCCATTATAGTTTCTCCTGCAGTGGGTTTCTCTCCCTCAAAAACCTTTACATTAAATTTATTGTAAGGGATTATTAAATTAACTCGGGATCCAAATCTTATCAATCCTAGCCTATCACCAATCTTAACGTTGTCACCAACATTAACATATTGAACAATCCTTCTAGCAACAAAACCTGCTATCTGTACAACACCTATTTTTCCATATTCTGAATCTATTACTATTAAATTTTTTTCGTTTTCAGTGTGGACATCTCCAGATGCAATTTTGAATTTGCCAGGGTAATATTTGGTCTTTAATATCTTTCCTGAGACGGGTGCCCTTTGTACATGGACATCGAATGGTGACATAAAGGTACTTACGAGAATTCCCTTTTCACCCTCGTTTAATATATGTTTCATTACAAGATCATCGGTTGGTTCTACTATTTTTAAGCAATCAATTTTACCTGTTAATATCTTACCGTCCGCCGGAGCAACAATGACACCATCTTCAGTAGGAATATTTCTTTTAGGATCTCTGAAAAACTGCAAAATGAATGCAACTGCAGAAAAAATGATGAAACTAACTAAAAAATAGCCTAAAAGGAAGGGTAAGATAGCTATAATTAACAATATGCCAATTTTTTTTAGAGTGACTCCCTTAACAAACACAAAAACTTCCCCTTTACAAACTATGGCCTTTATATATTATATTAAGATTTTATAGGTTATCCTTCTGGTATTTATGTAATAAATGTAATTCTATTAAATTTATTATTAATTAATATCATAATGCATTACTTAATCCATTTCATATTTTTTTAGGAATAATAAAGGTTACTAAACAAGAATTTATAGTTGCTATTGTTAATCACTTATGATCTAAAAGTTTATATAATGTCATATTGAAATTAATAAATTCAAATGATAAATAAATAAAAAAAAGAATTATAAAATTAAATTACTTAAAATTAAATTACTTTAATAAGAATTGGACTATGAAAATTTTTTTATAATTAAGATCCTAATTAAACGTTTTTTAAAAATTAAAGCAATAATAGGACGTCTAAATCATTGAACTATTGTAATAATTCTAAATAAAACTCATTAAAGATCCAATATTCATATTCAATAAAAATTTGTATAAGTTTTAATAAAATGATTATTATATTGTTGATAAAAATTAGTATACAATATAAACATAGAAGTAAAACACAAGTAGTATATTAATAAATAATTGTTTAAAGACGATTATACTAATTAAACAAAATATTTTTTAAATTTGAAAAATCATTACATTTATGATGATCAATGAACATTTCCACAAAAGGCGTGGTTAAAATGATAGAGAATAAAATTAAAACCTTGAGGCAGGCTGCAAAAGTCTCCACTATGCAGGAATCCGATGAAATATGGTGTGTAATAGCTGGAAACGAAGAGATGGTTAATAACATAGCATATGCAGCAATTACTGATAAGGAAAGGGTTAAAATCCTTTGCAGAGAACATATAACTAGCAAAGAATCATTTGTTACCAAAAAATTTGATTTCATTATGTTACATGGTGATATAAACAAAATAAGAGATTTGAGCTTGATTTGTAAGGAAAGTGGAGGAGCATATCTTAAAATAGCACCATACTACGTTCTGAATGAGCCCAATTTAATTTTGACTGTGGGCCCAGAGAATGCTATAAAAAAATTCATGGGAGACTGTGAAAAAGCAAGATTAAAACTTAATTTTCTTATAGAAGATAAAACAACCGGTTTCATAGAAACAGATGTGTACATAACAAACATATTACCAGAGTTTATCCGGACTACCATAGATCCACTGTTTAAAATGGCCGACGTTGCATTATCAACAGTCCTGATATCTGCTGAACAAGAAGTTATACCAAAAATTAAGGAAATTGCTAAGTCTAATAAAATATTTGTAATAGAATTTAATAAAATATTAAAGGAGGAGTGAAATGTTCGATTTTCTAAAGAAAAATGATGAAGTAGATGTTAAGAAAAAGGCTTTGACTGATACGTTGGGGATAGATTTAGGAACCCTTAACACAGTTGTTGCAAAACCATCAGGAGATAAATTCGACTTATACAAAATTCCATCTGTGGTTGCTGTAAAAAAAGAGGATTCATCCTATGTACTAGCTGTAGGTGAAGAAGCTAAAGCCATGCTCGGAAGGACACCAGAGGATATTGTAGCTGTAAGACCATTAAGACAAGGAGTTATTGAAAGTATAGCTCAGGCAGAGGCCCTTTTAGTCTATGCAATGGACAAGGGTTCTGGTGAAAATACCGACAACATTGACAGGATCGTTATAGGAATACCTGGAGATGCATCTGAAGTGGAAAAAAGAGCAGTTGAAGAAATAGGTATCAAAGCAGGCGCAAGCTACGTATTGGTAATAAGTGAGGGACTTTCAGCAGCCATTGGCGTAGGTCTTCCTATAGCAGAGGCAGCTGGTACTATGGTTATTGACATTGGTGCAGGTTCCAGCGACATCGTGGTTATATCTTTGGGTGGAATCACAGACATCGAAACCATAAGAGATGGTGGAGACGATATAGACAAAAACATTGTTGAAAAGGTAAAAGAACTTTACAATACCGAAATAGGAATACACGAAGCTGAAAAAGCCAAAATAGCAGTAGGAATGGTACATTCCACTACCGCAGATGTTGAAAACATTACAACCACAGCCATTGGAAAATCTATGGAAACCAACAAACCTAAAAAGGTAGATATAGACTCAAAATTAATTGCAGATGCAGCAGAACCAATAGTAGTGAGACTTATTGAAGCACTTTCACATGTCCTTGAAAGAATGTCCCCAGAACTCATTTCCGGGGTATACAACAAAACAGTAGTTGTTGGTGGTACATCTCAGCTTAGGGGACTGAAAGAAAGGATATATGAAGAAGTAGGAGTTCCAGTGGAAATATCAGACGATCCAATGACAGTAGTGGCTAAAGGAGCTGCAATCGTGGCAGCTGAACCAAGGGCACTCGAACCTGAAGTCCGTTTGAAAGCTATGAAATAAATTTCCATTTTTTTTAAATTTTCTTTTTCTAAAGGTCAAATTAAATTTTTAGGGTCTTAGATTTTTTTCTTTTTTGAAGGTTTTTCCTCTTGTATTTTGGTTGTTTGGATAGATATTTGTTTTGTTATTGTAAAAATACATTTTATTTCCCGTATTATAATTGTTAATAGGCCTTCTAAACCGTTAAATTCAAATATTAATGCTTATATATATTATTTTGTCATAAAAATGAAGCACCATCTAAACTACAGTAAAGAAGACCCAAACTATATCTTGTTAGGTAAAATATTTAAAATTATCGGTTCCAGAAAAGCAAAAACAATAATAGCTTCAAAAGGCATAAAAAACGTTAATATAATGCTTTTATCTATTAAAATTGTTTTTACTGCCATATTTTTCAATACAACTGTTAAATTTGTTGTTCAGGAGTTAAAAAGAGATAATAAGTTAAGAAAATTTTTTGAAATTTCTGATGTTCCAGATGCTCTTCAAATTTCAGAATTTTTATCAAGATTTGAATCCGATACATACGTTAAAATCGTAAATAGCATATTAATGAATACAAAACCATTAAAAAGACGTGGAAAACGAACATTCTTAGTGGATGCAACTCCTATAGATTTAGATTACAATATAAAACGTAAAACTCGTTCCAAAAAATATCTAAAAAAACAAAATCTAAAATGGAGCTATTCATCCTCTTATGGATTTTATATAGGATTTAAAGCAACTATAGTCATAGAACAGAAATTATCAATGCCTGTTGCTATTTTAATCCATTCAGGAGCCCCACACGATTCTAAATTGTTTTCTGAAATAATGGAAAACCTGCGAAAACGTAGAATAATCCGAAAAAACGATACTTATAATATTCGACAGAGGATATTACAGCTACAAAAACTACCAAATAGGCATTTCCAAATACAAAATCGTCCCTTTAATTTTTCCCAAAGAAAATTTAAAATCCAAAAGCTAAACGACAAATTAACCTACCCATTACAAGTATTTACCAATAAAAAAACAGGAAAACAGTCCAAACATTTATACAAAACATTAAAAAAACAATTACTAAAAAAAAATAGCTAAATGGAAAAATAGAAACCAATCCGTGGAAAAATTGAAGACTTTTTCAAATTATGCAAATCAGGACTGAACTTAAAGAAATTACACAAATATACACCATAATCAGCCCAAAGAACCACCATACTAACTGTATTTTTAGCAGGACTCATCACAACAACAGGCTATACCACCAAAACAGCACTCCAAAGGCTTTCCGAAACATGAAAAATCTAAGACCCTAAAATTTTTTTTTAAATTTTTTTTATAAATATATTAATCCTATAAAAATAAAGCTTAAACAGTGAATTTAATGGATAATATTTAAAACATCATTACTTGTAGAGGTTACAAAAATAAAATGAAATTAGTAGGGATAGACGAAGCAGGTAGAGGTTCGGTTATCGGCCCCCTAGTTGTGTGTGGAGTTGCTGTTGAAGAGGAAAGATTGAAATATCTTGAAAGACTCAAATTAAAGGATTCTAAGAAGATTTCTCCCAAGAGAAGAGTTGTTCTCTCAAGGAAAATAAAAAAAATTGCTGAATGTCATCCAGTACATATAAGTGCAGCTGATATAGACCTACTGAGATCAAAGGATGTTAACCTCAATGAAATTGAAAAAATCGCCATGAGAAAAATAATAGGCGATTCAAAACCAGATATATCATTTATAGATTGTATAGATGTTAAACCTGAAAGGTTTATAAATGAAATTGAAAAATTCCAGGACAACTTAAAGGTAATTGCAGAACACGGCGCAGATGATAAGTATGTTATTGTATCGGCTGCATCAATTGTTGCCAAGGTCGAAAGGGATATGGAAATCAAAAAATTAAGAAAAGAGTTTAATGAAATTGGATCTGGTTATCCTAGTGATCCTAAAACCATCTCATTTTTAAAGAATATACCTTATAATGAACTTCCTGACTTTGTAAGAAGATCATGGTCCACCGTGGAAAAAACCAGATAATGAGATTATGATATATTTCCAATTTTAAAGTTCATTAGGTAATAATGGAATGTTCAAGAGTAAATTTATTTCACTCATAATTCACAAAACAGTAATCCACAAATCTACTTAAAAAAAGAAAATGAAAAAAATAAAGGTGAATGAAGTGTATCTTGGAAGAATATTAGCAGTAGGAAGTACAGAATCTGGAAGTTTTGTTGCATACAGGGTATCAAGCCGTTCTTTTCCAAACAGAATTGCAAAAACTTTTTACGACAGAGTTTCAATTGTACCAACAGAAGGAAATGAAAAGGACGTATTTAAAAATCCTTATATAGCTTATAACTCCATTAAAATTGTAAAAAATGTTGCTGTAGTTTCAAACGGTTCCCATACAGATGTGATAGCAGATAAAATAGCGTCCGGAATGAATATTAGAGATTCTATTGCACTATCACTACTTTCAATGGACTATGAGAAGGATGATTTTAATACACCAAGAATTGCTGGGGCTACAATCAGTGGTGATGATTCGTACATAGGAATCGTTACACGAGATGATCTGATAGTTGAGAAAGTAAAAAAAGGAAAATGTGCTTACATATCAACTTACGAACAGACCAGACCAGAAACTGTAGATTTCAGGGCAACAAATGCTAATGAAGCAGCTCAATTTATAATGGACCAGGGCAAGTTTGAAGAATTCATCAACCCTGTAACATCAGCAGCTGCCTTTGGACTTGATAAATGGGAGATAAGCTCTATATAATATAAAATATTTCTAAAAAAAAATATATTTCATACTTATGATTTAGATTTATAAAAAAAACCCCTTGGTGCAGAAAATGTGTGTTGAAATCATTGGTATTAAAAATATCCCATTAATAAATGAAGGAGATGACCTTCCACTAATCATAGCGAATACAGCAGAGGATGAAGGATTAAAAATTTGTAATGAAGATGTCTTGGTAATAGCAGAAACTGCTGTTGCAAAATCAGAGGGCACAATAGTAAAACTTGGATCATTAAAACCCAGGAAACAGGCCATAGAACTTTCAAGAGAAACAGGCAAAGATTCTAACCTTGTTGAATTAATTATTCGCGAATCCAATGAGATAATAAAAGTGGGACCAGATTTCATAATTTCTGAAACAAAACATGGTTTTGTATGTGCAAATGCAGGTATAGATGAATCAAATGTAGAAAATGGGCAGGCCACTCCAATACCTGTAAATCCAGATAAAAGTGCAGATCATCTAAGGAAAAAAATTGAATCTGTAACCGGGAAAAAAGTAGCTGTTATTATATCAGACACACAGGGACGTGCATTTAGAGAAGGTGCTGTAGGTGTTGCCATTGGAATATCTGGTATGGAATCTCTTTGGAACCGCAAGGGGGAAACAGACTTGTATGGGCGTGAACTTCAAACAACCAACATAGCAGTTGCAGATGAACTAGCATCGGCAGCTTCTATTGTAATGGGCCAGGCAGATGAAGGAATACCTGTAGTAATAATTAGAGGGACTGATTATTTCAAAAAATTAAGAAACACCTCTGCAACTATAAAACCACTTATAAGACCAAAAAAATACGATGTATTCAGATAATAACAATTCCCAAATTTTATAATCCTAATTTAAAGCCTAGTTTAATTTTTGTAAAAAAGATATGAGCTGATATATCCTATGATAACCATACTTTCAGGAGGAACAGGCACCCCTAAATTATTGCAGGGGATAAAAGAAATAATAGATCCAAAAAGGCTCAGAATAGTTGTTAATACACTTGAAAACGACTATTTTAGTGGTGTTTATGTAGCTGCAGACATAGACACTGTCATGTATACTCTGTCAGGGATCATCAACTATGATACATGGTATGGAATTAAGGATGATACATTTATAACACATGAAACTTTAAAGGAGATCAAATGCCCGGAAACCCTTAGGATTGGTGACAGGGACAGAGCTGTAAAAATTCAAAAAACCTTGCTTATGGAAAAATATCCTCTATCAAGGGTTGTTGAGATCCAGAAAAAGGCCCTTGGCATTGAATCAGAAATAATTCCCATGAGTAATGATAAATCCAATATAATTATTGTTACAGACGAGGGTGAAATGGAATTTCATGAGTTTCTAGTTGAAAAGCAGGGAATGCCCGAAGTTCTTGACATCAAGTACGAAGTGGTTGCACCATCACCAGGGCTCATTGAATCTATTGAAGAATCTGAAATGGTTGTTTTAGGGCCATCAAATCCTATAACTTCAATATGGCCAATAATATCAATTGACGGCGTTGAAAAAGCTCTTAAAAATGCATATGTGATCGGAATATCACCCATAATTGGCGATGCTCCTGTAAGTGGCCCTGCAGCAAAATTTATGAACGCTCTAGGACATGATGTTTCATGTTTAGGTGTTGCAAGAATGTACAAGAACTTTTTAGACAAATTTATTATAGATATTGAGGATATTGCATACAAGAATAAAATAGAAAAACTAATACCAGAGGTTGTTGTAACAAACACCAATATGAAGAACATCGGAAATAAAAAGATGTTAGCCAGAATTATTTTGGGTGAAATTTTATGATTCAAATGACCTTAATTCAAATTGACAACTATGGTCCGTGGACAGTGACTCCCACACCAAGGGCCGAAGCAGATCTTCAGATTCTGCAGGCAGAACTTTACGCAGACCTTCAAAGACAGTTTGCTGCAAAGGGAGGATTAGTATTTTTCACCCGTTTCGATAATATGCTAGCGGTGACAAATGGTGTTGACATGGAAGATCACCTCAGAATACAAAAATCCATAGGGAATAGATACCCCATAACTATTAGTATGGGAGTTGGAGCCGCAGAGACACCGTATGAAGCACAGCGAAAGGCAACCAATGCACTTCAAAACTATGGTGGAGCCCAATCAGAAGAAAGAACAGAAGTTCTGGCAATTGATGGATTGGTCAAAGTAGATGAAAGCTTCGTACAGATAGCCCATATAGATATAAACGGAATCACCGATTCACTCACAGATATAATACCTGCTTACGATACTTCTTTTATAGTAAACCGTGTACAACATTTCCTAATGAAGAAACTCATTGAAAAGGGTTCTTTACTCTTTTTCATCGGTGGTGACAACTTCATGTCACCTTGTAACGGCTTAAATCCTGAAGGACTTCTCAAAATAATCGAAGAAATTGAGGACGAAATAAATATTGCTCTAAAGGCTGGTGTTGGAAAAGCACCAACAGCAGAAAAAGCTGCAAATCTTGCCGATCTTGCACTTGAAGAGATAAGGGGCGGATTTACCTACAACTTGGTACATGTAATGAAAAATGAGGATTAAATATTGTTAAATCCTCGCATCATCTTTTAATCTTTCTTATTGAATTTTAATTTTTAAATTGTTTCTAATGGAGGAATCACATTGAAGTTTTAGCCCCTATGGCAGGAATAACAGATGGACAGTTCTGCAGTAATTTGGCATCCCAAGGCTTTGATATTGTAACCATTGGAGGATATAATGCAGATCAAAATGCCATATACGCAGGATTGAAGATAATTAAACGGGGAAGACCAGAATTTGATGTTGCTAGGGAAAATTTAATACCTCATATTAAAAATGAAGTCAAATTTATTAAAAATCAAAATAATTACAATGGATCAGTGTCTGTAAACCTTCGTGCGAGTTCACCAGACCCTATAATTGATATATCAAAGATACCAGAACTGGATGTTGTTGAAATAAATGCTCATTGCAGACAATATGAGCTGGTTGAATCGGGATGTGGACAGGCTCTCTTAAAAGACCCTGCAAAACTTCATGATTTCACTTTACAAGTTGTAGAAAACTGCAGAAAGAAAGTTTCTGTCAAAGTACGGGCCAATGTACCAGGAGTCGACGATATCATGATTGCGAAGGCTGTTGCTGATGCCGGTGCCGATTACATTCACGTAGATGCTATGAAACCTGGATTTGATTACGCAGATTACAGTGTAATCGAATCCATAAAGAAGAATGTGGATATATTCATCATAGGAAATAATTCAATAAGAGATTTAAGATCTGCTAGACTCATGCTTTCTTCAGGTGCCCATGGTATCTCTATTGCTAGGGCAGCAATTAAAGGAAGTCTTCCATTCGATCTCTCTCTCGTATGATCTAAATAAATTTCATTCGTGATAAGAAAATGTACTTTTCAAAATAATTATCAAATTATATATTGGTTGAATCAAATAATTAATAGAATAATAATTAATAAATAATTAATAAATAAATAATCAAATAAATAATCTTAAAATTACAAACTCATAAAAAGGTGGTCGCATGTCTTTTATAGAAGTGAAAAATGTCACAAAAACCTTTAACGACGTTGAAATATTAAAAAATCTGAATATGACCATAGATGAAGGAAAAGTTTTGGGTATCCTTGGGAGAAGCGGATCAGGAAAGTCAGTACTCATAAACATGTTCCGAGGAATGAAAGACTACAGACCCGATAAAGGTCAGATCTTATACACAATAGCCATTTGCCCTGACTGTCTCAGGGTTGAACCTCCATCTGCAGCTGGTAAAATATGTAGCTGTGGATGTGGATGTCAATTTGAACTTAGGAAGATTGATTTTTGGAACTGCGATCGTAAAATCTTTGCAGCCATAAAACGTAGAATTTCAATAATGCTGCAGAGGACATTTGCCCTCTACGAAGATGATACAGTAATAGACAATGTTTTAAAGTCAATTACTGGACATGATGAAGAGAAAAGTACCTATATGGCCATAGACCTCATTGAGATGGCCCAAATGGCACACAGAATCACCCATATTGCAAGAGATCTGAGTGGTGGTGAAAAACAGCGTGTAGTACTTGCAAGGCAGATAGCCAAAGAACCGATGATATTCCTTGCAGATGAACCTACAGGTACTTTAGATCCTAAAACAGCTGAATTACTTCACCAAGCCCTCCTTGATGGTGTTAAAAACAAAGGCACCACCATGATAATTACATCCCACTGGCCTGAAGTCATGAGAAGACTCTCAGATTATGTGATATGGCTTGAAAAAGGTGAAATAATTGTAGAAGGAGATCCAGAAACTGTTGTGAAGGAATTTATGGCCCAAGTCCCTCTACCTGAGAAAAAGGATATTTTCAAGACCGGAGGCCCCATAATTCAGATAGAAGGTGTTAAAAAACATTACTACTCCATTGATAGGGGTGTAGTAAAGGCCGTTGATGGCATAGATCTTGTTGTAGATGAAAGTGAAATCTTCGGTATAGTTGGATTGAGTGGTGCTGGTAAAACAACACTCTCAAGAATACTTTACGGATTAACAGACCCTAGTGGCGGTAAAATAGAGGTTAAATTGGGAGAAAACTGGATCGATATGACACAGAAAGGTCCATTTGGAAGGGGGCGTGTTATACCCTATCTTGGAATACTGCATCAGGAGTACAGTCTTTATCCCCACAGAAATGTTCTTGGAAATCTTACTGAAGCAATTAGTCTAGAGCTTCCAGCAGAGTTTGCCAAAATGAAAGCTGTTTATGTACTCAAAGCAGTTGGTTTTGATGAAAATTATGCTAATAATTTGCTAACAAAATATCCCGATGAACTGAGCGGGGGAGAACGTCACAGAGTCGCACTGGCCCAAGTTCTGATAAAAGAGCCGAATATTGTGATTCTCGACGAACCTACAGGTACTATGGACCCAATAACAAGGGTTCAGGTTACTGATTCAATAAATTGAGAACGTGATGAGCTTGATCAGATATTTTTAATTATATTTCATGATATGGACTTCGTTCTTGAGGTCTTGGATAGGGCGACGTTAAAGCGTGGCGGAAATTA
>Ga0182021_10010136_pt1 | contig 11173 bp, 12 predicted proteins | sample 612E3MmetaG_FD_120493 | JGI IMG/M metagenome (GOLD analysis project Ga0182021, IMG submission 120493) | Permafrost microbial communities from Stordalen Mire, Sweden - 612E3M metaG (Illumina Assembly) | ecosystem: Environmental > Terrestrial > Soil > Wetlands > Permafrost | place: Sweden...
AACGAAGGCAAGCCCATGGTTGAGCTCAGAGCCCAAGAACAACAATTACTCTCCGCGTTGGAATCCCTCGGCGGAAAAGCCTCAGTAGAACAACTAATCGAAAAATGCGGTTTCCCAGACACGGCAGTCATGCGCATGGGGCTGACTCTTCAAGAAAAAAAACTTCTAAACATACACGCCCAATATCAAAACGCCATCAAACTAACATCTGAAGGCGAATTGTACGCGAAAAAAGGTTTGCCTGAACGCAGACTAATCCAGGCGGTGGCGACGCTCGGCGGAGAAGTTGACCTGAAAGTGGCTGCGCAGCAAGCTGGAATTGAGCCTCAGTTTATGCAGATTGCGCTCGGATGGACGATCAGAAAAAAATGGGCCCAATACACTTCAAGCGACAACACAATACGCATCGCCGAACCGCTTCTACATCAAGCCTTCATTGATGAAGGATGTGACGAAACCCTCCTCAAATACCTAAGCGACAAACACCAACACGCAGCGGCATTGGAAGACCTCAGCCCAGAACTAAAAACAGCAGCTGAACAACTGAAAAAACGCACTTTATTGTCCATCGAACCCAAAACCACCCGCAGCTTCCGAATCTCAGCTGAAGGCAAAAAAGCAGCTATAGAAGCCAAAGTGGCGCCGCAGGAAATCACCCAGCTTACCCCTGAATTAATAATCTCAGGTAAATGGCACACCTCAAAACTACAAAGATACAACATAGAAGCGCCCGTAGCCAAAACCTGGCCAGGAAAAAAACATCCCTACCTGCAGTTCCTCGACGAAGTCCGCGCAAAACTGGTTCAGCTGGGTTTTCAAGAGATGACGGGTACAGCTATTGAAACCAGCTTCTTCAACTTCGACGCCCTCTATGTGCCACAAGACCATCCTGCAAGAGAAGAAAGCGACATCTACTACGTCAAAGACCCACAGTACGGCGACGTAAGTAACCACAGCGAAGCGTTGATGCATGTTTCAGAGACACATGAGAACGGTTGGACAACAGGGTCAACTGGCTGGGGATACAAATATTCATTGTTGGCAGCCCAGCGGTTGATTCTGCGTGGTCACGGCACATGCCTTAGCGCCCGAACATTAGAGGGCAAAAATTATCAGATTCCAAGCAAACACTTCTCAATCGCACGAGTTTACCGCCCAGAAATAATCGATAAAACCCACCTCTCCGAGTTCAACCAGGTTGAAGGCATAATCATAGATGAAAACCTAACGCTCAAAGACCTCTTAGGCGTCTTGGGAAAGTTCGCCATGGAAATTGCTGGAGCAGACAAAGTACGCTTCAAACCCGACTACTTCCCATTCACAGAACCCAGCGTCGAACTCAGCGCTTACAAGGAAGGCTACGGCTGGGTAGAATTCGGCGGTTCAGGAATCTTCCGCCCAGAAGTCACATTGCCGCTTGGCGTAAAAACACCAGTTATCGCATGGGGCTTAGGCGTGGACCGCCTCTTCATGATGCGGGCTGGCATAAAGGATATACGGATGATTTTCAGCCAAGACCTCGATTGGCTAAGAAAAAAACAGGTGACATAAATGCCCACAATCGACATAGAATACTCCGAGCTTGAGCAGCTAATTGACAAGCAAACATGCCGCAAACTGTTCGGAACCCCGCAGAACCTGCAGATTGAAGCACTCGACGATAAATTATCTTTGGTTAAGGCTGAAGTCAAAGGATACGACCAAGCTGAGAAAAATCTCAGCATCGAAATGAAGGATACAAGCCGAGCTGACCTTTGGAGCGCCGAAGGCTTAGCAAGAGGACTGCGCTGCTATCTTGGTTTAGAAAAAGGTCCAAGGCAATATGCGGCAGGTAAACAAGCGGTGGATGTGAACGTTGACGCCAAACTATTCAGCATCCGCCCCTTCATCGGTTGTGCAATAGTGAAAGACGTCCATTTAACAGATAACATGATTCGCGACATCATGCACCTCCAAGACAAACTAGACAAAACATTGGGAAGAAACCGCCAAAAAACATCAATCGGCATCTACAATTTTGACCTAATCAAGCCCCCGATAAAGTACACCGCCGTTAAACCTAGCGACGTATCTTTTGTGCCCTTAGGGTTTACTGAAAAAATGACTCTTAACGAGATTTTGGAGAGGCACCCAAAAGGCATCGAGTATGGGCATATTGTGAAAAAGAATTATCTTTACCCGATGCTATTTGACGCTGAAGGCAAAGTTTTGTCTTTTCCTCCAATCATCAACTCAAATGACCTTGGCAAAATCACCGAAGAATCAAGAAACTTGCTGGTAGAAGTCACTGGCACACTGCACAAAACCGTTTTTAACACGCTAACGCTTGTAACTTCCGCTTTGATTGACCGCGGCGGTAAGGTCTACAGTGCAATAATTCACTATCCATCTAGCTCAGAGTACAAGCAGCAAACGGTGGTGACACCCGATTTTAGCAGCAGGTCTATGCCTTTGAATATTCTGGAAACCAACAAGCTCTTAGGACTTAAACTCGCGGCTAAAGAAATTTCGGAACTTCTATTAACCGCAGGTTTAGGCTTCGAAAAGTGCCAAGCTGAAACGGTAGATGTACAGGTTCCATGTTACCGCGTGGACGTGATGCACCAAGTTGACCTAATCGAAGATGTCGCCGTTGCCTATGGCTACAACAATATTGAGCCACTTTGGCGCGAACTAGCCACGACTGGACGAGCAAAACCCGACCAAAGATTAATCGATATTGCACGGGAACTTGTGGTTGGTTTAGGCTATCAAGAAATCTTAACCTACACGTTGACCAATCAAGAAAGCCTTTTCGAAAAAATGAATGTACAAAAAACCAAGATTGTGGAACTATCGAATCCCAAAGTCGCCACGATGACATGCCTACGCAATTGGCTGCTTCCAAGCATCATGGAGTTTCTCAGCAACAATCAATCTGTAGAGTTTCCCCAAAAAATATTCGAACTGGGCAAAGTCACCCTGCTAGACGACGCAAAAGAAACCAAGACGCGGGATGAAGAATGGCTCTGCACCGCAACGGCACATTCAAACTCTAATTTCAGCGAAATAAAATCGGCTTTAGACGCGTTTATGAGCAACTTGGGAGTAGAGCGGCAAATAATAGAAACGACGCATCCAAGCTTTATCGACGGCAGAGTTGGCAAGGTAATCGTTGCGGGTTTAGAAGTTGGCGTTGTCGGAGAAGTCAATCCGCTGGTGCTTGAAGCGTGGAAACTTGAAAATCCAGTATCAGCTTTTGAAGTTAATTTTCAGAAAATTCTTGAAACCAAACTAAAATGCCGAATGTAAAATGAAAATGCCAAAAAATCAGGAAAACCTCGCGCAGGCTTTTTTGGGCCTCCTTGTCTTGGCTAGAATAGCGGATTTGACATTTTTATGTTAATGTTCTACGTTAAACGTGAAGTTTCCACCCAATTGCTTTCTCATTAGAGGAGTCTTAAGAGGAAAGGCTTAATAGTTGTAAAGCTGAATTTTGGTGTGAAAGGCGAATGCTTTGGGTCTTTCAAGAATGGAGAAGTACCTCGCCGTCATCAAGGTCTTAGCGAACTGGGATTCAATAACGCAAAAGCAGATAACATGCAAAGCTGACTTCAATTCATCCTTGCCGAAAGAATACCTAAACTTTCTGGTCAAGTTAGATTTAATAGTGGAAAAAACCCTCGGAACCAAAAAAGTCTACTCAATCACAGATAGAGGACAAAGACTATGCAAATACTTCGAATTAAACGATAATGACGACGACAATGACTCAATATTCGACGGAACCAACATAACCCGAATCGACTAAACGCAAGGTCTTATCTACTATTTTGATGCGGGGCAGGCATCATGCAAACATTTTGATTGAGGCGTCTGATTGACCGTTTTCTTGGTGCAATCCCTCTTCTTCCATTGCGGAAAGCGTTCGGTCCAGTTCAGTAAAGAATTTAACAACCTGCGATCCCCGAGTAGTGTTCGCATAGACTACGCCGCTTTCTCCCACAATCCTCTCTTCAATTAGCCCCTGTTTAATCAGAAAATCCAAACCGCCTTTCAGAACACTACAAGTAACCTTTGCTTCACGCATAATACTCGATACCCTAAGCGGCCCATTTTGCTCTAAAACGTTCAGAATATCAACGTACATTTCTAGTTTGGAGCCCATCCTTAACACATCTTACAGATAAAACAGAAATTGGTATTAACGATTTGTGCGTAATGAAAAAACAATACTCGCTGAAAGCATTAATTTGAGACAGACATTTTGACCCGTTAAATCTTAAATGTAAAGCAGCCTTAAACGCTAATATGGGTCTTTCCCAATCTTATATTGGGTAACGTGGAGTAAGAAAAGAATGTCTGAAGAAAAAATGATTCCTAAAAAGCCCGTTCTTGAAGTTTTATGTTCGATTCAGGGTGCCTTAGGCGAAGAAAACCAAAAGGTTTTCGCAAAAGCAAGCATGGACCTTGGAAAATCTTGGGGTAAATCCGTGCCTACAGCCAAAAGCGTGGATGACCTAATGAAGCAGATTGTGGGTTACCTCCATGACGACTTGAAGCTTGCCGAAAAAATTACTGTTGAAAAGCAAGGACAAGAATACATAGTGAAAAACCGGGGCTGCTACATATGCCACGGCAACCTCGTAAAAGAAAGATACAACATCAAACCCGCCTGCGCCATGTCAATGTTCCCCGTTGGAGCACTTACAGAAAATCTAAAGCTTAGAAACGTCCGCCTGAAAGAAATCCGAAAACCAGGTCAAGTCGGCGACTGCGATTGGGTCTACGAAATTACAAGCTGACCACTTTTTTCGAGGATATTCTGACTTCGAATATTGCGGGATTAACCTTTGTCAGGTATTCTTATGCGAGTAAATCAGCCGTTTTCTTTTTACTAAGAGAATTAGCACTGAAAGAACTAGTATAACAAGAATTGTTGCGGCAACAACCTCAAGATTTTCGTTTGGTCCCGCTGGTTTTGGACATGGCGAGTTTGAGGGACATATTGAGGGTGTGATTGAAGGCGAATTTGGAGTTTGTGTTGAGGTCGGCGTTGGGGAATACGTCGGCTTTGCGGTAGGTGTTGGGGTGCTTGTAGGAGGAGGTTGAGCGACAAAATTTGCTGGTTCCATAAGTGTTGATTGAGGTGGATTGTTGAAATCGAAAGTGTTGTTCATGTCGTTGGAAATAGCGTCTCTTGTATGTAGGCTTGGAAGATTAAACGTGTGTTCTGCAAGAGCAAGCATGGAAGAAAATTCGTATTGTGTGTGATCGATGTAACCATGTTTTGCCCAAGGAGAAATAATTAGCGTCGGTACCCTAAAGCCTAACCCGCTTGAGTCTATTTGTGGAGGCGCGACATGGTCATAGAAGCCTCCGTAATCATCCTCAGTTATCACGATTGCTGCAGATTGCCAATAGGAACTGTTCATTACTTGATTAACAAGATAAGAAACGTAATTCATTCCAGCATCAGGACGTGCAGGCGGATGTTCACTGACAGATTGACCTTGGAAAGCTGAAGGAAAATTTGGCGGCTGCCAAGCTCCAGGCATTATCCAAGAGACTGAGGGTAATGTGTTGTTTTTAATATCATTGACAAATTCTTGCGTGTTTTTCACGTGGGCTGAGAGTTCTTCTGGATGGACTTGGAAGTAATTGAACAAGGGAAGAGGGTTCCAATAGGTAGCTGCAAGTGGATTGGCATTGCCATCATACCATGCCCAAGAATCCTCGACGAGGGATAGTTCTTCAGCCAAAGTCGCCCAAGATAAATCCACGCCAGTCCAATTCACTAAGAAATCGCCTCCAGGCAATGGAGAGGCAGGCGGATTTTCCACTACACTCCCATTTTGGACCCAGGGTTCACTTGAGTTGACTGGACCATCGGCTCCTGAAGCGATGTAAAGATGATTTGGAAGGCTGGGTCCCATCTCTGAAGAGAAAAAGTTATCATCCAGTACATAATGGTCAGCGTAGTCCCAATAATATGGGATGTCGCTTCTATCATAATATCCCATTGTCATGCTGCTTCCTTCAGCTTGGACGAAACCATCCATTTTGCCGTTGTCATAAGCTTCTCGCGCGACCGCTGCTGAATGGTCTAAACCGTCCATCGACTGGGCGCTTAAGTGAAAAGGCTGAGGAAGGTCATCAGGGTCGGCTACTCCCGGCGGCAGCTCATCACCAACTATTGAAACTGGAACAGTAGCACTGAGGTGATAAGGCTGAACGTAACCTACTGCAGTGTTAGTGGTTTCAACGGGAAGGGCAGTATTTGGAGAAATGCCGTTAGCTCCGGGGTAAGTTCCAAAGTAATTGTCGAAAGAGTGGTTTTCTTGAACAATGAATATTAAATGCTGGATTTTTGATGTTTCCCCGTTCGAAACGCTAATTGGTGCGGTCACGCCTGAAATCAAAAAAAGAAATAGAATTAGTAAAACCGCTATACTTTTTGATTTCAAAGCTTACCTTCTCTTTGCTCAAGAAATAAAACATAAAAAAGCATTTATAAACTCAGTGGTGATAACCTCGAAACAACACGTTACTATTACTTATCCTCTTCGGAGCGTGGGTGGATTCCTCACACAACGTAAAACATGAGATATGTGGCAACTCCGAAGGTCAAAGAAACACACCAAAGCAAACCTGTTATCTTCATAAGTCTTTTTCTTCTGGAGCACATTGCGATTTTGGAATGTTGAAGACCCCACGTAACGAAAAAACCACTTCCGAGCGCCAACGTTATAGTTCCCGGAAAAACATGAATCCACGTCGTTATAACGCCCGGATCGGAAAGGCGGGTACTGAAAAAACTGATGAAGTGGCGATAAAAAACTGGGCCCATAAACCACAAGAAGGAAAACAAGTTAACTGCAACCGCAAATCCCATTAGACTCACGTGCAATCTGAATCGCCACTTTCTAAAGTAGACATAACTGAGAACAAAAAAAACAAATGCAAAAACTTGAAGGAGCAGATCAACGTCCGTGTTAAGCATAGCTCTCGTTCCGAAAAGTCCAGACATTTTGGTGCACGCTTTAAAATGTTCTATGATTAGATAACTTAAAGTTTTTAAGCTATTGTTCCTTTAACGAAGTTCTTGATTTCCTAATTGAAAGCTGCTATGATATAAATTATGTGAATTATAAAAAAACCACATCCCGCTTGGAATGCGGCGCGCTCTTTATGTCTTCATTCTAAAACCAACTATAATTTTTTGTGAGGGGTAACTTTTCCCATATTTTTTTACCCCCAATACCATTATTTGTTAATTAATTACGAAGGGTAAGTTTTCCTATATTTCTTACTCCTCATTACCAATACCTAACTATTGTTATTATTATTTAAACAACACAAGTAGCCACACGAGCAGTTTTCACGTCAACTTGTGTTATTATCCTATTCTTTTTTTAAGTACCTCTGTAGCTATCGAGAGGAATATAACCGTAAACAAGAGTAACGCGCCAACATCGATAAGATAAATGCTAGTAACTGCTGAACTGGATAAACAGCTTTGTAGTGCTTCAATGGAATAAGTGAGTGGAAGGAAACGAGCGACAACTTGCAGTGGTAGCGGATAAGTCGCCAAAGCTATAAAAGTTCCCGAAAGAAAAGTCATCGGAAACCTCAAAAAATTAGCATACATCTGTGCGTCTGGAACCCATTTAGCATAAACAGAAGTTATTATCCCAAGGGCTGAAAACGCCATTGAAGCAAATGAAATCGCCACTACAGCAAGCAATGGATTCATAACAGTTACGCCTGCAAAAGCTGCCAGTGGAAAAATGGTTACAGCAGCAAGTATGAGGCCAAAAAAGAAACCTGCTATTGTTTTTCCCAATACTATTGTAAACAATGAAACTGGCGCTACCAGTAACCTGTCAAAGGTTCCTGTCTGTTTTTCCAAGACAACCGCAACTGCTTCGATAGAAGTTGTACCGAAGAGCATAGATAGAGATGAAAGGCCCGCCACGATCAGAACTGGACTTATATTTCCAGCCATACTAAACGCTAAGAATAACGAAATTGGAATCAAAAGTCCAAATGTAAAGTTCGGTGCCTTGAAATAGTAAACCTTCGCGTCCTTCAGCGCAATGTAAAATGCTTTAATTAACGAGTCAGCCCACGATCTAGCCAAGGTTCGCCGCCTTCTTTCCTTGTTCCTTCTCTGTCTTCATAACTTCCGCGCTTAGCCCAGTTAATTCTACAAAAACATCCTCCAAACTGGGGTTTAAGGTGTTAATCGAGACAATTTTTAGGTCATTCTCTTTGGCGAAATCAACTATTGTGGAGATTGATTCTGAAGTGCTTTTAAAGTGAAGCTTGAACTTATCGCCAAACTGTCCAACCTTTTCTATATCTCTTAAGCTTGCCAGTTTGCTTTCCAAATCTTTTGTCTGATCAAATGATACTTCAACAATTTGATGCATATCAACTGAAGCCTTCAGTTTCTGGGGACCGTCTAAAGCAACTATTTTTCCTTTGTTAATCATGGCAACCCGTTGGCATAGCTGGTCGGCTTCTTCAATGTAATGGGTAGTCAGAAAAACCGTAACATCGGTCTGATTGAGGTCTTTAACCAATTTTCGTATCATTCGAGAACTTTGGACATCTAGCCCTGATGTGGGTTCATCTAAAAAGAGTAAGCGAGGTGTGTGAACTAAGGCTGCCGCTATTGTTAATCTTCTTTTCATGCCCTTAGAAAAGACTCCCTCTCGATCTCTTCGACGCTCATAGAGTCCGAATAGTTCCAGTAGCTCCTTTGCCTTTTTTTCGCGTTCATTCTTTGGCACTCTGTAGAGTTGAGCAGCAAAAATCAAATTGTCCCAAGCGCTCATTTCATCATAGACGTTCGAATTTTCAGGCACGACACCTATGGAACTCTTCGCCTCAACGGGTTGCCGAAGCATATCTAAACCTGCAACCATCAGGGTTCCTGAGGATGGCTTGGTTTGTCCAGTAAGCATCTTAGCTGTCGTCGTTTTACCAGCACCATTGGGACCTAAGAAGCCAAAGATTTCACCTTGCTTAACCTGAAAACTTACGTGGTCCACCGCCAAGAAGTCAGCATAATATTTCGTTAAATCTTTAACCTCTATCGCATCAGCCATGGTTCCATTCCAATTTACGGTTAGCTTATCAAGAAAACAATTTCTGTATAAAGCTCTGATGTTAAAATTTTTAATTGGGCTATAGAAGCAAAAACTCATTTAGCAAGACTATTCTATTAGGATTCAAACCTGAAATGGTTCAGGTCTCTATGGATTTGAACCCTTCTGGGTTCAGACCGCGTTATGGACCGGGCGGGATTTGAACCGTAATGGGTTCAAACCACAATGCTGAAAGAGCAAAAATAAATAAAAAAATGCAATGCTAGCATAATCTTCTCTTGGTTTGTTTTCTCTTAATCACAACTATCCCTAGTAAAGAGGCTGTAATTACAATCGTAATACTTAGAGTTAATGGGAATTCGTTGATGGTAGGTGTGATTGTTGGAACTATAGTGTTAGTGGGACTTGATGTAATGGTTGGATTCCTTGTAGGTGATGCAGTGGATAATGGTGTATCTGTAAACACCGTAGAGTTCCTGAGTGTAAACATGTCCCAGTTAGTATCACCGTAGGGATCACTTGCATCGCCTATCTCAAATTGCACTAAAACACCAGTTTTCTTATCAAAATATACATCTTCAAACCCACTTCCATAAACCAGGTGATAATGATTTGTTTCTCTTGCCCCACTTGTATAATTCCACATTACTTTTTCACGTACAATCCCCCCTGAAGGTATCGGATCATTTACCCCAAGATTTGAACTGAGTATGAATATGGATGGGGCATCTGAGGGGAAATAAACGTTCGAGCCTGCTTCTCCTGTCTCAACATTATTGTAAGCTCTAATGGATTGATCAAAGCCAGTTGAGTTGTAAGTTGTCCAATTGTAAAATAAACAATTGGAGAGGCAACATTAGTTATTTCCAGCTGTTCGTATTGAATATTAAGAAGTTTGATCGCATCATCGTGATGTGGACTAGTGGAATAATCATAGTAGAAGGTATCACCTTTTGCAACTCCTGCTTGGTATGTCACTGCTTTGACTCCCAATATCAAAGAACCAAGTAGAAGAAATAGAATTAAAGAACCAATGACAACGTTTCTAGCCATGTAATCAACCTATTTGCTTTTAACTTGAGTTGGTATTCTCTTTCTAAATACAGTTGATAGCAACATTACTACTGCACAAAGCGGAAGAATTATCCAAGTTGGAGACTCTGGAACAGTAGGTGTTGGAGTTGGATCTGGTGAAGTGGATGCTCCAGGTATTGTTATTGTTTGTATGTTACTCCAGTTACTTGTTTGACCAGTGAAGCTCATTGGCAATAAGTAGCCTTCCATGGCTTGAACCCGAAAATCTATTTGTTCATTAAATGAGATTGTAGATAGTATGTTATATTTACCGGTTTTCTCGGTAGACTAGTAGATAATAACTTGAACCACCTGAGCTTGTCAACGGCAATGGGTAATCTAACGTGAGATAATCAGAGCTTGAATGAGTAGGAAAAACGTCACCGCAATAATACATAGCAGTCCAACTAGCTGAATTGTGAAGTTTAAAGTGGACATTATAGTAAAGAGAAATTATCTGACCATTATCACTGTAAGTCGTAAAAGGCTGATTCTTTATCGTTAATTCAACAGCTTTAGTGTCATAAGAATAGTCAATTAACTTCAAAGAAAATTCTGGAACAGAAGGCTTAGAAGTTTGAGCAATTGCAGATTTAACCATTAATAGACTCAAACTTGAGGCAGCCACGATTAGAATCAGAATCGATGCTAAACTCTTGCTGACACTTCATACTTAGCTCTTTGACCTCTTTCGAAACATTAAGAAAACGACTGCGACAATAATTACTACCGCAACTACCACCCCAACTATAATGAAAAGAGCGTTAGACAAAAGAGATGAAGAAGACGCAGATGAAGCACCCAAAGCATAAACGTTGTTACCGCCACCTATGTAGACCACACCGCCGACCACAGCAGGAGACGAACCACCCCCAATATGAGTGTAATTCCACACTTTAGTACCGTCAGTAGCGTTCAAAGCATAAAAGTTACCGTCAACCGAGCCCACGTCAAACGAGCCCACGTAGACTATGCCTCCGGCAACGGCAGGAGACGAACCAACT
>Ga0182021_10010137_pt1 | contig 11172 bp, 9 predicted proteins | sample 612E3MmetaG_FD_120493 | JGI IMG/M metagenome (GOLD analysis project Ga0182021, IMG submission 120493) | Permafrost microbial communities from Stordalen Mire, Sweden - 612E3M metaG (Illumina Assembly) | ecosystem: Environmental > Terrestrial > Soil > Wetlands > Permafrost | place: Sweden...
ACTGCAGCGAAAAAAACGAACGTGCAGATTCTGCGACGCAAAGGATGTCTATATTGACTATAAAAACGAGAAACGTCTTCAACGCTTCGTGTCCGAGCAAGGGAAGATCATCCCCCGGCGAATCACGGGCACTTGCACCCGTCATCAGCGCCAACTAGTAAACGCCATCAAACGTGCCCGGCATCTTGCATTGTTATCGTTTGTCAATGACGCTGTGAGTTAAGCAATTCTCATCATGATTTTTGTGCAAAAGGAGTATGTACTATGAAAGTGATATTAAGAAAAAATTCAGATAAGCTGGGCAGTATTAGTGATGTTGTATCTGTAAAAGACGGATATGCGCGCAATTATCTCATTCCGCGCGGCATTGCGTACGAAGCCACAGAAGGCAGTTTGCGCCAGCTTGAGGAGGAACGGAAACAACAATCTCGATTCGTTGATAAAGAACGCAAACAGGCTGAAACCCTTGCCGCACAACTTGAAAAGATTTCTATCACCATCAAGATGAAAGTTGGCGAGGAAGATAAACTTTTTGGTTCCGTCACTTCTCAGATGATCACCGATGCACTCGTGGAAAAAGAGATCACTTTAGATAAACGGCATATTGAATTGGAAGAACCTCTCAAAGCTCTTGGCATTTACGATGTACCCGTCAAACTTGCTGGTGGCGTGATAGGCAAGATTAAGGTTTGGATTGTGAGAGAATAGTCTTATGGTTTCACAACAATACTCTATAGAATACCGAAAAGGCAGCATCACACGCTGCCTTTTTTCTTTTCTGTTTTGGGATTCTTTTTGTTTATAGTAATGTTTAATAGATAGTCGCTCTGGATGAACAATTGATTGAGTTTCCCTTAGTTATTTTACAGAACGACATAAAGCATAAGACAAAAGAAATACTATGAGAGAGAAAAAAATTAAAAATCTTGATGAAGCCACTATTCGCTTCGCCGGAGATTCCGGCGACGGAATGCAGCTTGCGGGCACACAATTCACCAACACGACCGCCATTCTTGGAAATGATTTGAGTACCCTGCCTGATTACCCTGCTGAAATTCGTGCACCACAGGGAACGACATCCGGCGTCAGTGGATTTCAAATCCACTTCGGCAGCACAGAAATCAACACACCGGGTGATTCATGTGATATGCTTGTAGCAATGAACGCCGCCGCCCTTAAGGTCAATCTCCACTCGCTCATTAAAGGTGGTTCCATTATCGCTAACACCGACGGTTTTAACGACAAAAACCTTAAGCTTGCAGGATATTCTTCCAATCCTCTGAAAGATGAATCCCTCTCGACCTATCAAGTATTTGAGGTGGACATTACAAAGTTGACCATAACATCACTTCAAGAGATGAATCTCTCCAGCAAGCTTGCTGATCGCTCCAAAAATTTTTTTGCTCTTGGAATGATGTACTGGTTGTATGATCGCCCTCTGGAACCTACACTGAAATGGCTTGCCGAAAAGTTTGCCAACAAATCTGATATTCGTGAAGCAAATATACGAGTATTGAAAGCAGGGTGGAATTACGGCGAGACAACCGAACTCTTTAAAGTGCGTTATGCTGTTGCACCGGCACGACTTGCCCCGGGGAAATACAGAAATATTACCGGCAACCAAGCGACTGCATGGGGTTTGATGGCGGCAGCTCAAAAGGCAAAAATCGATCTCTTTCTTGGCAGTTACCCTATAACGCCAGCGAGTGATATTTTACATGAACTTTCTATCTATAAGAATTTTGGTGTAAAAACGTTTCAGGCGGAAGACGAGATTGCAGGAATCACATCTGCCATCGGTGCATCTTTTGCCGGAGCGCTTGGAGCAACAACAACAAGTGGACCCGGACTCTCTTTGAAAACTGAAGCGTTAGGACTTGCGGTGATGGTTGAATTGCCTCTTATCGTTGTCAATGTTCAGCGCGGCGGTCCGAGCACCGGTTTACCAACGAAAACTGAACAAGCCGATTTACTTCAAGCACTCTATGGACGCAACGGCGAAGCACCTCTTCCTGTCATTGCTGCCGCTACACCTTCTGATTGTTTCCATGTCGTCTATGAATCTGCACGTATCGCAATCAAGTATATGACTCCTGTTATCTGCCTCACGGATGGCTACCTCGGCAATGGTTCTGAGCCGTGGTTGATTCCTGATTATGAAAAACTTCCAGACATTATTCCTCACTTCAGAACAGACCCAATAGGATTTCTCCCCTACGAACGAGATGAGATAACCCTTGCGCGTCCTTGGGCAATCCCCGGCACTCCTGGACTTGAACATCGTATCGGAGGCCTGGAGAAACAAAATCTTACCGGAAATGTCAACTATGAAGCCGCAAATCATGAACTCATGGTTCGCTTGCGTTCCGAAAAAATCGAGCGAATTGCCAACGACATTCCGACGGCAGAAATTGAAGGCGACCGACAAGGGGACGTTTTGGTTGTCGGGTGGGGAAGTACCTATGGAGCAATTAAAACAGCAGTACAGCGCCATCGTGCAAAGGGACACCATGTTTCACAGTTGCACTTGAGATATCTTAATCCGATGCAAAAGAATATTGGAGCAATCATCTCCCGGTTCAAAACGATTCTCGTACCCGAACTTAATTTAGGCCAACTCATCAAGATCATACGTGCGGATTACCTCGTGCCTGCGGTTGGACTCAATAAAGTACAAGGAGCACCATTTCTCGCCGAAGAGATTGAAGTAAAGATTGATGAGCTTATCAAAGGACATTGACCATGAGTAATCTTATCGAAAATATCCCCATACAATCTCAATTGGGCAGCAATGTAAAATACACTACAAAAGATTTCCAGAGTGATCAAGAAGTCCGGTGGTGTCCGGGATGTGGCGACTATTCCATCCTCGCACAAGCCCAGCGCATCATGCCTGATATCGGCATCCCGAAGCATCAAATCGTCTTTGTCTCCGGCATTGGTTGTTCTAGTCGTTTCCCCTATTATTTGGATACGTACGGATTTCATGGAATTCACGGACGCGCTACGGCAATTGCCTCAGGTGTCAAGCTTGCGCAACCCGATCTTTCCGTTTGGGTAGTTACAGGAGATGGTGACGGTATGAGCATAGGCGGCAATCATCTCATTCACCTCCTGCGCCGTAATATCGATGTGAATGTCCTTTTATTCAATAATCAGATCTATGGATTGACCAAAGGACAATACTCACCGACCTCGGAAAAAGGAAAGATCACAAAATCGACGCCGTACGGTTCTCTTGATTACCCATTCAATCCTGCCTCGCTTGCACTCGGCGCCAGCGCAACATTCGTTGCACGTACGCTCGATCGTGATCCGAAGCATCTCCAATCGATCCTGAAACGCGCCCATGGTCACAAGGGAACTTCATTCGTCGAAATCTACCAAAACTGCAATGTGTTCAACGACGGTGCATTTTTTCAGTTCACAGAGAAAGCGACAAAAGACGACAGCGTGATATATCTCGAACATGGCAAGCCGCTTATCTTCGGCAAGGAAAAAGACAAGGGCATTCGACTGAATGGATTTTCACCCGAGGTTGTATCACTCAAGGAGGGCAAGGCTTCCATTCATGACCTGCTTGTGCATAACGAAACAGACACAACACTTTCCTTCATTCTGGCAGATATGACCTACCACTCTCATATGCCGCGTCCGCTGGGAGTGTTTCTTTCCATAGAACGCCCGACATACGAAAACGAAATGCAGCGCCAGATCGAATTTGCAATTGAGAAACGCGGTGAAGGAAATATGGAGAAACTACTGAATTCCGGCGAGACTTGGACAATTCAATAATTTTTTAATATCTTGAGATGCGGGGTGTGGTTTCGAGAAGGAGATCACACCTTTTTTTCTGCCACGGTATCTATGACATTGAGGAATCCCATTGCCGCTCCAGTTTGAATCATTTAAGACGATTATCGATTCTCATAAACGGTTTATCCTGACTTCCCATGTGAATCCTGACGGCGACGGCCTCGGCTCTGAAGTTGCTCTCGCCCACTATCTCGAATTAAGAGGCAAACAAGTTTCTATTTTAAATTGCAGTGCAACACCGGAGAACTACCTCTTTCTTCACCAACTCCATCCCATCCTTCAATTCAATTCGCCACACCATGGAGACATTGTTGAGAATGCTGAAGTTATTATTTTACTCGATGCGAATGATCCGGACAGATTAGCTGCAATGGCACCGTTCATTATGAAAAGTCATGCCCTGAAAGTCTGCATCGACCATCATCCGGAACCAGGCAAGTTTGCGGATCTGTATCTTTTAGATGAACAATCACCTGCAACCGGGGAAATCATTTATTCCTTTATCTCTATGACAGGTGGCACGATCGACCTCGTAACAGCAACGGCGCTCTACACAGCGATTATGACCGATACCGGTTCATTTCGGTATCAGAAGACCGATTCGGAAGTCCACACAATCGTTGCTCATCTACTTCAGGCGGGAGCCGATCCAGTTGATATTTATGAACAGGTGTACGAATGTACCTCGGCAAAACGCATGCGATTGCTGGGAATGGCGCTTGCCAACCTGCAGACATTGTACGATGGAAAGCTCGCCTACATTGTTCTCACGCGTGAAATGTTTGAAACCAGCGGCACCACCGAAGAGGACACCGATGCTTTTGTGCCTTACACACTGACGATCGACGGAGTTCAGATTGGATTGATGTTCTCAGAAATGGACGATATCGTCAAAGTGAGTTTTCGTTCTAAAGGTGATATTGCAATTAATGAATTAGCGAAGGAATTTGGCGGCAACGGACATAAAACGCCGCCGGTGCACGTATTTCCAGCGCAAAGCTCGACGATGTTGTGCATCAAGTACTAAAGAGTGCAGGTAAATTTGTGAAGTGAGAATATCAATACACAACGAAGTAATACGTACCAATAAAAAAGGCGCTCACAAATTCTGTAAGCACCTTTTTCAAACCTACAATAACTTCAAACTTATTTTATTATCTTTTTTTTTGTTTGCAAATTTAGTTCCAAAAAGTGTCACTAATTTGGGAATCATCAACCCAATTTTGTACCTGAAATGGCAACCGTGGATAACCTTCCGGCGATTGAGATTGCAGTCGTGTATCGTAATCATAGTCCTTTTGAAATCCAGTTTGAATGACACCATTTGAAAACGTCCCAACAGGATCGCGCGCTAGTTGTTGAACACCACCAATAATCTTTAACTTCCCTCCTTTATCACGCGTATCATAGTTCTCCGCCCCAAACCCTCCTGTTCTACTAAATATCGATGCATCGATCTCCAGTCCATCTGGTTGAGGAGATTTATTATTTTCGGCATTTAGTGATATATGAATGTCATTATCAGCAACGAGTCCCAACATATCATCACTTGTTGCAGAAGGGTTTGTCACGGTAGGAGGCGTTTGTGCATAAACGACCGATGAATCTATTAATATTCTCCCGGAACCTACATCACCAAGAGTTATTCGTCCATTCAATACTCCCTTCACATGAAGGTCTGCATTATTAACGAGCAGAACACCGCTTGCAGCTACTGCTGCGACTGAAGCATACGTTGTACATTTTGGCACGGTACCATTAGGAGAACCATTCATAGCTGTGCTTGATTCAGTCCAGCCATTCGCACCTGTTCGCACAATCACTTTTCCATTTGCTAAAAATTCGACGTATGTATTTAAGCCGTTAATGTATTCTCCTGCTGCCCCCTTCGTTTTTAAATCAGTAAGATCTGTCGGTATATTTACATCAACACCTTTTTTGTATCCGCCATTAAACGCTGGATTATCTGAAGGATCCATCTTCTGAACACCATTTTTTGTTGTCACCATCCCTTGAAATACCGGATTCCCAGAAACATGTAAGAAATCTTGTGTATGCAATGGTCCCCTGCAAATGTCTCCTGTTATCCAGTAGATTGGATTTCCATTAATCATTTCGGTCTGGCTATAAAAAGCAAATTGAGAAAAACTACTACTTTGTATCATTATTGCAGTTGTTGATTGCACACCATTGAACGTCCCTGTGATAAGTAATTGATCTAAAAATGGAGCTGTGTTTGTCCGGCTTGCAGTGTATGTGCCGCCCATAAAACTAATTACCTGAGACGGATTTGGTGTGCTACTGGAGACAAACGCTTGCGAAATAGCTATGTTAGCGGCGCTTTCCATAGTAAGATTGGCTTGTTCTATGACTTGATATGCAATATATTTTTCATAGGCCTTAGATGATATAGCAGACATTCTAAATCCCATCACCATGAAAGTGACGTTAAAAGCTATAACCAACAACATTGCTGTGCGTCCCATAACCTATCTCCTTTATTACCTTGCTGAAGTTTGGAGTATTGAGTTCCTCGATATCGAACGTATTTGCCGCCAAAGCATTACGTAATTTGAGGTATCCATCATATAATCTTGTTTTGCTTGATAAGGACTCTCAAGTTTGAGAGTAACATCGATCGGTCCAATATTGCCTAAATTAGCAATTGGGAAAGCTAATGTATTAGTCGGATCCATAATATCATAATATCTGAAACTAAATTGGGTCACACCGAGATTCATTCTACTTTCCACACCGTTTACGGTCCTGTACACGTAGCAATCGTTTGGATTTGCAGTTTCTGGTATCTCTGAAGGTTTTCCAACCCGCCATTGAACAATATCAGCAGCAACCGCCCCCGGTGTAGTCGATCCGGATAGATCAGTGAGAAACTGAAATGTATCGGCTTTGGCCACTTGAATTGGAGGAATACCTGTTAGGGTAGCATTTGAGTTCAGTCCAACGCGCTTAAGATCCTGTTCCAGCATTACCGTCAGCGTAGCCATATTTCTTTGAAGCATATAATCCGCCGAATATGCATCTGAATTTTCATGTGCACTTTGATTAAGGCGGATCACTATAAGAAAAAGCAATCCAAAGACCAAGAACGATCCAATCGTATCAAGGAGTGATGAAGTTCCCATAATGTTCTTTCCTCAATAAAAACTGAAGATATATGATAATTTTATTGTATCAACACCTTTACCACTTAGGTCACCTGCAGATGTTTCAAAGACTTTCCGATCTACAGATGAGTTTATCGCTATATCCATCCGTTTGAGCCAAGTTGGTACTGCGGAAGGAGAATAGGCAGGTGGAATTGTATCGATATAATAAACTTGTGCCGAGACGTGAAATCTATCAACATTTGTTATCGAAGTGTCTATCGTAAAACCGTTATAATCATCAAAGTCATCAAACGAAGTGTCCTTACCAACCCATTCAGGAGGACCGTAAATATTTTTACCGCCAATATCTGGTCCAAGATCCGCTGCTGCCGTAAATATTGTCGCAGGCGCTGGAATAGTAGCAAGAGGAGGTCGTACGACTGTTTTTTCGTCATAATTCATACCGCTTGCTTTTTGGATATAAGAAGTCGCCAAAGAAGCTGCATAAATACCTAATTTTGTTTGGCGTAAAACAGTCCCTTGTTGCAGAGAGTTTCGGTTTACAGTGAACACAGTTGTTCCCAACAGAATCATTGCTCCTGAAACTAACATCATCTGTCCGGTATTCATATTCTCTCAATGCCTTTTTATTAATTAGAATTAAAATCTTGTCTATAGTATAGATTATCTCAATTTCATATTCAAGTGTTAAGTTGGCGCATTGCTATTTTTATCCTCTCACGTCTATATAATGCATCAATATATAGCGAACGCTTTCTAATTGTGTGACTCAAATCACTGTATCGATCCTCATGTTCAGTCTCCTCGTTTCCGCGGTCACCTTCATATTTTGTGCCAAAAAAAGGAGAAGCGAAAGCATTAAATTTTTCAGCATTTTATTCTTCTAACTTTTTGTATGAAAATATTTTCTACAAACTTCCACAAAAAATAGGAATTTAGGAAGTGGCGAAAGTAAAATGACGATTTATTCGGAAATGTGCGATTTTGCTATGTTCCATGCCGCTATTGTCATTCCATCCCAAATCCTTCCGATGGTAATACGGGCATCCACTTCATCCGGAGCCAGAGATACTATTTCGAACTCCTCCGTCTCATCCGGTATTGGTGGAACCTCAGTAAGGTTTTTCGCAATGAAGACCCGGCAGAGTTCATCCGTTATGCCGTTATAAGGATTGAATTCGCCGGCCTTGTACCAATCGCTTGCAATGAATCCTGCTTCTTCTTCAAGTTCATGCTTTGCGGTTTCTTCATAAGTGTGCCCATCCTTCACACCGCCGCAAGGAAGTTCAAGGCTTTCCCGGTCATTCAAGTATCTGTATTGGTTTACGAAAACAATTCTGCCGTTATTTAACACCGGTACAACCATACTTGCCCCATTGGTATGGACATAGTGATATTCCCCTCGTTTCCCGCTTGGCAGTTCGGTTTCATCCTTTTTATACATCCACCAAGAATTATGGAAGAGAACGGCTTCAGAAATTTTTTTCCACTTTTTAAGAGGCATATTTAAATAAGAAATTGAAGATCAGGAATGAGGAATTAGCGGTTTATCGTTTTTGATATTTCATTTCGCATTTTACTTTTAGGGAATCTCAAAAAACTCCAAATCACAAATTACAAATAGCAAACAAATTCTCATGATAAAAAAACAAACATAAAAAATTCATTTTATCGATCATTGAGATTTGGGATTTGGTCATCATTTGAAATTTGATGCTTGTCCCAAAAGGACTCTTTTGGAGGAACCTGAGTTATGAGAGGCGCCCTTTATTTTATCTTCCTTTTATGCTTCATACTTTTTCCTTTGGCATTACTCAACGCCCTGCGTTTTTTGCGGGATCCTTTTTTCACATCGGCCGTCTTCCTTCTATCGTCTCTCTTTTTAAATCTTTGAAGTAATTTTTCCATCGTCTCACCGATGAGCGCCGGGCTATCGACGACGGTGATTCCGGCTTTACGCAATGCCTTCATCTTTTCGTCTGCCGTTCCTTTACCACCGGAGATAATAGCTCCTGCATGACCCATCCGGCGTCCCGGAGGTGCAGTGCGTCCGGCAATAAACCCAACAACCGGTTTCTTTACATATTTTTTGATGTACTCTGCCGCTTCCTCTTCCGCTGTTCCGCCAATCTCACCAATCATTATAATAGCATCTGTTTTATTGTCTGCATGAAAAAGTTTTATCACATCAATAAACTGTGTTCCAATGATCGGATCGCCTCCAATGCCGACACACGTAGATTGTCCGATACTTCGCTCTGTAAGCTGTGAGACTGCTTCATAAGTCAAAGTTCCGCTTCGCGATACCACTCCAACTCGCCCGGGTCTATGAATGAAGCCGGGCATAATTCCAATCTTCGCTTCTCCCGGAGTAATCACACCCGGACAATTTGGCCCGACAAGCCGGATTCCTTTTCTTGATACATATTCGTACACCTTCACCATATCACTTGTCGGAATCCCCTCGGTAATCGCCACGATGAGATTGACTCCGGCGTTTGCAGATTCCATAATTGCATCGGCAGCAAAAGCTGCAGGAACGAAAATAATAGAAGCGTTAGCCCGTTCACTTTCCACTGCCTCTTTTACCGTATTGAATACGCGAACTGGACGCGGCAATTGATCCTTCTCATTGCCTTGATAGAGTGTGCCGCCTTTTCCGGGTGTAACACCGGCAACCACTTTTGTTCCATACTCCATCATTTGCTTCGTATGGAAGGTTCCTTCGCTGCCTGTAATTCCCTGCACAATGAGACGTGTATTTTTATCAACGAGGATGCTCATAAAGAATGATATTCCTCTTTTTGATGGATAATGGTATTATGTTGTTTCCAAAAAATCGGCTACTCGTAATAATGTCGATTCCTTAAAATGCGGGCTAAGAATCTGCAAACCAATCGGTAATCCTTGATGATCCTCTCCGCATGGTACGCTGATACCCGGAATGCCTGCAAGATTTGCCGATGTCGTATAAATATCCGAGAGATACATTTGCAGAGGGTCATTCATTTTTTCGCCTGCCTTAAACGCAGTACTCGGCGATGTCGGTGTGATAAGGCAGTCAACTTTCGCGAACGCTTTTGTAAAATCTTCCTGAATCAATCGTCGGACTTTTTGACCTTTCCTATAATACGCATCGTAGTAGCCGGCGGAAAGGACATACGTGCCCAGCATAATGCGCCGCTTGACCTCTGTGCCAAATCCCTCACTCCGCGATTTGATATACATTTCGGAAAGATCATGTACATCTTCCTTCCTGTAGCCGTATCGCGCTCCGTCATACCGTGCAAGATTCGATGATGCTTCTGCCGTAGCAAGAATATAATATGCCGCGATCGTATATTCTGTATGGGGAAGGTTCACTTCCGTGATAGTCGCTCCATTGCCTCGCAATATATCAATTTTCTTCTCTATCGATTGACGAATTTCAGAATCGAGCGCTTCACCAAAATATTCCTTTGGAATTCCGACACGCAAACCTCGCACATCTTTGGTTAATTGCGAAAGATAATCCGGAACTGGTACTTCTGCTGATGTTGAATCGTTGGGATCATGTCCGGCTATAACTTGAAAAACATTCGTTGCATCTCTTGTCGTCAACGCGAAAGGACCAATGGAATCAAACGATGATGCATAGGCAACAAGCCCGTAGCGTGAAACTCGCCCATAGGTTGGCTTTAATCCTATCACTCCGCAAAACGCAGCCGGCTGTCGAATGGATCCGCCTGTATCCGATCCTAATGAAGTTGTGGACATCCCTGCCCGCACAGCAACCGCGGATCCGCCGCTTGATCCCCCGGGAATGCGCGTCTCATCTTGCGGAAGCTTTACTCGTCCATATGCCGAGTTCTCTGTGGATGAACCCATCGCAAATTCATCCATATTAGCTTTGCCTATGATAACAGCATCAGCGGTACGCAAACGCTGAACGACAGTCGCATCATAGAGAGAAATGAAATTTTCCAATATTTTTGATCCGCATGTCACTCGCTCGTCTTTCATGCAAATAACATCTTTTATAGCCATCACCATTCCTGCGAGCGGTCCTGCTGTTCCATTCTGCAGCTTTTTATCAACATTCTTCCCCTGCTCAAGCGCTTTTTCCGGAAATACTGAAAGAAGCGCGTTCAGATGCTTTTTTTCTTCAATCGTACGGAGATATTCTGAAGTAATGCGCTCACAGGTCGTTGTTCCCGCTGTAAGTTCCGCTCGTAGTACGTCAAATGAT
>Ga0182021_10010138_pt1 | contig 11171 bp, 7 predicted proteins | sample 612E3MmetaG_FD_120493 | JGI IMG/M metagenome (GOLD analysis project Ga0182021, IMG submission 120493) | Permafrost microbial communities from Stordalen Mire, Sweden - 612E3M metaG (Illumina Assembly) | ecosystem: Environmental > Terrestrial > Soil > Wetlands > Permafrost | place: Sweden...
ACCGATCATCCCTATATCGTGAAGCTGCGCAGCCGTCGAAATCATCGCTATTTCGGGCTCAGGCAGTCCAATGACGCTTGCCACAGCTGTCGACAGGACTGCCACATTGTTCGAATGGTTCCGCATCGAGTGACTCCTAAGTTCGATCAGACTACAAAGTGAGGTCAGAATCTCAGATACGTTTTTCTTCAGCTTCTCGTTTAGTTTTTTTAGCTCCTTGTTTTGTTTTGTCAAATCTATCGTATGCTGCTGGACATAGAATTCAAGTTCAGTGCTCCATTTTTTGAGTTCTTCATTCTGCTGTATTGTGAGTTCCGTAAGATATTTATTCTCTTTGATAAGCCGATATTTTTCAAATGCATCTTTCACTGTCAGTAGAAGATCACTGTCGCTCCAGGGCTTTGATACATAGCGATATGCGCCTCCCCTGTTGATAGCGCCAATTGCCGCCTCTACATCTGCATAACCCGTCAGTATTATCCTCACTGCGTCTGGAGAAAGTTGTCGAGATTTTTCGAGAAACTCGGTACCGGTCATAACAGGCATCCGCTGGTCAGAGACTATGACTGATATCTCGATCTCTTTGAGTATGGCAAGACCATCTAAGCCTGACAATGCCGTGAGTACTTCGTAGTATTCAGACATGAAGAGGCGCCTTAGTGAGCGCAGTATATTCTCCTCGTCGTCCACGAAGAGGATTCGATTGGGGATGGTGACCTCTTTATTTGACGTGTTCATTATTGTATATGACACCCGATAATGCGCTGGTAAACTTATCGACCAGATCAGGGTCGAAAGATGAGCTCTCGCTTTCCTTGAGAACATACATTGCCTCTTTGGCTGAGAGTTTCTTACGGTAGGGTCTGTCCGATGTCATGGCATCGAAGGCATCAGCTATAGCCACTATCCTGGCTTCTAGCGGAATGTCGGCTCCTTTGAGTCCACTGGGATATCCTTTACCGTCTATCCTCTCATGATGGTAAAGAACTATGTTTACGATAGGTTCAGGTAATTGTGCTTTTCGTGCAACATCAGCACCCCAACTCGGATGTTTCTTTATCATATCGAACTGTTCGGAATTTAGAGCACCAGGTTTGTTCAGGATTGCCTCAGGTATCCCTATTTTTCCGCAGTCGTGAAGCCAGCTTCCGTATTTGATGTTTTTCTTCATGTCGTCGGGCAAATCCATAGCATCGGTTAACATCTGCGCATATTTGGCCACTCGTTCGCAATGTCCCCTCGTATAAGGGTCCTTAAGCTCGATAGTCTGGGCGAGGGATAGAAGCTTTGCTTCATCGGCCGATCTGATGGCTGAGACGATCTTGTGTTTGGCGATAGAATCTAAAACGGTCTGCCTCAATTCCATGTCATCCCACGGCTTCGTGACAAATCTGAAAACCTCACCACTGTTTATTGCTTCGATGGCGGCATGTAGATCCGCATACCCGGTCATGAGTATCCGCACGCTGTCCGGCGTAACGGTTTTCGTCCATTTCAGGAACTCGATACCTTTCATGCCCGGCATCATATTGTCCGAAAAGATTACGGAGACTGGATTGTGCTTTAAAATCTCGATACCCTCAAGTGCGGTAGTAGCGGTTAGCACGGTTACCGGGTCGGAAATAAATAGTCTCTTCACCGCATTTAGAATGTTCTGTTCATCGTCTACGAATAAAACACAGTCTCCCGTCATAAGCGGTCTCCACGAATGAAAACGAGTATGATGCCTCTGTACTGGCTGTCGTCTGATAGTATCGCTGAACCGAAGAGCCACCCCTGGATGCCGTTTATGGAGACCTTCCTCATAGTCTTCCCTCTTGCCTTTACCTCGTCAATGAATGCAATCACTTCAGGTGAAAGAGCTTTTGCGATAGAATTTCCAATTGAATTCCATCCGTAGCCCGTGTCCTCGACCCATGCCTGGTTGCATTGTACTACTATATCATCGCTTATACCCAGGACAGCCACAGGGAGTGAAAACAGTATTGTCTGATTTGCCTCAAGCATCAGCCCTTTCAATGCCAACTGATTCGTTTTTTCTACAAGCACGCCCTTAAGTTCTTCGTTCACCCTCACAAGTTCGGTGGTCAGTTCAGCATTCTGTTTTAGCAGATGATAGCGCTCCATGGCGTTGGCAATAGTTACCTTCAATTCATCGTCATTCCATGGTTTCGGGACGAATCTGTAAATCTCCCCCTCATTTATAGCAGAGACAATCGAAGCCGTGTCGGCATATCCCGAAAGCACTATCCTTACTGTATCCGGCCAGCAAGCACGGACTTCTCTCAGGAAATCGACACCGTTCATATTCGGCATACGATAGTCAGAGATTATTATCTGCACCGTTTCTATGGCGAGAATCTTCAAGCCTTCTTCGGCGGATGCAGCGCTGAGAATAATATAAGCCTCGTCGATGAAAAGCCGTCGAAGAGAATGGAGAACGTTAGGTTCATCATCCACGCAGAGAATCTTGATCTCTTCTTCCATCTATCCCTCCACGATTAGAATGGATATCGTGAATGTCGTCCCCTTGCCGACCTCACTATCCACCTTTATCTCCCCGTCGTGCTTCTTGACGATTTCATAAGCTATACTGAGACCGAGTCCAGTGCCTTTCCCCACCTCTTTAGTCGTAAAGAAAGGGTCGAATATCTTGTCTAGGGCGTCAGTTGCAATCCCCGTGCCCGTGTCGGTGATTGAGACATAAATATTGCCATCGGCGCTCCATGTCTTTACGGTAATCATCCCCTGTGTCGGTATGGAATGTGCGGCATTTACCAAAATGTTCATAAAGACCTGGCTTAACTGGCCTATGTTGCACATGGTCGGCGGAATATCACCGAATTCCTTATTTAGAGTCACCTTGTATTTCAGCTCGCTCCAAACGATGTTGATTGCGCTCTCGATGCCAGCGTTGATGTCCGCCAACTTGTATTCAGTATCATCTACTCGTGCAAAACTCTTTAGGTCTTGTACAATTTTCTTGACCCTGTCAGCGCCGTCGAGAGATTCCACGATTAATGAACTAATATCTTGGGTGATGTAATCGATTTTGAGTGAACGCCTTCTCTCCTCAATCTGCTTAAGGTTGTTGGCGTCAACAGAACCTCCCATGCATTCTTCGAGAGTCTTAGCTTGTAAACTCATAAATTCCAGTATCTTGTCGATATACTTGTTAAGAGTATTCATATTGCTCGTAATGAACCCGATCGGATTGTTGATCTCATGTGCAACCCCGGCTGCCAACTGTCCAAGCGACGCCATCTTCTCTTGCTGCAATATCCGCGACTGAACGGTCTTGAGTTCAGTGATGTCTTCTGCAAGCCCAGCGAGGCGATAGACTTGCCCACTCGAATTTTTTACCTGAAACCCACGATCATGTATCCATCGAATTGAGCCATCAGGACGTATTATTCTATAGTCCAGGGAAAAGTTAGCACTCCCCAAACTTTCCGCAATTATTGCCAGGGCATTTTCGCGATCATCAGGATGAATGGCCTCAACGAAAGACATCGGGGTTTCATATCGAGATTGACATGTACGTCCCCATACCCTTTCATAGGCAGGACTGACATAGATCATCATATCCAAATTGGGAGAACAGACCCAAAAGACTTCATTTATATTTTCAGTTAACTGACGAAACATTTCTTCGCTTGCTTTAAGAGCCGCCTCTGCCTGTTTGCGCACGGTGATATCCCGCATGACATGTACCGAATATTGATATCTGCCTTCACCGTCTAACTTTGGATACATCCTCAAACTATAAGTTTTCCCTGTCCTATCTATTACAATTTCTTTTTCCCCCGGTTTGCCACAAGTTACTGCAGCTGTGCATAAGTCATCGGGGCTTTCTGTCCTTGGGAATATCTCATAATAAGGTTTGCCGATAAATTCGGAGAATGGAATACCTGCCATCTGCTCATAGGCACTGTTCGCTCTTATTATCTTGTTATCTTTGTCATGAATAAAAAGGATTTCCGCGATAGCATCAAATGTATCCTCCCATTCTTCTTTTGCTTTTATTATCTTCTCCTCTATTTTCTTGCGCTCGGTAATGTCACGAACAATAGCGACTATATAATTATTCATTTCAATGGATATATGATTAATATTTATATCGACTGGAAATGTCGTGCCGTTCTTACGCTTCTGCCGGGCCTCCAGAACCATATGCCCTTTATCTTTGAGTTCCTCGACATGAGACTTCCACGAAGATAAGTCCTGTATGACGGAAGCATCAATATCCAAAACAGTCATTTTCAGGAGTTCTTCCCGGCCATATCCAAGCGCATTGCAGGCCGCATCGTTAACATCCAATAGTAGACCTGTTTCAGGATCGACCACGAATATTGAATCAGTAGTCCGGTCGATCAGGTTTCTGAACAGCGTCAACTCTGCCTGAACCTTTTTGCGCTCCATCATTTCACCCGCAAGATTGGCATTAGCTTCCGAAATGTCTCTTGCGTACCTCTCGACTCGTTCAGCATGCCGGACGCCGCTAACAATCGCTCCTGCAACAAGTCCTGTAAACATCAAACCAGCCAACAGCAGCCCCCATGGGCTTAGGTTGCTCCGCGACGCAATGAAGTCTGGTGTGGCCGCATATGTGATTATCCATTTCCGCCCGGCTACATCAAGCGTTTTTGTGACCTTCAGTGACGTTTCGGGCTGCCCGTTGATTAGCAGGGGAGTTGTGCGCGTGCGTGCTGCATGTTCATAAAGGAACTGTTCGTATTCTGGTGCTGACATGTCATAAATAAAATAATCGATACCTTCGGGGGTTACATACTTCGTTGCCTTTTCGATGATGTCATCTATTTTAAATGCGCCTGCGGCAAAGCCTTCAAGTGCGTCTCGTCGCTCTGATTTGGAATCGGACGCCGTCCCAATTCTGTAGACCGGAGCAAATACGATGAACCCAACATGTTTATTTGTATCCTGGACAAGGGATATTCTTGCCGTGGCAGACATCTCTCCAGTTCTTTTGGCGGCTTCCAAAGCTTCCCGCCGCGTGGGATTGGAGGAAAGATCAAATCCGAGGGCCATCTCGTTGCCTTTATTTGGTTCGACAAAATAGACAGGGTAATATTCCTTCCGTTGCTCTGCGGTCTTCAGCTTCCCGGGTGCAATACGATCTGTGAATGTAAACCCATCGAAGCCATCTCTTCTTGCAGCCCTTTCGTATAGTTCCCTCCTGGAATCTGGTACTCTCGGTATCCATTCTAAGGCTTGAATGCTACCATACTGCTTGAGGATATGATTAGCAAATAAGCTGAACTCGTTCCTATTCTTATATCCCGAACTGTAATATAGTGCCTGAAGATACGTAAGTGCGGCCAAATTGTTATCGATCTCTCTTTTTATGGCCGAATGGCGATTTTCTACTTCCTCACTGAATTGCGCATGGATAATTTTTTCGTGGGCATAATAACTCATTGCAGAGACAATAATAGACAAGGTGATACCGAGGCCTACAATTCCCACTAGCAAGCCATTGCGAAAAGACTTTTTACCCAGTGTGTACATTACGCTATCATTGCCTTTCGGAAAAAGATCACATATCCAGTCACCGCGTCAGTCCGCATCATCTTCTTACCGCGCATAAATATGGTTTTATTGTACTGGTCGAGACTATCCCACAATAGCAAGCAGAGCAGACATGGACAGACGATATAAATACCGTCAGCAGTCGCATCTTGATGGATAGAATCTTTCAGCATAATCTTATCTCCGGATGTTTCTTGTCCACGGCGATCAACTCCACCTGCCGGGTTGCCTGCCAAATTCAAACTTTATCTTTCGCATAATATTTATGAACGCTTTTCAGTCCCTTTGTATAGCTCATTCAATAGGTTTAATAACTGGAGCAATAGTCATGCCTAACAATAGTTGTTTGATTTCCTTGGAAATAACAACACGCATGTAAGGCTACACTAGCGCAAAGTGCAATGGTGTCGCAGATTGCAATAGTGATAAATGTATCTGACTGCAAAAATTTCATGATCCAAGCTCCGTGTAGCTATCATCGAACAATGATGCAAGACGTATATCACTGTTAATTGATATATGAAAAAATGGATTGCCAGGTAACCCCTGAGCATTCTTGACAACTCCTTGATTCGTCCTTGAAAAGAAATGGTATGTGTCAAGTCGATTCATTCGCATACTGTGAGTTCATCTACGGTTTTAGTGTCCAGGTTCATTATTAGTGCAATTTCATGGACGCTACAACCGTATTCCCTTAGATGCAGGGCTTTAGCGCGATGCGAAAGCATAACGTTGTCCTCAGTTTTTATTGGTGGGGCAGGTTGTAGGACCGGAATATGACTGCGTAAATTAACATTATGTTTAGTAACTTGTTCCAGTGTATCAGGTCCTTGTGGATCATTCCCTGAAATTATAGGTATCATCGCGCTAACCTCCGAATTGCATCTCTTCTGATTTTATTATCATTCAGATATACTCTTATCGATTGCAATCTAGTATACTTGAATATAGTAGTAAAGTGTTGCAGAATTACAACACTTATGGTTCAATTCAACCATGAACACATATCGTTGAAAGAAAGATTGATCTCAAAAACAAGTTAACCTAATGCGTCATTGCCCTTTCTCTGGTTTATATTATTCTCACTATTGATGCCCTTTCTGCGGCGGCTGAGATTAAGACTCGGAGGCGTCCCGCTTGCTCGTGTTCGCATTATAAATGGGCATCGAGAATCCAATTGCGATGATTATTTTCGGAATCCAATAGTTATGCTCAGATGGCAAAAACCAGTATCAGTAGGACCAATTCGGCTGCTTGGATATCGCTGCCGCGATGATTACGAGATGAAAGAGATAGAACTATCGCGGTGAAATTTTGAAACGACTATCGATGACTTCTGATACACCCATTTAGAGGACAAATATCGATTTTGTGCTTCTTTAAATAGAGCAAGCTGCATGCAACGGGTACGTGCAGACAATCGATTTGGGCGATTATTTACCATCGTTGATTTCGAAGTAACCTTGCATCGGGAAATTTCTCGATGCTTAATGCCTGCTCACAGAAATCGGTAATGTATTCAACGCAATTAATACACTTTGTTTTGACCGGTAATCCTCAGGCGTTATTTCTCGATATCGCCTTCGGTTCTGGCAGTTAGAGCATCTCTTAGGTATATTTACAAAGTTATACAGTTCTACTTACATTTGCATTTTAATTTGAATGCCACTATAATCAGCCTAAGAGTTCATTAGTAGATTTGTGAAGCGGGGCGATTAAAATGTTAACTCACGAAAATGCGTTCAAAAATATTTTTAACACAGTTCGTGAAGGCATTCTCATACTGGATGAAAATATCAGAGTTTTGTCGGCCAATCGAAGTTTTTTTAATGCTTTCAAAGTCGACCCGGAAGATACCATTGGCGCTCTTTTATACGACCTTGGAAACGGACAATGGAACATCCCTCACCTTCGCGTGCTGCTTGAGGATATTCTGCCGAAGAACGACACAGTTGACGATTACGAGATCGAACATAATTTTGAGAGCATCGGGCGGAAAACCATGCTTCTTAACGCATGCAAAGTAATAGAAAAGAAAAAAGACCGGCCGATCATCCTCCTTGCCATAGAGGACATCACCCAGCGTAAGGAGATAGAAGCCGGCCTCGAAAAGAGCCGGAAAGAACTGGCGGTCATAAAAGAAACCGCGGATGAAATCAGTGAATTCGCTGAGAGCATCATCAACACCGTGCGTGAACCTCTGATCGCTCTGGATCAGGATTTAAGGGTAGTTACCGCCAGCCGTTCCTTCTATGAGTTCTTTAAGGTAAAACCCGAAGAGACCATAGGGCAGCTTATCTATGATCTGGGCAATAAACAGTGGGATATCCCCAAGCTTCGGGAACTGCTGGAAACCATCCTTCCCCAGAAGGTGTCATTTGATAACTATGAGGTTTCGCACGATTTTTCGACCATTGGCAGGCGTGTAATGCTTTTGAATGCCAGGCAAATGCAAAGAGTATCAGGAAAGGAACTGATCATCCTTCTTGCCATCGAGAACATCACCGAGAGCAAGACGGCAGATGAGATATTGCGGGCGAGCGAAGAAAATTACCGTTGTCTCTTCGAGAGCTCCCGCGACGCGATTATGATTCTGGAACCGCCTTCTTGGACGTTTGTTTCCGCGAATCCTGCAACCGTTGACATGTTCAGGGCGAAGAGCGCGGAAGACCTCGTCACCCGCGGACCTTTGGGTTTGTCGCCGGAGCAGAAGCCGGACGGCCGCGCTTCAGCCGGGAAAGCCGCGGAAATGATTGAAACAGCCATGCGCGAAGGATCTCATTTCTTCGAATGGACGCACAAACGGATAAGCGGAGAAGAGTTCCCCGCTACAGTGCTGATGACACGTATGGAGCTTGGAGGGAAGAGTTTCCTTCAGGCAACGGTGAGAGATATTTCCGAGCAAAAGCGGGCCGACGAAGCGGTCGCCATGATGGCGAGGTTCCCGTCTGAAAATCCGAATCCTGTTCTGAAAATGGATAAAAACGGGCTACTGCTTTATGCGAACGAAGCAAGCAAGTACCTGCTCGCTGGTTTGGACAACATAAACAAATGCGTAGCGCATGATTTCCTAATACGGTTATGTCAATCGGCATTGGAGAAAGACATCCCGGAGATACATGAAGTTACCTGCGCCGAACGGATTTATTTATTAAATATTGTGCCATTTAAGAGATCTAATTATGTGAATATTTACGGCAGTGATATCACAGAACTCAAAAAGCTTGAAGAACAGCTTCTCCAGTCCCAGAAAATGGAAGCTGTCGGACTGCTTGCAGGCGGTATTGCGCATGACTTTAACAATATCCTGTCGTTAATAATGGGCTATGGATATCTCCTGCAAATGAAGATAGACAGCGAAGATCCTCTGAGAGAAAACGTGGACCAGATACTCGTCTCAGCAGACAGGGCTGCTGAGATTACACACAGCCTTCTTGCCTTCAGCAGAAAACAGTTATTGAATCCCCAACTCATTAATATAAATGCCATGATGAAGACTTTCGAAAAATTTCTTTCCAGGCTAATCGGTGAAGATATCGAGGTGAGCATAAATTATACTGACAACGATGTAATCAGCATGGCTGACTCCGGTCAGATAGAGCAGGTGCTTCTGAACCTTGCGACGAACGCGAGGGACGCTATGCCGCATGGAGGACATCTGATGTTAGACACACAACTCGCGGAACTGGATGATACCTTCATTGGGGCTCATGGTTACGGCGAACCCGGAATGTTTGCGGTCATTTCTGTGTCTGACACAGGCAGCGGAATGGATAAAGAGACTATGGCCAAGATATTCGAGCCATTTTTTACTACCAAGGAGGCCGAAAAGGGCACGGGGTTGGGTCTTGCGATGGTCTACGGCATAATCAAGCAGCACAACGGCTATATCAATGTATACAGTGAGCCGGGCATGGGAACGACCTTCAGGATATATCTTCCCGCGATAAAATCACCGGAAGAAGTAATTGTTAAAATTGCAATAGAGCCTCTTCCCACGCATGGAAACGAGATGATACTTGTGGCAGAGGACAACAGCTCCTTAAGAAAACTATTTTCAACTGTACTTGGGGCGTACGGTTATAAAGTAATCCCCGCTGAAGACGGAGAGGATGCAATAAGAAAGTTTATCGACAACAAAGATAAGATCCAGCTTGTTATGCTTGACATGATAATGCCTAAAAAAAGCGGCAAAGAGGCGTACGATAGAATAAAACAAATAAGACCAGACATAAAGACACTCTTCTCCAGCGGCTACACTGCGGACAGGATAGATAAGGACAGCATGCTTAAAGAAGGCTTTGATTTTATCATGAAACCGGTCTTGCCCAAGGATCTTTTAAGAAAGATAAGAGAAGTGCTTGATAAGTGATATGGGATATTTGATGAACAAGAATATTATTGTGCCGATTAATTTAAGAAATCACAAAATTTGAGATACTGTCGCAGTTGAGTATTTTCAGTAGCACCAATTGTTTCTGGAGAATAGCTCCGGTATTGACTTCGGGACGAAAGCTTGTGTAACGAGCCGTATCCCTGCGGTAATGATAACGACATGAAAGAGATAGAACTATCTCGGTGCAATGTTGAAACGACTATCGATGACTTCCTCCGATATAAATATTGATTTTGTGCTTCTCTAAACAGAGCGAGCTGCATGCAACGGGTACGTGCAGTAACACCCAGTTTACTTGATCTAATTTTCTCTATATACGGATAGAATGTTTCCACTATTATTATAGAAGGCTGGTATTCCGTAAACACTGGAGGTAACGAGTAGCAATTGCTATTCTGGTAACTGCTATCTGTCCAATACATCCCTTATCTTTCTAATCAAGGTATCCGGATTAATAGGCTTTGAGATTAAATCAAAACCCTCTTCGAGAAGCCCCTTTTTCGCTATGATGTCGTCAGTGTAGCCGCTCATGAATATCGTCTTTACACTAGGCTCTATACTCTTTATCTTCTCGTATGCCTCCCTGCCGTTCTTTACAGGCATTATCACATCCAGAAGAATAAGCGAAACAGCACTTCTGTTTTCCTGGAATTTTCTTACCGCGTCCGCTCCGTTTTCGGCCTCTATTATCTTATATCCGTTGTGATGCAGAATAAGTCGCAGGCTCTTCCTGACTTGCGGTTCATCCTCGGCTACTATGATAGTCTCTCCTTTGCCTGCTGGAGGAGTTTCAATCTTCGGCTCAAAAACCGTCTCTCTGCCTTCTTCTGCCATGGGCAGGTATATCTTGAATGTCGTTCCATGTCCTGCCTCACTGTATACACGAATGTTGCCGTTGTGCTGCTTTATTATTCCATAGGCTATGGAAAGGCCCAGCCCGGTGCCCTTGCCCACTTCTTTTGTGGTGAAGAAAGGCTCGAATATGTTCTCCGCATTCTCCTTGTCTATACCTACTCCGGTATCCGATACCGTCAGAACCGCATACTCGTCTGCGGTCTGAAAAAAATGTGTTTCAGAATAATGGCTGTCTACATGGACCGCCTCCGTCTTAATTACCAAATCCCCTCCGTCGGGCATGGCATCACGGGCATTAGTGGCTAGATTGATCAATACCAGCTCGATCTGTCCTGCGTCAACTAAGACCGGCAGCTCACTGGTGCTTAGT
>Ga0182021_10010139_pt1 | contig 11171 bp, 7 predicted proteins | sample 612E3MmetaG_FD_120493 | JGI IMG/M metagenome (GOLD analysis project Ga0182021, IMG submission 120493) | Permafrost microbial communities from Stordalen Mire, Sweden - 612E3M metaG (Illumina Assembly) | ecosystem: Environmental > Terrestrial > Soil > Wetlands > Permafrost | place: Sweden...
CGAGCGGCTGGACGACGCTCAGCGAACCGGAACGCATCGCCGGCACCGAAGCCATCCTCGCGGCCGGCAAGGGTGGGGCCACCACGCTCGTCGTCGGCGTGCAGTCGAAGACCGGAGACCTCCAGGAGGTTGAGCGGTACGCCAAGCACGCCATCAAGAACGGGGCCGACGCCATCGTCTCACTTCCGCCTCCCGGGGTCGCCGATGAAAAGCTCCTGCTCGAATACTACCAGAAAGTCGGCCGGATGACCGAGCTTCCGCTGATCGTGCAGACTCAGGAAAACATGAGCGTGGATCTGGTCGTCCAGATCTTCAAGACGGTCCCGAACTTTCGGCATGTGAAGGACGAAGCCAACATCGGCGGCGGCGCCCTGCAGCGCATCACCGAGATCCGCAAGCGCACCAACGACGAGGTGAAGGTTTTCTCCGGCCAGGGAGTGCGGACCATGATCACGGAGATGGAGCTGGGGTTCTCCGGTCATTGTCCCACCGTGGCCCTGGCGGATGTGTACGCAGCCGCGTTTGACCTCTGGCACGCGGGCAAGCGCCGGGAGGCGTTCGACATGTTCGGCCGCATCCTCGCCTACAATAGCCTCGGCTCCGCCGGCCGTGAGAGCGTGTTGATCGCCCGCGGAGTCTTCAAGCCCACGGTCCGCTCACGCAATGCGCCGCCCGCCGCGGGCGTTGATGTCGCACCAGGGCCTGGCGCCGGACGCCCGCCCGCTGGTCCGCATCTCGACGACAAGGGAGTCCTCGCCGGTCTGAACAACTACCTGCAGCCGTACCTCAGAGCGTAGCCCGGATGTTTCCTACTGAAAATGGTCCGCCGGGGCAGGCGGTGGTCTGGAGAAGCGACGGGGGCGGCGCGTCTTCATGGAGAATCTGGGCCACGCGCCGGTCGGACTTGGGTTGCGACAGAATTTTCCGGACCAATCTGAATTCTTGATCAGAAGGAGAACCCCATGCTCGAAAACCGCCTTTCACGGCGCCAATTCCTCGGAACCTCCGCCCTCGGCGCGACGGCGGGTGCCGCCCTGCTGGCGAACCCGGCCCGCGCGGCCGCTCAAGCCGTCGGAGCCAAGGCCGGCGATCTGCCCGATCTGACGATCAAGGAGGTCAAGGTCTACGTTCTGAACCGGGCGCACACCGCCGGCGGGCCGACCAACCAGGGCTACACCCAGATTGCATCGATTGTCACCAATAGCGGCCTCGAGGGCAATTACACGCTCGCGAACCGCTACTGGCATCCGAACTGGAGTAATCAGGGCTGGCTCGAGTTTGCGAAGGCTGCGTGTGTGGGAAAGAGTGTCCTCGATTTGCCGGCGATCACGTCGCAGTGGGTGCCGGAGAAACGTCGCGTCGGGCAGAGTTCCTACGCCTCCGCGATCGACAATTGCCTGTGGGACATCCTGGGCAAGGCGGTTGGCCTGCCGGTTTATCGGATTCTCGGAGCCTACCGGAACCGGGTGCTGGCCTACGCCAGTTCCCAGCACCACGCCACGGTGGACGAATTCGTCCAGGAGGTCCGGGCGTGCAAGGCCCAGGGCTTCAAGGGCTATAAGATCCATCCGCCCTCGCCGGGCGGCGGCCACGACTACAAGCTGGACATCGAGGTTTTGAAGGCGGTTCGCCAGGCGGCGGGCGATGACTTTTCCCTGCTGCATGATCCGGTCGCGGTTTATACGCGCGAGGAAGCCATCAAGGTTGGCCGGGTCGTTCAGGACCTGAACTTCGTGGCCTACGAAGATCCGATTCCCACGACCGACATCGACGGGTTGGCGGAATTGTGCCGCGACCTGGAGGTGCCGATCCACGTCGGCGAGTTCCTTTTTTCGATCTACGACTACGCCGAATATATCCGGCGGGGTGCGCTCGACGTGGTCCGGCTGATCGTGGACAACCTTGGCGGCATTTCGGGCGGCCTGAAGGTGGCGCACGCCGCGGAGTGTTTCGGGATGGAGTGCGCGCCGCACAACTGGGGCGAAGTCTTCGACCACGCGGTGCATTTCCACCTCGAACTGGCGATGCCGAACAACGTGTGGTTCGAGATGACCGTGCCCCAGGGCACCGGCGACCGTCCCTACATGAAGGACACCATCCGCATCGCTCCGGACGGGTATGTTGATGCGCCGACCAAGCCCGGGCTGGGTTACGAGCTCGACCGCGACGCGCTCGACAAGATGACCGCCCGGATCGATCGTTAGAAACTGCCATGAACGACCAACCGTGTATGACTCGCCGGCGATTTATGCAGTGCGCCGGCGCGGGCTTGGCTGCCGCGATGCTGCCGCGAACCGTTCTCACGGCGGCTCCCGCGGCCGGTCCCGGCGAGTTCCGGCGCGGCGGAATGGTGTACCGTCCGCTGGGGAAGACCGGGATGAACGTCTCGCTGTTGGCCTTCGGGTCCCACACCGATCGGGCCTACAAGCTGCGCGGCGGCATCCGAAACGTCCTCAACGCGGAAGGCCAGGCGCGCCGCGACCGCCAGATCGCGATGGCGCTGGATCGGGGCGTCAATCTCATCGACGTCTATGAACACGAGGGCCAGTGGGAGCCGCTGGCCAGGCTCCTCAAGCCCAAGCGCGATCAGGTTCTGGTCGCCGGCGCCTATGACAATCCGGAGTTCATCGGGCAGAACATCGACCGACTGGTGAAGCTATACGGTGGATACATCGATCTCTATCGCATCCGCAGCGAGACGGTGACGTTTGATTACAAGTTGCTCGAGCAATGGGATGTGCTGCGCCGCGCCAAGGAGGCGGGCAAGATCCGCGCCATCGGCATCGCCTGCCACCTGGAAGGGCCGATGATGACCGCGCTCCAGGAACTCGAGGGGCTGGATTACCTGATGCTCCCGTACAATTTCATTCACGCCAAGGCGGACTACGGCCAGCTCCTGCCCGCCGCCGCCGAGCGCAACGTCGGGCTGATCGGGATGAAGGCGCTGGCCGCCGGCTCGATTGTCGGGCTTGATCCGCGGGTGAAATCGGACACCAACCCGGAGAACCCCAATTTCATGCTCTTCAACTCGGCGCCAGGCTCCCGGGCGATCCTGCCCGCGGCGGTCGCGGAGCTGGCCAAGAACCTGAAACAACTGCCGGATGAAAGCCTGCCGCAGGCCGCGATGCGCTATGTCTACTCGAAGCAGTTCCTGAGCACCAACCTGGTCGGGATGACCGACGAGCAGTTCGTGAAGGACAATTGCGCGGCCCTGACCCGTTACGATCAGCTGACCCGCGAAGAACATGTCGCCCTGGATTCGGCACGAAACCTCACGCGTCTCGCCGGCGCGGGCTGGCTGCCGGAGAACTACCAATGGCTGGAGGAACAATGGCGCGCCTGAATCTTACCCCGCTCGCCTGGGTGGCCGTGATGCTGATGCCCCTGCCGCTGCTGGCGCAGCAGGGCGGGCGGCAGGATCTCGTCAGCGCCGGCAAATGTGCCCGGTGCCACGTCAGCTCGGCGCTGGAATGGGGGCTCTCCAAACACAGCACCCTCACGCGAAGCAAGAGCGGACGGCTGCCCAACTGCCTCGGCTGTCACGGGGAAAGCCGCGACCACGTGATCGACGAACAGAACACCGCCAAGCCCGACCGCATGGCCCATGGCGACGCGATCGCCACGCTGTGCATCGAGTGCCATCGGCACGGCTGCCCGCGCACGTCGGATCTGAAGAACTGCCAGAGTTGCCACCACATCCATGCCCTGGTGAATCCCACCCTGGACGCCGCGACCATCCAGAGACGCGCGAGCGATCTCGCCGCGCTCATGCAAGCCTACCAGGGGCATCTGGCCGAGGGCGAGCGGCTGGTGCAACAGGGGCAATGGGAGCCCGCGCGGGTGGCGTTCGCCGCCGCGCTCAAGGATTTTCCCTCCAGCGACCGCGCCCGGGCCGCGCTGGCCATGATCGCGCGCCGGCTGCAACCCGGGATCAGCGGCTTCAAGATCGTCGGCAACCAGTTCGATGCGCAATCAGGCTTGCCCAGGGAAATCGTCATGGATGGGTCGGGCATCGACTTGGTGCTGGTTCCGGCCGGCAGCCTGGACCTCGGCACTGAACGGCGCGCCGACGCCAAGCCCGTTCACACAGTTGACCTCGCGCCTTTCTACCTGGCCAAGTTCGAGATGACCCAGGCGCAATGGAAGGCGCTCACGTCGGCAAATCCCAGCTTTCATCAGGGCGCGAAGTTTCCCCAGGCTGACACGATGCCGGTTGAGCAGATTTCGTGGGAGGACTGCCAGAAGATGCTGGCGGAAATCAATCAGAAGGTGCCCGGCGGAGGCTTCCGCCTGCCGACCGAGGCCGAGTGGGAATATGCCGCCCGCGCCGGCTCGACCGGCTCAACCGACGCTGCCAAGATCCTCTCCCTCGCCTGGCTGCGGGAGAACTCGCTGATCGCCCGGGCAGCGCCAGATCCCGCGGCTGCCCCAGGAGCGGGGGCCACGCCCATTCCTCGGGAAGCGGCCAATGCCGGGATGGCGCAAATGTTCAAGGAAATGCAGCGTGTCGAGGCGGCAAAACTCGCCGCGCCCGACAGCTATGCGCCCCATCCGGTGGGCGCGCTCCAGCCCAACGCCTGGGGACTTTACGACATGTTGGGAAATGTGTCCGAGTGGTGCTCGAGCCTTTACGAGCCTTATCCGTTCGACGCGGCGGACGGACGCGAATCCGCCGGCGCGCCGGGGCTGCGCGTTCTGCGCGGCGACTCCTACCTGGATTCCGCCGAATCCGCCGATTTCACGCTGCGCCATTCGGACCGTCCCGGCCGCAAGCTGCGCTGGAATGGCGTGAGGCTGGCCTTCAGCCCGCCAGCCGTGGAGCCGGCCGGGCGGGGTTCCGAATCCCGGGCGACGACCAAGCCGCAATAGGCGGCGGCCAGACCATGCCTAGAGGCCTCCATCGCGGCGCGTCCCATTTATCCCCATCCACAGATGCTTCCTTCCTGAAATGAGATCCTCAATGTCCGTGATCCTGAGAACTTTCCGCCTTTTGGTAACCGTTCGCACCGGTCTCGCCGGCGTGCTTGCACTGGTTGTCCTGCCGCCGGCCTGGGCCCAAGCCAACGGGCTCGCCCGCCTGGAACAACGCGGCCCGGCGACGCAGTTGATCGTTGACGGCCAGCCTTACCTGATCCGTGGCGGGGAACTGGCCAACACGGCCTCCTCGGATGCCGAGTATATGGCCGAGGTGTGGCCGCGACTGGCCGCAATCGACCTGAACACCGTGTTGACCGGGATGTCGTGGGCGTGGGTCGAGCCGGAGGAGGGACGCTACGATTTTTCAATCGCCGACCGTTGCATCGCCGAGGCGCGCCAGAACAAGCTTCACATCATTTTCCTCTGGTTCGCCAGCTGGAAGAATGGCATCACCAGTTTTGCTCCCGACTGGGTGAAGGCCGACCAGCAGCGCTTCCCGCGGGCGCGGATCGCCAGCGGCAAATCGCTCGAGGTCCTCAGCACGCTGTCGGAGGCAAACCGCGACGCTGACGCCCGCGCGTTTGCGGCGCTGATGCGCCACCTCCAGCAGACCGATCGCGAAGGGACCGTCCTCATGATCCAACTGGAGAACGAGGTCGGGCTGATCGGCGATTCGCGCGATCGCACCCTGGCGGCCAACGCCGCCTTTGCCGGGCCGGTCCCGCGCGAGTTGGGGGATTACCTGCAGGCGTACCGCGAGACGCTCTTCCCAACGTTGCGCCAGGTCTGGGAAACCGCCGGCGGGCGGACCGCGGGGACGTGGACCGAGGTGTTCGGCAACAGCGAAAAGGCGAACGAGATCTTCATGGCCTGGAACTACGCGCGCTACATGAACCAGGTGGCCGCAGCCGGCAAGGCCGAGCATCCGATTCCGATCTTCACCAATACCTGGATCGTGCAGCCCGAGGACGAGCACCCGGGTGACTATCCCAGCGGCGGCCCCGAACCGATGACGGTCGACATCTGGAAAGCCGGCGCACCGAAGATCGATTTCAACGCCCCCGACATCTATCTGCCGAACTTCAAGGACTGGACCGCCTGGTTCCACCGGCCGAACAATCCGCTGTTCGTCCCAGAGTCGCGCGGCGATCAGCTGGGAGCGGCGCAGGCCTTCTACACCGTTGGGCGACACAGCGGCCTGGGTTATTCGCCGATGGGCATTGACGACACCGGGCGCCTGCGGGGGTTCCGCGGCACGGTCACCAGCAGCAATTCCGTGCCGCTGGCCGACCTGCCAATGCCGCGCGCCTACGGCGTGCTCAAACAACTGACGCCCGCGATTCTCGAGGCGCAGGCCAAGGGGACGATCACGGCGGTCATCCTCGACAGCGCCAACCCGAAGGAGGGGGTCGTCCTCGGAAACTACATCGTCCAGTTCAACTTGCTGCGCAACCGGCGCAATCCGGCCGACGTGCCTGCGTTCGGCTACGGGCTGGCGATCGCGCTCGGGCCGGACGAGTATCTCGTCTCGGGCGAGAACCTCGAGGTCTCGTTTGCCCCCAACACGCCCGGGCCGGCGATCGTCGGGCTGGGAACCCTGCAGGCCGGCCGTTTCGAAAACGGACGCTGGGTGACGACCCGGCTGCTCAGTGGCGACGACATTCTCCTCCGCTACGATCTCGACAAGGCGGCGGAGATCAACCAGTCGGGAAGCGGGCTCAAGTTCGGGACATTTGGCGCCCGGCGGGACATCCAGCGCGTCCGCCTCTATCGCTACGAGTGACCGCGTGGTTCGCCGGGGTCGGAAATCCGCGGGGACCTAGCCCTCACATTCCACAGGCTCGGCCGTGGCTACGATCATTGCTCGCCCTCGACCGGGTTGGCGGCTGAGTGAGGTGCGAAACATCCGGGCTAGTGCCGGTTTTGGAGGTACTCCGGGATCGTGACGGTCATCAGGTCGAGGCTTTTCCCGTCGGTCAGCAGGCCCGACTGGATGAGGATGCGTTTGCTGTCGGGGCTGAAGGTCGGATGAGTATGGTCGGGGCGCATCTTGTGGTCCGTCGTCAGCATCGTCATGGCGCCGTCGCGCCGGTCGATCAGCCAGACGTTGCCGGCGAAGGTGTCGCCCACGAGCCAGCGTCCGTCGGCCGACCCGTTGGAATGCCAGAAACCACCCGTGCCCCGCGCGCCGGGCGGTTGGTCGTCGACCTGGCCATAGAGGCGGATCTGGTCGTTGCGCAGGTTGATGACGGCAATGCCGGTCGCGTGCGTTCGCAGCCGGGCTTGATGGCCCATCATGTTGAACACGACCTCGTCCCTGGTGATGACCGCCTCGTGGGTGATCCAGTCATCCGGCGTCTCGACGTAGAGCGGGCGATTGTGGGAGCCGTCGGCCATCGTCGTCCACATTCGCTGCGGCGCGTCGCCGCCGGTCTCGTTGCAATAAATAATCTCGCCGGACACCCACGGGTTGACCTGCACATGACCCATGGTGAATTCGGTATCGATGACCTTGTTGATCTCACCGGTCGTGAGGTCGATGCTGCGGATGCCGCCGGGGCGCGGTGGAATCGGCTGGCCCGGCGGACGCCGTCCGCCCGGGCCCTGGGGCGCACCGGGTGCAGGCGGCGGCGCGGCGAGGGTGGCCTGCGTGCCGCGCATGGCGCCTTCGGCGAGGCCGACGATTTCGGGCGCCTTGCCGCCGGGAATCGCGTCGAGGCGCGTGACGCCGATGTAGGCGACCTTCTCGTCGGCATCGAGGGCGAAGCCGCCGCTCTCGCGGAGATTGGTCGGGAGGGTCATGATCTCGCGCTCGTAGGCGGAGTCGGCTTTCATCGTGCCGGCTTCGCTGTCGGCGAAGAGCGCCTCGAGATTCAGCTCAATGAGCTTGGCCGGGGAGGTGCTGCCCGGGCTGCCGCCGCGAAAGAAATAGAGCTTCATCGACTTGCGGGCGATGTTGAGGCTGCCCGTGCCCGTTCCGGGACCGTCCGTGAGCTGAACAATCGCACCCGTCGTCTCGTTGACGGCGAAGGCCTGCGCGCTCATCGGGGCGCCGTCGGTGCTGGCGGGTGCGCCGCGATTGGAACGGAAAATGATGTATCGGCCGTCCGCGGTCCATTGCGGGTGGGTCTGATAGATTTTGGCGCTGTTGGCCGGACCGGTCGTGAGCGCGGTCACCGGCACGCCTGTGATCTTGTCGATGAAGACGCGCATCTCGGACGGGAAGCGCTTGCCGACGTTGGACGCGATGGCGGATGCACCGGCGAGCAGAAAGGCCGCGAGGATCGAGGCGCGGGCAGGAGAGAGGGTTCTCATGCCTCAGACGATACGCTGGCCGGCGGGAAAAACGAGCGGTTTGTTCCCGGCGGCAGCGGACTCAGCGGCGGCTATCGGGTTTTGGTTGGCCCGGCTTTCTGCTCCACCAGCCACTCGAAGCTGATCTTGATATCGTCGCCCGTCTTGATGGTCGGCATTCCCAGGATGCGCGGCGCGGGTGGCGTGACATCAAAATCAGTCATCTTCAGCGGCATCGAACCGACGACCTTGAGCTTCGTCCTGTCGAGCCGCTCGATGGTCACAGGCATGATGATCGTTTGGGTGGTGCCCGAGACCGTCAGGGTGCCCACGGCGTCAAACTTGAGCGGACCGGCGGCCCCGGCAGCGGACCTGGGCTTCAACTCGGTCAAGCGATACTCGATGCGAGGATACTGCTCCATGTTCAGATGATCCTGCATGACCGAATCCATCGCCTCGGCGTAGCTCTTGAGGGTGTCAACCGGGATGAACACCTGAACGACGGGCTTGGCAGCCGTCGGATCATTGAGCGCCGATTCAGGGAAGTTCGCATCCGCTTCAATGAAACCGTTTATCGTCGGACTCCGGACTGTCCAATCGTGGATGGTGGACGTGCCTTCCATCGCCATTTTGCTGCCGGTCGGCTGCGCCTCGTAGCGGACGGTCTCGGCCGCCGCCGACGCCGCAAGCAGCAAGGCCGCGGCGACGGCGATCACAGAGATTCGTGGCCGGTTGGTTCGGTGGTCGGTTGTTTTCATTCGTCAGGGGGCCGTTGCCTCGAAGCCTCGGCAATTCAGGGGTGGGTTGGTCGGATGCCTTGGGGCCTACGCGGCGGATGGTTCCTGTTTCTTGGACGTAATGTAAAGACCGAAAATCCCTGGGCGCGGCTTTGGGAATCGCAGGTGCTGGGAATGGCGTTTGACGGGCGTGCGCCGTGGCAATAGAAGCGACTTTGATGAACCCCGAATGGGACGCGGTCCCAGCTGAACCACGATGGGCGATGAGGTTGGGCCCTTGGGAACGCGAAAGGTTTGAAGCAAATCGGGAGGGATAATTCGATGGCTATTGGAATACAATCGATACCGATGCGATGGGCGGCAGGTCCTTTGGACATTGCCCGAAGAAGGAAGGGAAAGGACTTTACGCCGGAGATTGCCGAGGTTCTCCGCAAATGGCAGGACCCGGCGCAACTGGCATTGGTGCAGGGTACGGGGATCAATTGCCTGGTGATTAGTTGGGCTGCGGGTGGGCCGGAGGACGCCGAGCAGCAGCAAGCGCTGAAGCCGCTGCTCGAAGCAGGCCGGCGGACCGGTTTGGATTTCGTCGGGCTCGTCGAGGGTGCGGCCGACCAGGCGGCTGCGATCGCGGCGGCGCGGGCCGCGGGCCTTTCCGGGGTTGCCATGGAAGTTGTCCCACCCGGGGATTCCGGCATCCCTGTTATTGCCTGGGCCAAGTCCGGTACAACGCTGTGGGGCGCCAACTCCCCGATCTTGGGCGTGGCGGACGGTCTCTGGCCTGGAGTCCCGCAAGAGAAGACTCCGACCGGCGGCCCGACCAATCTGCCCTGGATCGATTCGAACGGAGCATTGCTCGCCATGGCCCAGGCGCTCGCCCCGGACAAAGCTGTGTGGATCGTCGTCGATCCCCCAAGGAAGGCGAAGGTGACCGTCGAGAACCTCCTGTTGGTGGTGGCGGACGCAGAAGCTTACGGCGGGCGATGGGTGATCTCGCTGGATGATTCGATGCGCTCGGGTCTGGCAGCCGCGAGCACCCAAGCGGTGGCGGATTGGAAGAGAATCACCGACGCGTCGGCCTTCTTCGAAAAGAACCGCGTGACCAGAACTTATCAGCGGATGGGTCGACTGGCGGTTCTGTCGGATTTTTCGGAGCCGAACCGGTCTTTCGGAGAGGATGCGCTAAACCTGCTTCCCCGGCTGCGCGAGCCGTTCCGGGTGATTCCGAGATCCCAGGCGCTGGCCGCTTCCTTCCAGGGGCTGCAGGGGATTCTCTATGTGGATCAGGAGGCCCCGGAACCCAAGCTGAGGGGAAAGTTGCTTTCATTTGTCCAGGAAGGCGGAACGTTGTTCGTGCGATCCAAGTGGCCGGACCCGGAAGGATCCCCGGTGGAGCTTTCCTCGGCCGAAACCTATCTCCTGTTCAACGTGCGCAGACTGGGCAAGGGCCGTCTGGCGGTGGCCAAGGAGGATTCCCCCGACACCTATTTCACGTGCATGGATATCCAGAACATCATGAGTCACCGCGGCGATCCGGCGCGGTTGTACAACGGCGCATCGATGAACTATTTCTTCCAGGCGTCTCTCCAGGGCCGGCAGGGCGTGATTCACGTGTTGAACTACTCGCGGCGACCCGGGGGTGACAATGCGCTCGTCTATTTGCGGAAGCCCTATCGGTCGGCTCGCTTCGTGAGCCCGGAGCTCGCCGCGCCGGTCGCGCTCCAGTGGACTCCGCAGGAGGCAGGCGGGGCGGAGGTATCGCTGCCGCGAATCTCCGTGTATGGGGCAGTGCAAATGGAAACCTAGGAGTTCAAGGAGACCACCATGAAGAAGGATCTCAGTAGACGCGAATGGCTGGCCGGAGCCGGTATGGCGGCGGGTTATCTGCTGGCGCGGCCAGCGCTCAGTTTTGCCGATGCCCCCCTGGCACTTCCCGTGCCGAGCGCGGCCCGCAACGCCCCGACGGGTCGGGTCACCGTTGGCCGGTGCAAGGACTACGGAACCGATCTGGTCCCCACGCTTGCGAGGATGTTCGATGAGCTGGGCGGGCTGGGCCGTTTGGTGAAGGGGAAGACAGTGGCAATGAAGGTGAACTTCATTGGAGTCCGCTGGCAGCGCCTGGGCACCGCGAGGATGGAGGACACGTTCTGGTCACACCCGCGCATGATCGCGGCCACCGTCCACCTTCTGGGGAAGGCCGGAGCGCGCCGGATTCGGGTGCTGGAA
>Ga0182021_10010140_pt1 | contig 11170 bp, 8 predicted proteins | sample 612E3MmetaG_FD_120493 | JGI IMG/M metagenome (GOLD analysis project Ga0182021, IMG submission 120493) | Permafrost microbial communities from Stordalen Mire, Sweden - 612E3M metaG (Illumina Assembly) | ecosystem: Environmental > Terrestrial > Soil > Wetlands > Permafrost | place: Sweden...
GGTCGTGACCCACCGCTGGTCGCCGTACATCCCTGCCCTCTCTGTGGGCACGCTCATCGCCCTGTTTGCGATCCAGCGGTTCGGCACGGCCAAGGTGGGCGCCATCTTCGCGCCGGCCATGATGGTGTGGTTCGCGTCGCTGGCGGTCATGGGCCTGGCCAATCTCGTCAAGCACCCGGACGTCCTCCACGCGATCAATCCGGCTTGCGCAGTGCGCTACGTCTTCAAGTTCCCGCGGGCCACGCTCTACGTCATCGGCTCGGTCGACCTCTGCATCACCGGCTGCGAGGCGCTGTTCGCGGACATGGGCCACTTCGGGCGGCCCGCGGTGCGACGGGCGTGGTTCTGGGTGGTGTGGCCGGCCCTGGTGCTGAACTACCTGGGGCAGGGCGCGCGCATGCTCGACGGCGCGCCGATCGTGGACGGGAACGTCTTCTTCTCGCTCGTGCCGTCGAGCCCCGCGTTCGTGTACCCGCTGGTCCTCATCAGCTGGCTCGCGACCATCATCGCCAGCCAGGCGCTCATCTCGGGCGCCTTCTCGCTGGTGAGCCAGGCCGTCCAGCTGGGCCTCTTCCCGCGCACGAGCGTCATTCACACGAACCCGCACGTCGAGGGGCAGATCTACATCCCCGAGGTGAACTGGGCCTACCTGGGCCTGTGCATCGTGCTCGTGCTCGGTTTCCGCAGCTCGCACAACCTGGCGCCCGCGTACGGCCTCGCGGTCACGGGGACGATGGGCTTCACCACGATCCTCTTCTACCTCGTGGCGACGCGGGTCTGGCACTGGAAGGCGTGGCTCATCGGTCCGCTCTGCGTCGCGCTCATCTCCGTCGACCTCCTCTTCTTCGTCAGCAACATGACGCAGTTCCTCGAGGGTGGGTACATCACGATCATGATCGCGATGGCGACCGCGTTCATCATGTTCACGTGGCGCAAGGGCCGCACCGCCCTCTCCGCGCTGCTGAAGGAGGCGGCGATGCCGCTCGATCTCTTCCTCTCGAGCCTGAAGATCGAGAAGCCGCACCGCGTGAAGGGGACCGCGGTCTTCATGACGAGCAACCCGGGCGCTCCGCCGGCGCTGATCCACTACTTCAAGCACTCGAAGACGCTCCACGAGCGCATCGTCCTCTTGACCGTGCAGACGCGGCACGTCCCCGAGGTGGCCGACGAGGACCGCCTCACCGAGGTCATCGACTACGGCGACGGGATCTACGGGGCGAAGCTGGCGTACGGGTTCATGGAGATGCCGAACATCCCCAAGGTGCTCGGCCGCATGAAGGAGCACGGCATCGCCATCGACCAGCACGATCTGTCCTTCTTCCTCGGGCGCGAGTCCCTGGTGTTCACGGGCAAGTCGAAGATGAGCCTGCCGCGCAAGGTGTTCTTCAAGATCCTGAGCCAGAACGCCGTCGCGGCGTCGACGTTCTTCGGGCTGCCGCCCGGGAGGGTCGTGGAGCTGGGGATCCAGGTCGAGCTGTAGGGTCCCGAACTGGGACGGCTCAGGGGCGGCGGAGGTAGAGCGCCACGAGCGTTCCCGCGGTGGCGAACAGCCACGCCAGGGTCACGCGGCGCTGCCACACGAAGCGCGACGCGATCCCGAGGGGCTCGCCGCTCGCCGTGGCGAAGAGGACTGCCGCCTGCTTGCCGACCGCCGAGAGACGCCACGTCGACCCGGCGGTCTCGCCCTTGCCGGGGGAGATGCGCCCGAACACGGCGATCTTGCCGCCGGCCGGGATCCACTCCGAGATCGTGTACGAGAAGGAGCTCGTTCTCCTGTCCTTCGGCTCGCGCCGCGCGGTCGTCCCCCAGACGCACTCGTCGGGATCGATCTGGACGCGCCAGCCCTCGGCCTCGACGGCGAAGCCCTTGCCCGTGAGCAGCTTCCGGCTCTTCTCGGTGTCGGGGTTGCGCCTGCCTATGTGCCGGTCCATCTCGATGATCAGGCCGAGCGCGGCCTTCTCGCGGTCGATGGTGGCGGGGCGGGCGACCGTGGCCTGCCCCTCGAACGTGCCGATCTGCTCTTCCTTGGCCTTCGCGCGCACGCGCGGCGCGCCGACGAGGGTCGCGAGCGCGCCGTACACTTGCCGATGGTTGAGCACGACCGTCAACGCCCAGCCTCCGAGGATCGCGAGCCCGCCGAGGAGGTACGCGAGCGGTCCGAGAGAGCGCCGCTCGGACCCCGAGAGCGACTCGAGGAGGATCGCCGAGATCCCGCCGCAGAAGACGAGCCGCACGACGAAGATGAACGCGAACGACGCCTCCAGCGTCTTGTCGCCCACATGGAGGTCCGGGACCAACGGCGAGGGACGGATCGCGAACGCGAGCGCGACGGCAACGAGCGTGAGCACCTCGACGCGCCACACGTGGAGGGCCGTCATGTCCGCAAAGAGGATCAACGCCACGCCTCCCGCAGCCAGGAGCGACAACGCGCCCGTCGGGAACCACTCACCGTCGGCGGTATCGGGCGTGGGCTTCGCCGGCGTGGGCGGCGGCGAAGCCTCCTTGGGCTGCGCCTCCAGCACGCGCGAGATGGCGCGCGCCATCTCTTGCATCTTGTCGGGCGGACCGAACGCGACGATCTGCGCCAACATGCGCGACGGGCGCCGGATCGGAGCGTCTCGCAGGGTGGCGTTCGTGTCGTCGAGCTCGTACTCGAACACCTCGCCGAACGCCTCGATCGGCTCGCCGAGGGGTGCGTCGGTCGTCCTGAGCGTCACCTCGGTGAACGGAGGCACCACGTTGCGGACGAGCCCGGCAGCCTCGGCGCCCTCTCGCAGCTCGCCCCACGTGCCCTCCGTGACCGTGACGATCGGATCGATGATCTTCGTGCCCTCGGCGGGCACCTCGACGGTCGCGCTGCCGCCCCCCGCAAGGGCGATCTCGATCTCTCCCTCGTCGAGGGTCGCCACGGTCTTCCCGTCGGCGACGAGTGAGACCCTGCGAAACGGCGTGCTGCCCGGCCGCGGCGCGGCCACGACCCCGCGGATGCGGACGGGCGTCCCTGTAGGATCCATGGCTCGAGCCTACACGGTCGAGCCGCTAGCTCTTGCGGCCTTCGGCGCGGGCGGCGGCCTCGCGGAGCTTGTCCTTCTTGCTCTTTCGCTTGCCCTTGATGCCCCCGTGGGGATCTTGCGTGGGCGCGGGGTGCTCGGTGCGCTCGAAGCCCGGGATCTGCTCGCGAGGGACGGCGAGCGCGTGCCGGCGCTCGATGAGGCGAAAATGGGCCTCGTTCGCCGCGGTGACGAAGCTCACGGCGACGCCCGTCTCGCCGGCGCGGCCCGTGCGACCGATGCGATGCAGGTGGTCCACCGGCGATCTCGGAAGATCGTAGTTCACCACCGCGGCGAGCTGCGAGATGTCGAGGCCGCGCGCCGCGAGGTCGGTGGCGACGAGGACCTGCACCACGCCGTTCTGGAAGTCCGAGAGCGCCTGGGCGCGGACGCCCTGGCCGAGCTCCCCGTGAAGCGCCGCCGACTTGATGCCGGCGCGGGCCAGCTTCTCCGCCACGTGGTCCGCGCCGTGGCGGCTCGCGACGAAGACGAGCACGTTGGGCCACCCGTGCGTGGCCAGCAGGTGGCGCAGCAGCATCGTGCGCTTGCCGACGTCGACCTCGATGGCGCGTTGCGTGATGCGTGGCTGGTCGACGTCGTCCGCGGCGACGTGCACGCGCGTGGGGTTCGTGAGGACGCTCTCGGCCAGGGCCTTCACCGCCGGCGGGAACGTGGCCGAGAACAGCAGCGTCTGGCGCGCTGCGGGAGCGAGGCCGAGGACGCGCCGAAGCTCATCGCCGAATCCCAGGGAGAAGAGCCGGTCGGCCTCGTCCAGCACGAGCGTCTCGACGGCCGAGAGCTCGAGCGCGTTCTTCTCGACGAGATCGAGGAGGCGACCCGGCGTCGCCACCACGACGTCGGCCCCGCCGCGGAGCGCCATCATCTGCGGGTTCTCGGAGACGCCACCGACCACCGCACACGTCTTGAGGCGGACCTCGAGCTCGCTTCCGTAGCGCGCGAAGGCCTCGTCGATCTGCAAGGCGAGCTCGCGCGTGGGGACGAGCACCAGGACCCGAACGGGCCGCGGCGACCGGGGCTTGGAGCGAGCGAGCACCTCGAGCAACGGAAGGACGAACGCCGCCGTCTTGCCGGATCCCGTCTGCGCCGACGCCCATACGTCCCGGCCCTGCAAAATCACGGGGATCGAAGCACTCTGCACCGGTGTCGGGGAGTGGTGCCCCAACCTGGTGACGGCACGAACGAGCGGGGCCGAGAGACCCAGGGACGCAAAGGGCATGGACCGTAGGGACTAGCACGTACGCAGCGGCGCGCGTCTCACCGCGGACCGCCGCCTCCGTGTGTGCTAGGACGTGGCCACCATGGCCCTCCGGCGCTTCGCTTCGATTCTCTTCCTCGCTGGTGGCTCCGCCACCGCGATCGTCGCCTGCGGAACCCGCACGGGGCTCCTCGTCACCGACGAGGTGACGACGGACGCGACCCCGGATCACAAGGAAGCCGGCAAGGACGCCCCCGATGCCGACGTCGACGCCGACGCGAGCGAGGAAGACGCGCTCCCCTTCATCGACGTCCAGAAGGACTCTCCGAAACCGCCGCCGCTCGGCTGCGTGGACGCCGGGGATACGCAGATCTACCTGGTCACGTCGCAGAACGAGCTCCTTGCCTTCTATCCGCCCACGCTCGTGTTCACGACCATCGGGCACATCAACTGCCCCAACGCGGGCGGAACGCCGTTCTCGATGGGTGTCGAGCGCTCGGGGACGGCTTACTCCGTCTTCACCAACGGCAAGCTCTTCCGCATCAGCACCGCCAACGCCGCGTGCCAGGCGACGTCGTACGTCACCGGCCAGCAGGGCTACTCCACGTTCGGCATGGGCTACGCGGGCGATCAGCAGAGCGAGTCGCTCTACGTCTCCGACAACGCGAACGGCAAGGGCCTGGCGACCATCGACACGACGACGTTCAAGCTCTCGTACATCGGCGCTTACGTGCCCGCGCTCCCCCAGCGGTGCGAGATGACCGGCACGGGCAACAACGAGCTCTTCGCCTACTGCATCCAGGCCAACAGCACCGGCGGCGTCGTGGCCCAGATCGATCGCACCACGGCCAAGGTCGTGGCTGCGAGCCCGGTGAAGGTCGGCACCAGCAACGATGCGTTCGCGTTCGCCTACTGGGGCGGCGACTTCTTCATGTTCAACAGCCCCGGCGGCCCGACGTCGGTCACCCGCTACGATCCGGTGCTCAAGACGGAGACCGTGGTCGCAAGCCACCCGTCGACGATCGTCGGCGCCGGCGTCTCGACCTGCGCCCCGAACTGACCTAAACCGCAACGTCCGTGAGCCCCCTTCCCCCGGCCCCTTCCCCCGAGATCGGGGGAAGGGGTGAAGAAGCTGGTCGTAGATAGCCCAGTTTGGGCCAGCTCGATTCTTTCCCCTTCCCCCGCAGCGGGGGAAGGGGCAGGGGATGGGGGCACGCGGCGGAACCGGGTACGAACTTGGGCCCCGTACTACACCGCGCGAAGCGTGATCAGCGCGATCGCCGGCGCCGCTCCGATGCGAATGGGCGGGCCGGTGGTGCCCAGACCGGGATGCACGTAGAGCGTGCATCGCCCCCGCTTGTAGATGCCCAGACTGTAAGCGTGCGAGAGCTTGCTGAGGTTCACGTGGCGCGCGAAGAAGGGCAGCGCGATCTGCCCTCCGTGCGTGTGCCCGCTCAGCACGAGATCCACGTCGCGCTTGGAGGCGGCGCGGAACGCGTCGGGATCGTGCGCCAGGAGCACCGTCCGCGCGCCCTCGGGCCGGGCGGCGAGGGCGAGCTCGAGATCGGCCCGCTGGGTCCACGTGTCGTCGATGGCGGCAAGGTAAAGGTGCTTTCCACCGCGCTCGAGGAGGATGCCCTCGTTGCGGAGGACGAGCGCTCCCTTCTCGCGAATCAGGGAGATCATCGGCTCGCCGTTGCCGAAATAGTCGTGGTTGCCCATCGACACGACGACGCCGTCCTTGGCGCGCAGGCTGCCGACGACCTCGGCGATGTCCGCGTGGAACTCGGTGCCGTTGGTGACCATGTCTCCGGTCACCACCGCGAGATCGACGTCCAGGGCGTTGGCGGCGCGCGTCCAGCGAAAGCCCCAGCTCTTCGGCGTCAGCGCGCCGATGTGTAGATCCGAGAGCTGCGCGATGCGGTAGCCGTCGAAGGCCTCGTCGAGGCCGACGATGGGGACCTCGATGCGCTCGACACCGAAGACGCGGCGCCGCACGAGGACGCCGTAGCCCGAGATGACGAGCCCCAGGAGGTAGATGCCGAGGAACGCCCCTCGCGGAAGCGCGAGGGCCTCGCCGCGAACGAGGTCGACGATGGGCGAGACGACGAGCCACAGCGCCGAGGGGACCAGCGCGAAGATCGCGGCGCACCAGTGCACGTAGTACGGAATGTCGACGAGGCGGAGCATGGCGTCGTGGCGGTGGTGGTCCGTGATGCCGATGCGGGCACGTCCGAGAAAGAGGCCTGACCCCCCGAGAAACAGGGCGAGCCCCCACGCCCAGGGTGCGCCCCAGCCGAGGCGGCGCGCGCCCTCGGCGATACCCACAGCGGGAGCGATATGGGACAGCACCGTCGTGCCGATGAGGATCCAGAGGAAGCGCGACAGCCGCGGTCGTTTGCCGAGGGCACGCGCTGCGGCTTTCCCGGCGTTCGCGTTCGTCGCCATCGGTTAGGGGAGGCGGCCCTCGAGCACCGCGCCGTCGTCGCAGAGAGCGCGAACGGTGCCGCGCGCGACCCAGATGGCGCAGGCCGCCGACGAGATCCCGACGTCGCCCGACATGCGAACCCAGCTGGACCCGGTACGACGCACGATCCGTGACTTCGTGGCGCCCGCCCAGGCGGTGCTTTCCTCGGTGACCGCGAGCGAGAGCAGATCGCAGGTCGTCTGTACCGCCTCGAGGTGCCCCGCGAGATCGGGGCTGATGGCCAGCGCGTGTCCGCCCGTGCCGACGGTGACGGCTCCGCCGCCGGGCAGCGCAGCGATGGCGTGCAGCTCGCCGCTGCACAGCGAGGCGACGAGGGTGGCCGAGCCCTGCGCGATGCTGACGAGCGCGCCCCGATCGCCGCAGGCGAGGTGACCGTTGCCCACGCGAGCCACCGAGCGCAGCGAGAGTGAGCCCCGCGCGTCGGCGAGCATCGTCAGCCGCGAGCCCTGGTACTGCACCACGCACCCCACGCGCTCGGCGTTGTTCGCGCCGAAGCGCGCACGATCGGGTCGGTCGCCGACGAGGGTGACGGTGCCGTCGTTCTCCACCATCGCGCCGCGATAGGCGATCTCGGGGTCGGCCGACGTGAGCACGTCGAACGCGCCGGTAGCCGCGAAGCGCATGGCGAGGCCGTCCCCGGCGAGCAGCACGTCGCCGTTGGGAAGAAGCGCGACGGTGCGCGCGCGGCGTGGATCGAAGCCCGACGGAAGCGGGACGCCGATCCACATGGATCGCTCCCAGCGCGCGAGCCCCTTGGGGCCGATGGCGACGGCGCTCTGCCCGTCGGCGAGGAAACGCGCCGAGCGGATGACGTCCGGCTGGAGCGACGGCGTGACGACGCGCCAGCTCCACAGCGCGGGATTCGACGTGTCCCCGCTGGGCCGCACGCTGCGGTACTCGTTGCTCTGGCGCTCGGCGATCTGCGGCACCGGCACCGACCCGGGCGTGAAGCTGCCTCGCTCGGGCTGAGGCGTGGGAAAGCTGGCGCGCGACGCGTCCATGGGAATGATGAGCGGCTGTTGCGACCGGAAGGGCGCGGGGCTGTTCATCGACGCCGGCACGGTCTCCGAGAACGGCAGGGCGCGCGACGGCGGGGGGTTGGAGGTGCGCAGATCCGCGGCCGTGCGGAGGATCGGCTCGATGGCACCGAAGAACTCCTGGACGTTGGCGTGGCGGGCCATGGGATCGGCGCTGAGCGCGCGGACCAGGTGCGTGTCGAGCACGCTGACGAGGTCCGGCCGATCGCGCAGCTGGGCAGGAAGGTTCTCGGCGCAGCTAGCCAGCGTGGGACGCGTCTCATTCAGGATGCGCGTCACGATGAGCAGCGGGTTCTCGCCGTCGCGATACGGGAACGCCATCCGCCCGGTGAGCATCTCGAAGGTGATGGCCGCGAGCGAGAAGATGTCGGTGCGCTCGCTGACGCGCTTGTTGCCCTGCTCGTACTGCTCCGGCGGCGCGTAGCCCAGGGACGCACCGGCGAGCGTGGCGGTGCGGGCCATGTTCACGTCGGCCAGCTTCACGAGGCCGAAATCGGTGACCTTCGCGACCTCGGTGCCTGCGTCGAGGGCCAGCAGGATGTTCGACGGCTTGAGATCGCGGTGGATGACCTTCTTCGCGTGGACGATCTCGAGCGCCTGGGTGACCTGGCGCAAGATGCGGCGCGTGCGCTCGACGGCCAGGCCCTTGCCGCCCTGCGCGTCGAGCACGGCCTCGAGGGTCAGGCCGTTGACGTACTCGAGGATGGTGAACGGAAGCGTGTACGGCGCGCCGCCGCTGGGCGACTCGAACGTGGCCGTCGCGTGGTCGTAGAAGCGTACGATGTGCGGGTTCGGCGCCGAGGACTGCGACAGCATGCGCAGGACGTCGGCCTCGCGCTGGAACCGCCGCATCGTGTCCTCGGTCACCGCATCGGGACGGAGGACCTTGGCGATGACGACGAAGCCGCCAGGCTCGTCCCAGTTGGCCGTGAAGACCCAGCCCTGCCCGCCCTCACCGATGCGCTCGCGCAGGTGATACTGCACGCGCCCGCTACCGCGGAGGATCTTCCCCGGGAGGCTGTCGCGCAGAGCGATGAGGCGCGGATCGGTACCAAACATGTTTCCTGGCCGCGCGCGAGCGACGGCCTTCCCCCCTGGAGATCTCGGTCAGCTCTCGAGGAGCTTGATGAGCGTTTCTTTGTTCGTCACGCCGACGTGTTGCCCCTTGAGCAGGCCGCCCTTGAAGACCATGACGGTGGGCACGCCCTTGATCTTGTAGCGCTGGGCCACACCGGGGCAGTCGTCGATGTCGACCTTGGCCACCTTGTATTTGCCCACGTTCTCGTCGGCGATCCTGTCGACGATGGGGGAGAGCTGCTTGCACGGGCCACACCACGTCGCCGTGAAATCCACGAGGACCGGGCTCTCGGACTTCATGACTTCGTCTTCGAAGTTCTTGTCGTTGAGGGCGATGACGTTCTTGCTACCGGACATTCGTGGTCTCCTGTTGGACTCGCTAACGTAGCCTCGCACGAGGGCAAAATCTATCCGCCCGGCGTCGTTTCGGGTTCGGGCCGCCGAGGGCCCCTCAGTGCGGCCTTGCGTCCCCTGCGTCGCGCGCGCCGAGAACCTCGTCGGCGTGCGGGGCCACGGCCGTCCCGCTGGTCGCCGGGAGGGGTGCCGAGCGGGGCGCGGGCGCAGGCGACCACGCCTGTTTGATGGCCGAAAGCACCCGCGGTACATCCGCGGCCGCGAGCTCGAGGCGGGCGTCGAGCACCTCTCCCTGCACGGTGAGCTGGACCGCGTCGAGCAGCGGCGCGAACCCGAGGGCCCTCACCAGGGGCTGCGACGCGAACGCCACGCGCTTCCGGTCGACGAACGCGCGCACCGTTTCGCAAGCGCCGGCGCGCTCACAGCGCAGCTCGGCGAAGAGCTTCACGGGATCGTGCTCGCCGCCCGTCGTGACGGCCACGGCAACCTCCGAGACGGCCAGCACGGCGTCCATGGTCTGCGCGCCGCGCTCCGTGTCGGCCTCGCCGGCCATCTGCTTGCGCAGACGATCGCGGAGTCCCTTCGGCAGCACGGCGGTCGCCACGATGGACGGCCGTGCGCCCGCCGCGGCGCCGGCTCCCGCCACCTCGCGAAGCGCGGCATGCGCCGGACGCGAGAGCACGCGGGGCTCTCGACCATCGAGCGCGGCCCGCATCGACCCGAGCCAGGCGCCCCGGCCGATGAGCAACGGCGCGCCGTCGCGGTAGGCGATCTGAGCCGGGGGTCCGAGGTCGAGGCTGTTCGTGGATTCGAGCACCACGTACGGTCCCTCCTGCTTCATCGCGAGCGACGTCCCCCGCGAGGCGGTGACGTTCGTGGCGCAACGGGACAGCTCGTCCTTGGTCAGATCGTGCGTCAGCGCGAGCCCGAACTCGCCGTTCTCGGCCTCCGGGATCGCGATGGCCACGGTCTTGGTCCGCGCCAGGGGATCGAACCCGCAGGTCTCGCTCACGTCGGTCACCTCGTGGAGGGAGGCCAGCTCCTTCGCGAAGGGCGAGGCACGCAGCTTCGGGAGATCCAGCGTGACCAGGAGGAAGGTGTGCTCCGGGACCGCGTCGAGGACGTCCCGCGTGCGATCGGGCGCGCCCGCGAGGTAGGCTCCGCCGATGGCGAGGGCGACCGTCGCGAGCAGGAGCAGGAGGTTTCGCCGGCGCGTGGTCAACGTCACCGACCTTTTCAGAGCGGCGGCCCTGGCGCAAGGAGCGTGGGCGCCGAGTTGACACGCGGGCCCGGTGGGGGCAAGAGTCCAACCCGAAGGGGGCCCGCCCATGCTCGTCGTACTCGGCATCGTCGCGGTCGTGGTGGTCATCATCGGGATGATCGTCGCGGGCCGCCTGGCACGCACGCAGTCCGACGAAGAGGCCCCTCCGCCCAGCCGACCGGGCGATTTCGTGGCCCCCGTCAGCAGCGGCGGCTATCGCTTCCGTGCCCCCGACGAGACGCAGGAAGACTTCAAGGCGCGCGTCGAGAAGGAAAACGCCGACGTCGACAGCCACCCCAAGGGCGGCTGATCAGGGGCGTCACGCCTCCGCGGAATCGGTCCGGCGACGGCCGCCGCCGCGACGACGACCCTCGGGCCTGGGAGGGAGCTCGCGACGCTCGTCCCCCTTGCGTCGATCGGGGCTGCTCCGACGTTCTTGCTTCACCGCGGGAACACGCTTGCGCATGCCGTGACGGTGACCAATGGACGGGAATGGGCCAAGTTTTCGGCTACGATTCGACCATGCGCTTCCTGGCCTTACCCTTCGCAGCGCTCGCCCTCGCTGCCTGCGGCGGGCCCGCGGACTCCGACCTTTTCGGTAACCCGGCCGACGCGGGCGCCGACGTCGTCGGGCCGAAGCCCGACGCGGCCTCCGACGCCGCGCCCGAGCCTACGGTGTGCAGCACC